>MDSW01099589.1_pt1 | contig 22026 bp, 21 predicted proteins | sample 811171 | NCBI WGS metagenome assembly MDSW01 (sample SAMN05326641, study PRJNA326480) | marine metagenome | isolation source: seawater | place: Atlantic Ocean: North West | collected 2012 | reverse complement strand
TGCTCTTATTGGAGGTGCAGGTAGCGCAAAACAAATAGATGTAGGCGCTGATTTGGGAGATATAATATTGGGTTGGACTATTTGTCTTGTAATAATCTTTTTAGTCTTTAGAGTGCTTAGAGTTCTTAAAATAATTTAACTTAAGTGTTAATTTCTACATATCTAATCATCTACTTGAAATACACACTTTTTTATATGTATTTCTATTTGTTTGGAAAATATGCAATAGAAAAAATTTTTAGCTTTACTAAAGAAGAAAAAAATAATTATTTACTGTTTACAAAAATTGAATATTTATCTCCACTTTTTGGATTGTTAGTTTTTGGAAATTTACTTATATTAATTAATTTCTTTGTTCCCTTAGGTAACAATGTTCTAGCTATTATTTTGCTGTTACTGCCTCTCTTCACTTTAAAAACTTTCAAAATTGAAATAAAAAAAATAAAAAAATTTGATTATATTTTTAACTATTTGTTTATACCTGGATTGCTTTTAGTTTCAGCTCTTGATATCACTTTTCATTATGATGCAGGATACTATCACATTTTACATCAGAGTTGGTTACGTGACTCGGAAGCAATTATTGGAATGGTAAACATTTTCTTTGCCTTTGGCATGTCATCTATTTATGAGTACCTATCAGCAATTTTGTGGTTTGATAGTTCTTTTATATTTTTACATTTTATTAATATCTATTTTTTTCATTTTTTTTATTTAGCTATCAAAGCTTATTTTATAAGCAAAAAACACAATGATTTGTACAACATTGCCCTTGTTTTATTAATATATTCTCTTCTTGATAACTTTGGAATTGGTGGTGGGAGAAATGGATTTCCCTTTATTCAAAATGTAACAAAACAGGACACAACTGTTGGAATTTTATTTTGGTTTATTGCAATTGTTTTATTAAAAAAAATAAAAGAAAAAGATATAACAAAAAGTGAAATAGTATTTATTTCTTTATTATGTTTTTTTGTTTATGAAATTAAAGTTTCCGGTGTATTAATTTTTATATTGTATTTCATATTTATAGTAAGTATTTTTCAAGGCAATATTTTTAAGATGAGAGACTATATTTATCTTCATTTACCTGTTCTAGTCATTGCAGCAATATGGTTTATAAAGTCGATTTTTACAACAGGATGTTTGGTTTATCCAGTTGACTTTACTTGTTTATCAAGTTTTGATTGGTATATAAGTGGATCAACAGCAGAGGTTGAAAACTATACAAAGCTTACAAGTAGAAGCTATGTTTTTGGAACAAACTTTGCGGATTGGATTGCGAGTATAGTTAAAAATAGTTTTGAAGCACGTGTTCAGATCTTTTACAACTTTATAGGATCTGTGTTGGTAATTTTTTTTCTCAAATATATTTTCTTTTCAAGACAAAAAAATAAACTAGTTACGCAATTTACCTCTGTAGGATTTGTCTTTTTAAATTTCTTATATCTTTTGTTTTACGGGCCTCTTCCAAGATATGCAATTGGAGTATGTTTGTTAGCAGTATCATTAATTGGCTTTCTCTCAGGAAATCCAAAAGTTACAATAAATACATACTTTAAATATTTTTTAATTTTTATATCAGTATTTTTTGTCGTCAGACTTCAGTCGTATGAAGCCCTTCTTTTTAATAATGAAATATTTTTGGATGATCCAAGAGCAAATGTGATGATTAACGAAAATATTGGATATGAAAAATACATTGGTAACTGGGTTAGACCAAGTGAAGGCGATCAATGTTGGGCAAATTTGAATTGCACTATGTCTAGTCAGGATATAATCATTATTGATGACGGAGTATTTAAAGTTGCCTACAGAAAATAATGTGTGAGTTGCTTATATGGTAGATATAAAAAATAAACTTAATGAACCAACAATATTAAAAAACTTTTCATTGATTATTTTTTCTATATTAATTCTAAATTTTCTTCAAGTATCTATAGAGATTAAAACACTATTGTTTGTACTTTTCTCATTAATCTATATGAGATATGATATTGAATTACCTTTCTTAACATTTAAAAACCTTAAGGTATCTTTATTTATAATTTTCATAGTCACAATAATTACACAGAATCAATTTCTAAATTATGAAATGATTTCACTTGATACCCCTTCATATCTGGTTGCCTCTCAAAAAGTTGGAATGAATGAATTACCATTTGAAACCCAATGGGAGTCAAAAGGCCCTTTGTTCATGTATATGTACAATTTTATTTCGTTTCTATCAAATGAAAACTTTGTATTTTTCAAGATCCTAAATGATGTGATACTATTTTTCATTGCTTCCATACTTTTTTTGACAATTTTTATTAATAAAAATGTTCAAAGCGCATTTTTTGGTTCATTATTTTTTATCTGTTTAATTAGCTATGTTTGGTATCACTCAGAGTTTTCAGAGATTTATTGTCTCGTTTTTATATCGTTGCATTTCTATTTTGTTAAAAATAAGGAAATGACCCTTAAAAATATTTTTCTTGCTTCTGTTTTACTTTCTTTATCAACATTAATTAATCAAGCAACATTTATTTTTTACTTAAGTCTCTTTCTTTTTTTAGTGAAAAGCAAAAAATCATTTCCAGACATTAAAGAACTAATATCAATTTTTCTTGGAATGTTTATGCCGCATCTTGTATTTCTTATTATTTATTTTAATTCTGGCCTTCTAAACATTTATTTATCAAATTACTTTGTATTACCAATTAATTATGTTGGGTCGGATAGATTTGAGTTTAATGAATTGCTTGTTTGGTCAAAGAGGTATTTTGAATATTCAGAATTACTTTATTTTTTGCTTATATTCTTACTTATTTCATTTTTATTTCAGAGCTTTTTATCCAAAACAAAAATTTATAGCAATAGTGAATTTATTGATGTTATTTTTTATTTAATTCCTGCGTTTTTAATTTATGTCATTGCTGGACATAGTTATGAGCATCATCTCTTTTATACCCTTTATTTTTTAGCTTTATTATCAGAAGTATTGACAAACAATAAAAAAGTTACTTTAGCAGCAGTCCTTATAGTTTTAACCTCTATTCAGATTTTAAGTTATAGTCTCTTACCATCATTCAATAATCTTTCAAATATTGATGATATACAAGAACAGTATCCTCTTTATCAACTTTCAGAGGACATTGATTCATATTTTGAAGACGATAATTATACAGTTTTAGCATTTGATCATGTATTAGTTTTACACTATCTACAAAAGCAGAACTTTTCATACTTGGTTCATCCTTCTAATAATTTTGAAGATTACATACTGAACGAATTAATTAATTTGAATCTTCTACAAACTAACGAATCATCTCATTTCAGCTATTACATCGAAAAAGAACCAGATGTAATAATATGTAACTCAAAATCAATTGTTAGCGGGAATGTTGTAAAGCTTGATGATTACAATTGCGAAGTATCAGATTACAAGAAAAATTATTTTAAATTAGATACAAGCATTTATGAAATAAATCGCAGTAGAGAATATTTTTTTGATCCCTATAAAGAACTTCGAGTTTATATAAAAAGATCTTAAATTGTTTCTTGATTGTTATTGCAACTCTAGATACGTAATAAATCCATAGTCAAACCTACTATTTTTATTTTTAATAAATGATTCAAAATTTGGATATTCATTAATATTTTTATCTGAAATTAAATCATCTAATTTTTCGTAGTTACCAGACCATGGTTCTCCCCAGTAGCTTACATCTTCGGAAAATACTGGAGGAAACTCTATCAGCTCCTTCACATTTAAATGAAAACCTGCACTATCGACAACGTTTGGTCTTACTATCATATTTTGCCTAAAGTAATATTTATTTAATAGCTTTTCTTCTAAACGTCTTTCATTCTTAGCTTTTCTTGTTTTCGGCAAATATTTTTTACTCAATTCAATACTTGGATGCCCAGACTCTTTTATTATTTGTTTTAATGAATAAGAGTCTCCTTCCCCAACTGGAAAATTATCTTCAAAAATTCCTTTTTTAAAACCCCACCATTTCATTTCTTTTAATCTTTCAAGTGAATTTTGATGATCATCAAAAAAACAAATACTATCATCGATATTTTTTACAGAAGACCAATCTACATTTCTAAAATCTGTATCAAAATATGTTGCCTTTTCTGATTTGTAAATTAATTTTTCAAAATTTATATCTAGACAAATAAGTTCACAACTTGGAAGCGCCTTTTCAATTAAGTATGTTGAGTGACCTTTCCATACTCCACTTTCAACTACTAGTTTTGGGTTAATTTCTTTCAACACGTAATAAGTAAAATAACTATGATTGAATCCCATTCCGCCATCATTATTTTCAATAGGGGAATCTAAATATATACTTACAAACTCTTCCAGATATTTAAGTAGACTGTTGGAGTTTTGAATGTTGTTCATTTTGTTATCTTATCACACCATATTGAATGAATTTAGTTATAAAATTTGTGTTATGAAATTTTCAAAAAAAGAAAAATATTTAATAAAAAAAGACAAAAAATTAAAAAAAATTATTGAAAAAAATGGTCACATAACATTCAGCTATTCTATGGATAACCAATTCGATAGCCTTGTTGGCATAGTTATATCTCAATTTATTTCTACAAATGCTGCAAATACAATATTTCGAAAAATTAAAAAAAATTTTAGTACCGATAGTTTAAATGAAAAACATTTTAAAAATTTAACAATTAGTCAGATTCAAAAACTAGGTTTAAGTGTCAACAAAGCAAAAACGATAAAAGAATTATCTAATCTATATTTAAGTGGTTCTTTCAAAGATTTAACAACATTAAATAATGAAGAACTTAATAAAAGATTGGTATCTGTTTTTGGCATCGGCCCTTGGTCTGTAAATATGTTTGAAATATTTTGTCTCGGTAGATTAGATATTTTTTCTTCAAAAGATGCAGGCCTAAGATTAGCAATGAATAATTCAAAAATGGTTCAGCCTGATAGTGATTGGATTAAATATGATGAATATGCAAAAAAATGGTCACCATATAGGACAATTGCAGCATTACATCTTTGGAAAACTGTTGACTGATTCAGGACATTAGTAACATCTCGATTTTCGTTTTCGTTGTAGTATTTAAAGTAGAGAAATAATTATTACTTCTCTAAATAAATCATTGGGGTAAAGTTTGAAACCAAAGATAGCATTTATTAAATTTGGAGGGATGGCGTTTGGTGGTACTGAAAAAGTTCTTCAAACGATTGCATCTGAACTTCCAAAAAACAAATACGAAGTAGATTATTTCTATTGTGATGCTGCACCTTATATAGGGTCAGACTATAAACACATAGACACCGATCCAACAAGAATTGAATATTGTTTAGAAAATGGAGTTAATGTTATTAAATTTAATGTTGAGTTTAAGGACATTACGACCCCAACACATGATTGGATTAATACTGATTTTTGGGATTATTTTGATGAAAGAAAATATGAATTAATTGTTACAGGTAGAGCTGGCCATCCAGAATACCCATTTACTAAAATCAAAGATACAAAAATAATTGACACGATTCATCTTGCTGGATTTGCTGAAAATAAATTGAATGTATATAAAACAGTTCTTATATCATCTGAGCAAAGAAAAAAATGGATCAAATCTGGTGGTCTGAAAAAAAAGTCGACAATTATTCCAAATCCGGTATATACGGTTTCAACTGATGAGAAGTTTGAAACAAATAATAAATTTGTTTTTGGAATGCATCAACGAGATGATGAAAATATATTTTCTCACATACCTTTAGAAGCTTATAAAAAGATTGAATCTGATGAAACTCTTTTTATATTGCTTGGTGGTAATGAGAAATATAAAGAACAAGCACAAAACCTTAATATTAAAAATATTATGTTTCTTCCTACAACTCCGGATATTATTGAAATTCACAAATTTTTAAATTCTTTGACCGTTTACACTCATGGTCGTAAAGATGGTGAGCAATGTTCAACCGCTATCATTGAGGCTATGTCACACGGATTACCATTGATAAGTCATGTTGCCCCAAGTATGGGTCAGGCTGAGCAAATAAGTAATGCAGGTGTAATTGCAGAATCATCAATTCATTATGCAGAAATTATGAAAAAATTTATGGAGAAGGAAGACTTCTATAATCAATGTGTTCAAAACTCAAAAGATAGATTTAATTCAATTTATTCATTGGATGCAGTTATGAAACAATATATCAATTTATTTAATGAAGCTATTGAATTTAAAGATTATTCAAAATATGAGCTTTTTCTTCACTATATTCAGAATATAAAGAATACTATATTTTTTTATTCTTCAAATTTTCTTAAACTGATAGTCAAGATTACAAAAAAAATAATTCATTTATTTCGATAAACCTTAACCTTTGTTTATAGAATAAAATATAAGAATGAGCCCTATCCCTTTAGAAGAAAATCTTGACTGGTGGTGGTACAAAGCTAAAACAAATCTTTTGAAATTTATTATTGAAAATAAAAGACAAACTATTGATAGAAGCTTTAATAAAATATTAGAAATTGGTCCTGGCCTAGGAAACAATTTAAAATATCTGAGTTCATTAGGGGTTGTAGATATTCTTGAAACAGAACCAGAATTTATAAAATATATTGAATTGAATAGAGAAAATTACATTAATAAGATTTATAACAACATTGACAAAATTGAGGAAAAGTACGATTTTATTGTGATGCTTGACGTTTTAGAACATATTGAAAATTCACAAGAATTTATGTTGAGTGTTAATCAAATATTAAAAAGCTCTGGTGAAGTTATACTTGGTGTTCCAGCCTACTCTCAATTGTGGAGTTCACATGATGAAAAACTCGATCACTACAGAAGATACAATTGGAAAAAGATTTATTCTGATTGCAATTCATTTGATATCGCTGAGCGATACGGATTTAATTATTTATTATTACCAATAAGATATCTTCAAATTTTATTAAACAAAACCTCTACTACAAATGAAGGTGGAAATCTTACAAACAATATTCTTTACTCTGTCTCTATTTTTGAATCAACTTTAAGAAAAATTGGTATTAATCCAAAGTTTGGAATTTCATTGTATGCAAAACTTAAAAAGAAGAAAACTTGAAATGAATTTTATAATAGATAACTTATCTGTGGTAATTCCAACAAAAGATGATCATTTACGTATAAAAGAAAACTTAAATTTAATTATTCAATTTTTAAGTGAAAATATAAAACAGTATGAAATAATTATTGTTTCAAATGGATCTACTGTTGATTCAGTAGATTCAATAAATAAACAAATCTACAATTTTGATTCTATTTCACATAAAATAATTCAAACTGCTGGAAAAGGATTGGCAATTAAAACTGGAATTAAACACAGTAAGTTCAATAATGTTCTATTTACTGATGCAGACAGCTCTGTAGATATCATGGAATTTAAAAAGTTTGTCTCCGAAGGAAAATTAAAATCGGGATTTGTTATTGGAAATAGGAAAAACAAAAAATCTGAAAATATTAATTCACCAATTATTAGAAATCTTTCAGGTACGCTTTATTTAAATCTCATTAAGCTCCTTTTTAAAGTTAAAATCGAAGACTCACAATGTGGTTTTAAGGCATTAGATAAAAATTTATTTTTAAATTGTCTAGAGTTCCAGACTGATGGGTTTTCATTTGACATTGAATTAATCATTCTTGCAACTAAAAGTAATATCGAAGTTCTAGAAATTCCTGTTAGATACGTTCATAATAAAGAATCAAAAGTAAATATATTAACTGATACTTTTAAAATGTTAAAAGATTTATATAAAATTTATAAGATTATTAAATAAGCTTATGTGAAAATATTTAAATAAAGATTATGAATAAAGAAAATAACAAAATTAACCTCAATGAGTTTAAAGAAAATATTTATTCTCAATCTGGTGAAGATGGAATAATTAAAAAAATTTTGGAAAACCTTTCAATTGAAAAATCAAATGAATTTGTCGAGTTTGGTGCACACGATGGAAAAACCAACTCTAATTGTTTTAATCTCCTTAAAAATAATGGTTATCAAGGAATATTTATCGAACCTGACAAAAAGAGATTTCAAAAATTAGAGCTTAACACTAAAAATTATAAATCTAAGAATATTAATTCATATGTTTTTGAAAAAGGAAATCTCATGCTAGATAGAATTTTATCAAAAGAAAAAATATCACAAAATTTTGATATTTTATCCATTGATATCGATGGCCACGATTATCAAATATTTAGAAGTATTTCTTTGTACTCACCAAAAATTGTAATTATTGAATATAATCCAACAATTCCAAATGATATCGAGTACATACAACCAGACAATATAAAAGTAAGACATGGATCTAGTGCAAAATCAATTATCAATTTGGCCAAAGAAAAAGAGTATGTTCCTGTTGCAATAACTGATACAAATTTATTTTTCCTAAGTAATAATATTTTTAAAACAAATAATTTTTTATTATTAGATTTAAATAAAGAAAGAGATGATTCAGATACAAAAATAAGTGTATTTTATGGTTATAACGGAGAATTACTATTTACGCAAAAGCAAATTAATTTGAGATGGCATTTTTTAAAATTTGACTTTAGTAGATATCAATTTATTCCAAAATATCTTAGATTTCCATTAGAGGACTATTCTTTATTCCAAAAGATTCTTTATAAAATCTTTAAAACCTTTGTAAAAATTAAAAATAAGATATTGTTTATTTTAAAAAAAATCTAAGTTATTAAATCTTTATTCCAATTCTTCCATCAAAATCTGATCTAGCAAGATATGGTTTATCTGAAGTATCAGGTCTAGAAAAGTACTCTTCAACTGCTGTTCTTGAACCTTCCCAATAGCCATAGTCATCTATCAACAAAACACCACCTTTAACCAACCTAGGATATAAAACTTCTAGTTCTAATAATGTTGATTCATACCAGTCTGTATCAAGTCGTAAAACAGCTATTGAATCTGGTAAATTATCTTCATTAATTAATGTTTCTTCAACCATTCCCTTAATAAATTTGACATTTTCATAACCATTTCCAAACTTATCAAAGTTATTTTTAACTTCCTCAATTGATGAATAACACCATTTATTGAAATCCTCTTCTTGATTTTCAGTATGTATATCTAGAGAATTTAGATTTTGAAGAAGGCTTTTATCAATATTTGGATTTGGAACAGACATACCAGTAAATGTATCATACAAAAATAATTGTTTATTTGAATTAGAATTTTCTAATTTCAGTTTTGCAGCTATCGAATTACCTCCACGATAAGGACCACACTCTACAAAATCACCATCAAGACCTCTCTCAACAACATACTTAACGGCTAAAATAGTATCTATGACCCTTTCGAACGAAACCATGGTTAAATTATTTTTAAACACTATATCGATAATTTTTAAATCATCCTCATCAAGTTCAGCAAATACCTTGTAAAAAGTATCTTTGTTTTTTATATTATGAACAACATTTTTTGGGAAGTATTCAAAGAAAAGCTTTTGGTCTTCTTTTTCTATTTTTAGAAGAGAATATCCAAAAAATTTCAATATTTTATAAATTAGAGTTTTAAAGTATTTCATTTTATAGACAATCTTGATTATACAAACATTGATTTGATAAATTGTATTAGAAAATATTTGGTCATATAATTTTAAAGAAATGATTAAAAATATTAAACAAATTATTCCAGATTCAGTGAAAGCTTCAATAAAAAAACTTTATAAATCTCTAAAACAAGTATTGAAATCAACACTTGAAAAGAAAAGTACAAAACATAATATACAAACTACATTTCCAACCTTTCAGCCAGCAAGTTCAGGAAACTATAAAATGTATGAAAACTCAATAATTAATAATATTAATTCAATACTTCCTATTCTTTCTCAAATATCAAAGTTAAAAAGAACATTAGACATTATTGATGTAGATGATTTGAATGTAGAAATAGAACATGTTGAATACCTTGATAAGTTATTCAATAAATATAAAAGTGATAAATCTACTTCTCACGATTATCACAAAATTTATTCACATTATATTGGTAAAAAAGATAATTTTGTACTTGTTGAAATTGGAATTGGAACGAACAATGAGGATGTAATTTCAAATATGAGTAATAAAGGTAATCCTGGCGCTTCTTTATATGCTTTCTCGGATGCATATCCGAATTCAAAAATTATTGGTTGCGATGTAGACAAGAGAGTTTTATTTGATGAAAAAAATATTGTGACTTATTTCTTAGATCAAAATGATTTTAAAACATATGAGATATTGTCTATATACAAAAATAATATTGATTATTTGATTGATGATGGTCTACATTCTCAAAGTGCCAATTTAAATACTTTATTATTTTCTTTAGAGAACCTTTCAAAAGGTGGAATTTTATTCATAGAAGATATCCCTGAGTATGCATTAAACGTATGGCAAGTAGTGAGTAACTCTATTTCATCAGATTTTAAATTTGAAATGATTAAGTGTAAAAGATATTATTGCGGTGTTTTAGAAAAATTAAAGTAACTTTAGTAAATTAAGCTATGTAACTTTTTTGAAATTTTAAATATAATTTTTTCGATTATGGATGGTTTATCTTTGAAATACAATGGTTTATTAATCATATATGGAAAAAGCAAATAAAAAATAATTTTTCTATGAAACTTATATTTTCTTTTCCTAACTGTTAAAACAGGATATTCATACTGTAAATGTGGCTTATCTTTAAAATATGTTTCATCTTCAATCTCTTCACATCCGTATATTTTACTTAAGAGACTAAATATACTTTGATCATGCCTGTGTTCTTGAAATCCCTTTATTTGAGAGTGTCTTGAATAATAATCTGTAATTAATTTTGGATCAGTTAATACGACTTTTTCAAATTCATCTAGCAATCCAAATGATTCTTTACAATTTTTAAACATAAGGACTGTTGCCATAAATTGACCCTCATTAGCTTCTTTACTTTCTGTTGTAAGATCAAAATAATTTAATAGTTCTTTTGTTGTATAAAATTTTTCAACAATGTGATTCATTCTAAAAGCAAAGTGAGACTGATTCCCTGATAATAATTTTTCATAATATTCATCTAATTTTTTCGAAGAATTGTAATTTATAGTTGATCCAGCATCAATATAGAAGACAATATCATCTATATTTGTTTGATTTAATGTTTCCTGTATTATTTTGTATTTCCATAAGAAATATCCAGCACCTCTACTTTTAGAAAGTACATCAGAAAATTTATTTTGAAAATCTAAACTTAAATCAGTTGGAGAAAGCGATATATAATCATCAAAAAACTGAGTTCTTTTTGCTAAGTGACATATATGTTTCTTTTGAATTGAAAAATCTTTAGTTCCATACGTTAATAAATATTTCCTATTTTTTGACATACTTCAACCTTATCACGTTTATTTATCGACTTTTTTTAAGTAATTCATACACATAGTCATGAATAAATTCTAATTATCTCAGCTCAGATTTATACTTGCCACTTTTAGAGCCTTGATAGAATATTGGCGGGTAAAGCCATTTAACTTTTAAATCTAAATCATAAATTTGAAAAGCTAATTCCCAATCAGATATCATATTGAATGGAAGCATATTCTTAAATATTTTTTTTGCAGCATTTTTTTTAATTAAGTATGATTCAGCACAATTAGTTGCAGGGTGTTCGACCTCATAAAGTTTTGATTTCAATTCACCTTTTTTATTTATGTTTTTTAATATAAAATTTTTACTTATTCCTTGTCCAATAAATAACAAATCCCAATCGGAGTCGAGTCTTAGTACTTTCTTTAATTTAGATTTAAAAAATTTAGAAAATATCAATACATCATCTTCGATAATTAAAGAAACTTCATGATTTGATTCTGAGGATTTTTTAATAGCTTCAAAGTGTTTCAAAGTGCAGGATATTTCAGCATTATTAAGTCTTCTATATGCATTGTCTTGAGACCATAATTTTGACTTTTTTAAATACGTAGCTTCGTCATCTAAATAAAAATCATTTAAATTTGTGGTTGCTAGATCTTCTTGATCATATTCTGTTATGTACTCAAGTTTAAAATATTTGTCCTTAAACAACTTATCAACAACAGCTTTTCTTTCACTTAACTTTGTATAGTGAATAATAAAAGTATTTAAATGACTAGTCTTATTATTAATAAGATGTATTTTAGTAAAAAGATAAATAAAAAAAGTTGATTTCGTTTCAATATGATTAATTTATTGTACTGTTTTGATAGAAACTACAATGTGCAGGCATTAGTTTCAATAATGAGCTTTATAGAAAAAAATCACAGAGATATAAATTTATTTATCATTCACAAAGAACCAGAAACATTTGAAAAATATGCAAAAAAAATAACAAATTTTAAAAATGTAAATTTAACGATTAAAAAATTCGAGAAGAAAAGAATAATACCATTTGATGTTGGTAATGCTCATTTTTCTGAAGCAACTTACTATAGATTATTTATGAATGAATATATTGAAAAAAATATTAAACACATACTTTATATTGATCCAGACATATTATGTCTAAAAAATGTCGAAAAAGAGTATTTGGATATTATTGATCAACTAAAAAAATCAAATAATATTGTAGCTGCAAAAACTGATGCGAAATTTAATGACGAACCTGAACTTTTTAAAAGATTGAATATGAAAAAATCATACTTTAATGCTGGAATATTATTTGTAGACTTAGAAAAATGGAGAGACTTAAATATACAAAATAAATTAATAAGTAAAATAAACGAATTAGGTCAAAAAATTACACTAGCTGATCAAGATGCCATGAACTCATACTTTGACGGAGAATATGTAGAAATAGATAAAACTTTTAATTTTTGGGCGAACCATGATGACAATTATAAAATGATGAAATATATGGATAACAATGTATTTTTTCTTCATTTTTCTGGAAGTACAAAACCATGGACACCATATGGAGGTATTGATAAAATATCAAATTACTATCATGAACAGCACTTTAAAATTTTTCATAAATATCATATAGTATTTAATAATAAAAAAAACGATTTTTACATTTTACTTAAGAAAATAATTACATTTAAAATACTACAACTTGATAAACCGTTTCTTTATGTTTTCGACTTTTTAAAAATATTCTTGAAAAGTGATAATAATAAAATTGATTGATTAATAAAAAAATATTGAGAAAAATTTGATGAAAAAAGAAAAGATAAGAATTAATTTTGTAGATTTTTGGCCAAACCTTATGAAAGAAGATAACTATTTTTACCACCTTTTGAATAAAGAATACGATGTTGTAATTGATGAGAAAAACCCTGACCTTTTATTTTTTTCTGTTGATTACAGAAAAGAGAAACAACATAAATTTTTTGATAATACAAATACCAGAAAAATATTTTTTACTGGAGAAAATATACAAGCAAACTATGAAGATTGTCATGCATCAATATCATTTTTAAATAATGATGATCATAGGAACTACAGACTTCCTCTTTGGGCATTGTTTATAAATTGGTTCAATGTTCCGTACAATAAAAAAAGAGACCAGGCTTATTTAATAAGAAAAGAAGATCTTTTATTTGTTAAAAAAGATCAAAAGATTAACAAAAATTTTTGTTCATTTGTTGCCAGTAACCCCTCTGGAAAGCGTCTTGATTTTGTTCCAAAATTGCACTCAAAAAAATATGTTGATTGTGGTGGGTCATTGCTAAATAATACTGGAAAAAAAATAAAGGGGAGAGGCGATCAAAAATGGAAGATAAAATATATTTCAAACTTTAGATTCAACATTGCATTTGAAAATGAGATTGGCCATGGATATGTTACTGAAAAGATTTTACACCCAATGAGTGTCAACAGTATTCCGATATATTGGGGATCAGATTTTGTTAATGAGGATTTTAATTCCGAATCATTTATTAATGCAACTAACTATGAGGATGATGAGGAATTAATAGCTGAGATACTGGATCTAGAAACAAACAAAGAACTATATTTGGAAAAATTAGCTGAGCCCTGGTTTAAAGAAAATAAGTTTCCAGAATATGTTCTGCCTCACAATGTATTAGGTTTTATAAATGAGGTCTTAAATTCATAATCAATATTGGTATTATGTTGTTGAGTAAATTATGAATTATATTTTATTTAATTATGGTAATACGCCTGACTATATAAGATACACGCTGAATAGTATAAAAAGTGTTGACCCAGATTCAGAGATATATTTTTTAAGCAATCGCAAGAATAATTTTAAAAACTTGAACAATCTTTATTTTTCTGATTTTCCGGCACTTAATGAAAAAAAGGACTTTCTAATCGACTATTATGACAATACACCTTATTCAAAAGAAAAATATCCTCTTTTTTTTACATCTGCCTTAAGAATTTATGCTTTACATGAAATTTCAAATAGATTAAAAATAGATTCCTTTATTCATTTTGATAATGATGTTCTAATTTACAAATCATATAAAGAGTTAAATAGAAATAAATTGTTTGTAAAAGACAAAATAAATATAACTCAGAGTAACTTTAATGACTTATTATTTGGATATTCATACTTTCCAACAAATATACTAACTAAAAAACTTATTGAGGAATTTGATAGCCTTCTTAAGAATATTGACTCTTTAACAAAACACTATGGCAAAGGAAGTCCATTGCACGAGATGAGAATGTTGAACATCATTAAAGAAAAAAATGATGATATGTTTAACATTCTTCCGTCTTTACCATATAGTTCTGATATAAATATTATTTTTGATCCAGCCAGTTACGGACAGTTTTTTAATGGTATGCATCATAGAAGAGGAAATTATATTTTTAAAAGAAGATGGGTTAATACTAAAGATATTGTTGGGCGTGAAATAAAATCAAAAAGAATTGTTCCAAAATTTTCAAATAATTTACCAAGCGTACAATTCAAAAATAAAAATGTTAGCTTAACAAATCTACATATACACTCTAAAAACTTAGATAAATTTTTACCTAATAATTATTACGAACACTGTTAATTCTATTTTTCCAGTAATCAAAAAGAATGTACTCTTTCGTATTTGTTTTGAAAAGATTTTGATAAATTTTATTTAAATCTTCTTCTTTGAGATCATTCAAATCTTCCCATTTTTCAATGTAGATAGCTGGTATGCCTTCATTGTTTAGTATTTGTGTAAAGTTAGAATTTTTTAAAATTGGGAATGTATTCAACAAAATTCCTTCCCAAATTCTATGTGTATCAAGGCCATTTCCCTCAGGACATATCATAAATCTATAATCTTTCAAATTATTAAAATATTCGTGTACTTTTTCATATTTTTTTATATCAATCAAGCTATTGTCTTTAAAAATAGAATTTATTTTTCCTCTTTTTTCAAAATTTGTAAATTCATTAAATGAGGATAGGATGAATTTTGTTTTCTCTTTTTTAGGATCTGAGAACCATTTTTTACGACCATGTTTCAATCTCCTTAAATTTTCTAAACCAATTGGTATCAACGAAATTTTTTCATTATTTTTAATACTTAAGTTTTGAGCAAACCAATGGATTACTCGTGAATCTATTTTTTCAAGGTGAGAACTTTTAATATTTACATCAGAGTTATGTGTTATTAATATAAAATCATTTTTTATTTCCTGAAAAACTGTGTCAAAAAAAATATCTATTACGTCAGTATTTACAAAGACGATATCTTTATCTTTGATATTTTTAGGTTTTATAGTTTTTGATTCGTCAAAAATATGATCTGAGAAGTTTCTTAAAGTATCGCCTGACAAATATGGTTTACTTGACGGTCTGAATAGGTTGGGAAATCGCTCTAAAGTTATCCAAAAAAATCGAATCTGAGACTTTTTAATTATATTTTTAATCACTTATTTTTAACTATTGTAACCATTCTCTATTTTCTAAAAACCAGTTAACAGTTTGCTCCATGCCACTTTCAAATCCTCTGTCGTGTTCTCCACCTATTTGCTTTAAGAAAGCATTATCAAGACCATACTTAATATCATGACCGGGTCTTTCAGGATCATTATTAAGAAGAACATGCTCTACTTCTTTATTAAGAATAGATTCTACTTTCTGAACGACTTCAAGGTTTGAAATAAGGCTGTTGCCTGTTATATTTACTTTTGCAGGTTTTTTACTAAAAAGTTTTTCAGATTCTGACATTACCAATTTATAATTATTTAATAAAAATAAAATTGTTTCAGCAAGATCTTCATTGTGTAAATAATATCTACTACCTGGTACATTATTTTCGTCAGTATGAATAATCACTTTCTCATCATTTAATATTTTTTTAATTGTATTGGGTATAAACTTTTCAGAATGTTGCCTCTCTCCATAAACATTACAGCAATGGCTTATTAAGGAAGGAATCGAGTATGTATTTGAAAATGCTATTGTGAGTTCTTCGCCAGCAGCTTTTGTAGCCGCATATGGATTTTTAGAATTATAACGATCCCATTCTTGAAATTTGGTATCTTTATCAGATGGTCCGAATACTTCATCAGTACTAAAGTAATAAAATAGTTCTAATTGTTCAAATTTTCTAGCTGCTTCTAAAAGGTTAAAAGTACCAACAATATTATCTTGAATAAACAATGAAGGATCTTCGACGGATCTGTTTACGTGAGAAGATGCACCTATATGAACAATATAATTTATGTTTCCAAGTTTTCTTATTATTTGTTCATTAAATGGTGATTTTAAATCAAAATAAATAAATTCTAATCTTTTTCTATTGTCTTCACCTAGCTCTGAGATGACCTCTTCTAGTCGATTTAAATCACCTGCGTAACTTAATCTATCAATAACTGTGATCTTCCAGTCAGTTTTTTCTAACAACTTTTTGACTGCTTGGTGTCCAATAAAACCAGGACCTCCAGTAAGCAGAACATTTTTTGACATAATTGTATGTTAGTACGCATTAATAAGATAAATAGTCATTCATATTACGGCATATTTCACTGAATAAATATAGAGAAGATATTTTATTTTTACTAATTTCTTCTATCTAGAATGTAAATAACATGTTTGAACAGGTAAAAGATCTTTACAGCAAAACATTATATGTTTCAAAATTAACTGGAGTTGCAAACAAAAAAATAAGAGTTTTTATCTCTATTCTTCTTTCAAACTTAGCAGTATTACTTGATGTAACAATCATTGTTATTTTTTCTTCATTAATTACAAATGAAATAATTTACGAAAATGTTTTAGTTGTAAATATTATTAACTTTTTTTTAAATAGTAGATTTTTACTTCCAATTTTGGTTTTTTTAAGATTTGTATTTATGTTTTTTGAAAAACTTAATATTGAAACGCTAAGTTTGTCAGTCGCCGAAAACCTAAGGTTTCATCTTATGGAAGAAGCATTTCAAAAAGGAAATCTTTCGACAAATGATGCCTATTTCTATATAAATCAAGTAAGCGTACACGTTTCAACATTCTACAGATATTTTGCAATTTTAATAAACAGTTGTCTTCAAATAGTGGGATACTCAATATTCTTACTTTTGTCAGATGCAGAAATCTTTCTAGTTTTTGTGGCAGGTGCTGTTTTATTAATATTTCCAACAAAGTATTTGTTAAGCAAAGGAAAACATTATCAACATATTTCATTTTTAGAAGCAAAAGATGTCAATGCAAAAATTCAAAGAATTATCGACAATATATTTTTAGTAAAAATATTAAAAAGTATGAAATATGAGTTTAACTATTTTAGGAAATCACTTAAGGGGTATACGGATGCACAAGCAAAAAATATAATATTTGGATCTTTAAATAGTATTATGCCAACATTTGCAACAATCTTTATACTTTCAATATTATTTACAAACTCTATATTTATAACTGCAATTACAATCGAGTTTATAGGAGTATTACTTAGACTTTTTCAGTCACTTAGTACTTTGAATAATGGTCTGAACTTAGTTGTTAATTCAAGTGTTCATGTAGTTGAGCTTTATAAATTAGATAAAGAAAGTCAGGTTGTAAATAATTCAAACTATATCATTAATAATTCAATTAAATCTTCTGTCGAATTTAAAGATGTTCAGTTCAAATATTTTAATTCAGATGAACCCATTTTCGAAAAACTAAATTTAGATATTCCAAAAAATAAACATACGATTATAACTGGACCAAATGGGTCTGGTAAAAGTACACTATTGGGTTTAATTTCTGGTTTGTATATTCCCACACATGGAAATGTAAATATTAGTTCAGATAAATTAGGTTATGTTGGTGTTACCCCTCTTATAATTGATGGTTCTATAAAAGAAAACTTGCTTTACGGTAATAATAATCAAATATCAGATGATGAGATTTTTGATCTTATTGATAAATTTTCATTATATGCTGAAGAAGATAAGTTAGATCTAGAGAAGCAAATTAATAATAAATCATTATCGTCAGGACAGATGCAAAAAATTTCTTTTATAAGATCTTTACTTAATGACTCAGAGATACTCTTACTAGATGAAGCAACTTCGAACCTAGACGACAAAACAAAGATGTTAATTTTTGATATTTTAAAGAATGAGAAAATAACCATCATAAACTCAACACACAATAAAAATGATTTTGATTATGATTATGAACTAAAAATTTCTGTTGAACAAAATAAAAGAGAATTCAAACTAATTTAGTTAAAATTTCAAATTCCTTATTTAAAATTACTTCAATAGAGTTATTTCTTTCAATATATGCTTTAGCTTCTTTTGAAATTTTCATCATTGTTCCAGGATCATTGATAATCCTATCAAGCAATTTAATCAAATTTTCTTTACTATTTTCAAAAATAAAACCATTGCTACCGTTTGATATAATTTCCAGATTGTTTGGAATATTAGATGCTATAACTATACAGCCAGATCCCAATGCCTCTAATATAGTTTTTGAATTTCCTTCATAATCTGACAATGATAGATAGAAACTATATTCTGAATATTTGTTTAATAGATCTTCATTATTAATTTTTTGGTGAAAATTAATATTATCAAATAATTCTGATTTTTTTTGTAATTCTTTTTTTAGTTTACCTTCCCCGAAGATATCAACATTAAAACTAGTATTGCCTAACAGATTCAATACAAGATCAAATCTTTTTTGATATTCAATTCTTCCAACCATGATTATTTTTTTATTTGGTATCTCTTGAGCATTATTATCTATAATTGGGACCCAATTAGGAATATGAACTAACTTTTTTCTCTTAAATATAAATCTTTTTTGTAAATTTTTAATGTCATATTGTGATGTTGATATATAAATATCAGAAATGTTTAATGCAAAGAGAGTAAGAAGATAATACATTAAAAGCTTCAGAATATTCTTTTTTTCTTTAATGCTAAATTCTAAGAGATCATAGCCTGTCCTTACAATAAGTGCATTTCTACTTATTAACTTGAAAATTATTGGAACCCATGCTCCATACATTTGATTACTTTTAATAATTACTTTTTCTTTACCAATCAATTTCTTAAGTCTGAATGGAATAATTAGTGTCTTTAAAATGCGAATAGCTTTTGAGTTAGAATATTTTGACAAAGCATATATAGGTAAAATTTTTAAATTCTCAAAATAATCCTCATACTGATAATCATGTTTGTCACCATACGTTACAAATGTAAATTTAATATCATACTTTTTTGATAACTGATTATAAAGTTCCATTTCTCTACTTAAAAGACCTGTTGATTCCCATGTTTTTAAGGAAACTCCATATGTGAAAAATAAAATTACATTCATTATTTGTTCTAAATCCAAATATTTAAATTAATCTATTATAGATTAACAAATATGAAAAAAATACTTGTGATACACAACACTTATAGAAATATAGGTGGTGAAGACATAGCGGTTACAAACGAAATAAAATTGTTGGAAAGACAATACGACGTCCATACACTTTATTTCTCCAACAAAGAAGTCAATTTTTTATCTCAAATTTTAAGTTTTTTACTAAATAAAGACACCCAAAGTATGAAAAAATTAACTGATACAATAAACTCTTTCAATCCTGATTTAGCATATGTTCACAACACATGGTTTAGAGCTTCGTTAGGAGTATTTAAAATATTGAAAAGTAAAAATATCAAAACAATTGTGAAATTGCATAATTTTAGATACGACTGTACGAAAGGTTATTTTATCCAATGTAATAAAGAGAAAGGCCAAATTTGCCGAAAATGTGGAAGGGAGAAATTCAAATTTCAAATATTCAATAAATACTTCACAGAGTCTTATTTAAAGTCTTTTTTAGTAAATAGATACGGTAAAAAATATTTTAAAATTTTAAAAAAAGACATAGACAGAGTACTTGTTTTGACAAAATTTCATAAAAATTATCTCATTAATTTAGGTTTTAAAGAAGAAAAAATAAATGTATTTCAAAACTATATTCAAATTGAAAAAGATTTATCAAACGTCTCTGAAAACTATATAGTCTACGCAGGAAGAGTAAGCCATGAAAAAGGAATAGCAACTTTAATTGAAGCGTTTTTAGCTAGTAATTTGAAAGATACAAAACTAAAGATTGTTGGAGATGGGCCATATTTAAACGAATCAATGAATAAATACAATACAAATTTAATTGAATTTTGTGGACAAAAAACTAATTATGAAACTTTAGAAATCATAAAAAAATCGAAAGCTGTCATAACAGCAACTAAACTTTTTGAAGGTCAACCTACTCTATTATGTGAAGCCTCATCTTTTGGGGTACCTTCAATCTTTCCAGATACCGGAGGAATAAGCGAGTTTTTTCCATCTAATTATGAACTTATGTATGATCGAAATGAAATAAGGAACTTGACGGAAAAAATAAATCTATTGGAGAATAATGAATATATTGAAGATTTAGGAATTAAAAATAAAGAATATCTTAAATCTAATTTAAATGAAGATAGACTTATAGATATATTCAATAAAATAATTAATGAACTTTAATAATAAATTAGTTTCAGTTTTGATGAGTTGCTTCAATTCTGAAAACACCGTAGACGATTCTATAAAAAGTATTTTAAATCAGACTTATAACCATATTGAACTCTTGATTATTGATGATGGCTCTACAGACAACACATATGAGGTACTTTCCAAATTTGAAAAAACAAACAAACATATAAAGGTATATAGAAATTCTAAAAATCTTGGATTAACAAAGTCATTAAACATGTTAATTGATAAATCAACAGGTACATATATAGCTAGACAAGATGCTGATGATATAAGCAGTAAAGACAGAATATTATTTCAGTACGAATCAGTTGAAAACCAAAAATTAGATTTCTGTTCTTCAAGAGCAACAATCTTAAACTCCCAAAAAAAAATACCTGGTTTTTCATATTTTTTGCCAACAAAATGGGTTATGAAATATAAAAATCCTTTTATACACGGTACCTTATTTATTAAAAAGACCGTTCTTTTGGATGTAGGAAAATATGATGAAAGTTTTTACTACGCTCAAGATTACAAATTAATGAAAGATTTAATTAGCAAAGATTATAGATATGAAATAATCAAAAATCCTTTATACCAACTTAATATGAAAAATAATATTTCAACCAATAAACAATCTGAACAAAATTATTACGCAAATTGTGTAAGGAAAAATATAAAGCCACAATATAAAATATGAAAATTTACATTAACTCTGCAAAAGAAAATTGGGTCGTTGATAGATTCATTGATGAGTGGAACAAGTTCAATTTTAAACAATCAAAAAACTTTAGATTTGGAGATAAAATTGTTTGGTTAATTGCTCCATGGACATGGAGAAAAATTCCTAAAAAATATTTAATTAAAAATAAAGTAGTTTGTACCATACACCATATCGACGAAGATAAATTTAAGAGTAATGAAGAAATAGAATTTAAAGATCGTGATAAATTTGTTGATTACTATCACGTTATATCAAATAAAACTTTCGATCAGGTAATTAAACTTACAGATAAGCCAGTGCATAAAATTCCTTTTTGGGTTAACCAGAATTTATGGTTTGAGATCAAAAACAAAGAACAACTTAGAGA
>MDSW01087892.1_pt1 | contig 22028 bp, 19 predicted proteins | sample 811171 | NCBI WGS metagenome assembly MDSW01 (sample SAMN05326641, study PRJNA326480) | marine metagenome | isolation source: seawater | place: Atlantic Ocean: North West | collected 2012 | reverse complement strand
TGCAAAAAATGTAATCGGATTAACCGCACCAGAGAGTAATTTTTTAAAGTTTGCTTCAGAGAGTTTAATCTTGCTTGAGCAATAATTGTTGTCGCCTTCTTTAAGCACAAAATTCTCAACAAGCAAGTTGAGTGATTCTCCACTTTGAAACTCGATACAAAGAGATAACTTTTCTGAAGGTGATAGTTTTTGAGGGTTTAGATTAACCTGCAATACAGAAATAAACATCTCTAGATCTAGCTCCTCTAAGATATCCGGACTTCGTTGAACTAGCTTGCTGGCATCGGTGAATTCACCCTTTAAATCCATTGCTGCAGAGAGTAAATAATTCCTTTTATTGGGGTTAGATTCAATTTGTGAAAGATTGGTGGCCACTTCTGCACGGAGTGCCTTGACTTGTTTTGTATTAAATTCCAATGATAACAACAGATCGCTCAATTCAAGCGCCCATTGGTAGTCTTCCTGTTGAACAGCTTCTTGCATTGCAGCTAAAAGATTTTGAGGACCCCCAACGAGGCCCGATATTTTATTTGCTCTTTGAATTGAACTCAATGGATCAAGGGTAGCTATATTGCCATCAAACCAACCTAAATAGCCGTTAAAAATGCTTCGAATAGACCATCTAACGCTTCCATAAAATTCATAAAAATATGGAGAATTAGTAAAAATCTCAGGAAATTCAAGATTGTCCTCTATTTCCTGAGGAGATAATCCTTGGTTTATAAGACGCACGGTTTGATCATGAATGTATTGAATGCCATCGGCATAAAGACGTGTAATTTCTAAAACCTTATCTTTACCGATGATGGGTAGAGTATGGCTAGGAAACAGATAGCTCGCTTGGTAGTTCTGAATTTTTCTTACTGACTGACTCCATTTCTTTACATCCCTATGCGAGGTTCCTCTGATTGTGTAAAGGTTAGGAAAAGTTTTGTATAAATTATCTCCAACAAAGATTGCGGATTTGGATGGAATCCATACAGCTAATTGATCATCTGTCTCACCCGGAGCATGGAATAGCTCTAGTGATATACCAGCAATTTCAACCTTGAGATCTTTACTAAAAGTTAATGAGGGCTTGATGTAGCCTGGTGCAGACATTCCAACACTGAGATAGGGGCCTATTCCCACATTGACTAAATCTTCTTCTAACTGTGTGCCAAACATCTTTGAGCTTCTATCGCTGATGATTGGATTGATAAGCCCAACAATCTTCTCAACATTTCTGTGCATAGTGTCATGAGCTATGACAATGGGGGGTTCTAGCTGAGAATTAAAAAAGGTTTTAGCCCCAAAAACATGATCGCCATGATTATGGGTGTAAATAATAGCTGCAATAGGCTGATTGCTAATCTTTTGGAATTCGGCTAATACTTTTTCTGCTTGGAAGGTGCTATCTGTAGTATCAATAATAATATTACCTCCCTCTCCTTCGATCATATATGCATTTGCTATCCCAAAGCCAATTGCTAGATGAATACCTCCTGAATAACTGATAATTTTTTGATCAAACTCCGCAGTATGCTGAAATAACTTTTCAACTTTTGATATATTTGGAATAGGTTTTATAGACTCCTCTTCGGAAGAGCAGCTCACAAAAAAAAGAATTAAAATAAAAGAAAAATATTTAGAATAAATTTGCATACCGTATCTTAAAGTGTTTGAAAATCCCTTTCTAGTAAGTCATCAAGAAATACAATGGAAAAATAAAAAACCTTTTTCAAAGGTATTTAATGATCGTTATTTTCAAGATTCAGCTCTTGAAGAAATAGAGAATGTTTTTATAGAGCCAAATGGTTTAAGAGAAAAGTTTAAATCCCAAAAATTTACTCTAGTTGGTGAATTAGGTTTTGGTTTGGGAATAAGCTTTCTCTATACACTAAAAGTTTTCAAAGAACACAATAAAAAATCATTAAATTACTTAGATTTTGTGTCAGTAGAAAAGTTTTTACCTACTGTAAAACAGATTAGGAAAGCAGCCGCTCTTTTTCCAGAGCTTGAAACAGTAAGTCAGGTATTTTTGAAGCACTATTACCCCATACATAATGGAATTATAAAAATACATTTAGAAGAATTTAATGCTGCTCTCACTATCATAAATGTAGACATCCAAGACGCATTTAAGTTGACAGAGCATAATTATGGAAAATTTGATGCCTGGTTTTTAGATGGCTTTGATCCCAAACAAAATCCAGAAATGTGGACGCCTGAGATAGTTAATAGCATAAAGAAATGTTCAAAAAATAATGCAACCTTTGGAACTTATACATCCTCAGGTCTTCTAAAAAAATCTTTAAATGATAGTCAGATTGCCTACCAAAAAGTTAGCGGATTTAAAAAACGGCATAAACTCGTGGGCTCGCTCAACACAAACGAAGATACTTCAAACACCCCTTTGCCAAAAAAAATTGCTGTTATAGGTAGTGGCATTGCTGCTGCGGGGGTGGTTCATGCTTTTGCCAAGTTAAACATAAGTTGCGATGTATTTGAAAAAAATTCTCATCTGCATACTGGCGCATCAGGAAATCATGCTGCAGCGATGTATCCAAAGTTTCAACTCAATAATTCAGCCATGAATAGATTTCTCGTTCAAAGTTATTTCTTTGCCTACCAACAAATGCTTCAGTTTAGTGAATCCTTTTATCCATCTAAAGCTAGGTTTTTTGGAATGAATGAAAGAACTGCTAAATGGATTGAGATAGTAAATGCCAATGATTCTTTTTCTCTTTTTAGAGAGGTTGCAGAAAATAGTGGTTCTATCCATGAGCGAGCGCTAGCCCAAACCGACTTTCTTAAAGGAGCTTATTTAGAACCTAGAAAATTAACTGAAAGCATTTATAAAAATTCCTCTTCCAAGATTCATTTCAATCATGATCTTATTTCTATAAAGCAAAAATCAAATCTTGCTACTCTCTCCTTTAGTAATGGTAAAAGCTATGAATATGATGCGGTGATATTAGCAATAGGGAGCGGTCTGCAGCAATGGATCGAAGGACTTCAAGTTTCCAAAGGCCATATTATCGGAGTTCCAAAAAAGTATGTTCGTAAAATTTCACAACCTATTCATCATCAAGGATATATTTTGCCCCCATTAAATGATTATGTTTGGATGGGATCTACATATGAGCATGAATATAGGGATTTAGAAATTTCTAGTAAACAAATATATAAAATTCTCGATGCTCAAAAAATGTTTTTAAAATCATCTGAAATTCCGGGTGAGGAAATATTGGTAAGAGTTTCGGAGAGAGTTTCAAGAAGCAATAAATTTCCTATTGCAGCAAAAATCTCTCAAAATCATTATTTATATGCTGTTGGGGCACTTGGCTCTAGGGGGTTTTCTTCCAGTTTTTTATGCGGAGAAGTTGTAGCTAATCAAATTAGAAATGGGTTTATACCAGTAGATAATGAGGTGCTAGAAAATTTAGAAGTTTAGAGCTTAGAGCTGATCAAGAATATAGGCCACTGAATCTTTAATATCATCTAAATTGACACTGCCACTTAAAGATCTTCCACGCCACTTGGTCAAGCCTGTCCAGAGCGTCTTAGAACCCTCTTCATCAATTAATGAAATTCTCAAAAAATATTCAGGAACAGATGTTACTCTATCAATATCATACGGTCTTCCCCAGCCGTAATAAGAGCGGTACCTATAATCGTCAAGTCTAAGCTTATCCCTGGTTGATACTGTTAGCTCTAAGGTATATTGATTATTTTGCTTGCTTTCAACAAATCCCATTGCTGCAAAGTACCTGCCAGCCTCCTCAGCAGCTAATTCAACTGAAATTGGATCTATGTTAGCTGGTAAATCACTTTTATTAGTTACTACTGCAAAGGTTGCGCCATCAATCAAGACAAAACTGTCTCGAGCATTTACATCAAGGTACGGAGTGGTGTTGCAGGCAGCTACCGTTAACAGCAAAGCAAAACTTATGATTATTTTAATTTGGTTGGTCATTTTTATATGTTGATAGAGTACTATACAGTCCTCATTATTTACAATAACTGTATGCAAAATTATGTTTGAATTAATAGAAAAGCGTTACATAAATCCCCTTGAAGTTAATGCTGAGCATTATCAGCACAAGAAGTTTGGAAGTGCGCACCTTCACTTTGAATCAAAGAATAATGAAAAAGTTTTTATGGTTGCATTTAGAACCGTGCCATCAGATTCAACAGGAGTAGCACATATCTTAGAACATACTGCCTTGTGTGGATCTAAAAATTATCCTGTGCGTGATCCCTTTTTTATGATGTTGCGACGATCAATCAATTCCTTCATGAACGCATTTACTTCAACAGACTGGACTGCTTACCCTTTTGCAACTCAAAATGAAAAAGATTTTAAAAACCTACTTGATGTTTATGTTGATTCAGCCTTCTACCCTAATTTGAATAAATTAGATTTTCTTCAAGAAGGCCATCGACTTGAAATTGATGAAGATGGTAAGGGTGATTTTAAGGGAGTGGTCTTCAATGAGATGAAAGGAGCCATGAGCGGAGCCACTGATCAGCTTTGGCATGGAATTAGCAAGCATCTCTTTAAAGGCACCACATATGAAAACAATAGTGGAGGCGATCCAAAAGATATCCTTAATCTAACTCATGCGGATCTTAAAGAATTTCATAGAACTCATTACCATCCTAGCAATGCAATTTTTTTCACCTTTGGAGACATGAAAGTTAAGAAAATTCATGACTATCTTGAAAACAAAGTATTCAGCAAACATAGGCCATCAAATAAGAAGTTTATTGTTGATGATGTGGTTAAGCTTCGCAAACCACAACTAAAAAAAGCAAAGTATCAACCAGGTAATGGAGAATCAGATTCCCATCATTTAACATCAAGCTGGTTACTTGGCCATAGCCATGATTCCTATAATCTTTTAGAAAAATATTTGATGGTAAATATCTTGATAGATAATTCATCCTCTCCCCTGAGAAAGTTTTTAGAAAATTATGAGCTTGCTAAAGCTCCAACTCCTCTACTGGGTATCGAGCCAAGCAACAAAGAAATAGTATTTTCTGCAGGCTTTGAAGGGGTGAGCAAAAAACATACTCAAAAAGCGTTAAAAGCTTTGCATTCAGAAATTGAAATGATTGCATCCAAAGGAATAAATAAATCTTCTATTCGCAATGCTATCCATCAATTAGAACTTAGCAAACGAGAGGTAAATGGTGGTGGGATGCCTATGGGGTTACAAATTTTCTTATCGTGTATAAATGCTGCAATACATTTTAAAAATCCTTTAGACATGCTTGATCTTGAAAATAATATTACTCAACTTAAACAAAATCTTAAGAAACCTAGATATATTGAAAACCTTGTGAAAGAACATCTTATCGACAACCCACACCGAATTGATTTTATCTTGGAACCTGATGAAAATTTTAACTTTAAGCTGGAGCAATCTCTTACAAAATTAGCTCAGTCTAAATCAAAAAATCTCAGCGCAGCAGAAAATAAAAAAATCAAAAAATTATCCGAACAACTCAATAAACGTCAATCTGAATTTTCTGATCCTGAGCTTTTGCCTAAGGTTACCAAGCGCGATTTACCTATAAAGGTAAATAAGAAAGTTTCTAGAAAGGTTCTGAAGGAAAAAGAGGTCTATAAAATTGCTTCAAATAATCTTAACTATGTAAATTATTACTTTGGCCTAAATAAACTCTCTCAGGAACATTACTATTTAGCAAATCCTCTTGCTTATTTAATTACCAACATAGGATACGGCAGAAAGAGCGCTGAACAAGCTCAAGCTTTTCAAGCCGAAATATGCTCAGGCTTGGATGCATCAGTTTCAACTTTAAAAGATAAATCTAACTCCTCAAAGTTTAATTTGGCATTATCTTTATCCACCAAGATGCTTCCTGAAAATACTCCAGAAACCATTAAGCTAATAAATGAAACTATTGCGCAAGCGAAGTTCTCCGAAAAAGATAGAATTGCTAATCTTTTGCAGCTTTATTTGCTTAGGGAGGAAGAGCATCTTAATCAAAGCGGTCATATTATGGCAATGAGCTCAGCTGCAGCAGGATTAAATCCTTTCGCTTGGGCACAAGAAAACTTACATGGAATTTCGGCACTTAAAAACTTTAAAGACTTGCTTGCTAATAATCATGGCATGAATGAAGCTTTAAGACATTTAAAAGCAATATCAAAAAATATCTCAAAAACTCCTCAAGGAATTTTCAGAGCAGGCTCAAGTGTTGAATCTTTCTTGTCGATAAATAAAGAGAAAATTGCTCAACAGATAAAGTTTAATCAGCAAGGATTATTAAAATCTCAAGATAAAAACGGTTGGATTATAAATTCACAAATTTGTTATAACGCACTAGCATTTGAAGGGGTTTCTATTCAGCATAAAAATGCTCCTCACTTAGCATTGGTTGCAGCTATGTTAAGAAATGGTTTTCTACATACTGAAATTAGAGAAAAAGGTGGAGCCTATGGTGCAGGAGCTCAACACGATACCAATACTGAAACCTTTAGGTTCTTTTCCTATAGGGATCCCTATTGTTTAAATACTGTAGAAACATTCCTAGGAGCAAAGGATTGGTTGAAAAATAATGCTAAAAAGAGACATTTGGAAGAAGCAGTGCTTAATGTTGTGTCTGCTATAGATAAACCCCTAACTCCGTTAGGCTCTGCGAAGAGCGACTTCCTTGAGAGATACAGTAAAACATCAGCCAGGGAAAGAAATCAATACAGAAAGAAAATCATCGATGCAAAACTAAACGACGTAATTGATGCAGGAGTAGAGATATTAGATAAGAACTATTCAATATCAGCTATTGGCGGAGAAAAGTTTTTACCTGAGATGGAAGTTCTTGGCTTAACAACTAAGAAATTCTAAAAAATCCAGAACCTTTTCTTTTGGAGATCTTTTGCACATCCCCAATATTGTTTCTGGTACTTTTCTGATCTAGCTTGCACTCTATCAGCAACTCGGATGAGCCACTGCTTCTTTCTATAAGTTTTCCTTTTAAATCCTCCGTAACCTTCATGGTATGCAAGATAAAGGTTTCTTGCATCGGTTCTCTCAAACCCTTGATAATATCCCTTGCTTGCGTACCAACCAATAAAATCTGCTGAATCTTTAAAATCAGTGCGCTTAGCTCCTGAATTACCCGTTTCCTCTTTGTAGTCATCCCAAGTCTTGGTAAGGGCCTGAGAATATCCTTTGGCAGTGGAGGGTCTAAACCACGGAATAAAACCTAAAAGCTTTTGTCTTTCAGGTTTTGCATCTTGTTGAAAACTAGATTCCTGATAGACAAATGCCATCAATACATAAGGAGGAAGTTTCCATCTTTTTTCAGATCTAATAGCTGCTTTGTACCAGCTCCTCTTCTCAGTAAAAATATCGCAAATATTTTCAGGTGATTTTGGTGGAGCTGTTTTGCATCCTACAAATAGCAGAATGATAAAGAAAACCCAAAACCTTTTATCCATCGTTCAATAATTTAGCTAAATCTTTTTCATTATAAACAGTTACTTCTAAAGCCTCAGCCTTAGCAAGTTTTGATCCGGGATTTGCCCCTACTAACAATGCATTAGTTTTCTTAGAAATGCTGGATGAGACCCTAGCACCGAGTTGCTCTAGGAGTGCTTTAATTTCATCCCTTCCATAACTTTCAAACGATCCTGTGATTACGAAGGTTTGCCCTGACAAGGCATTATTGGTTACTAATTTAGGAAAAGTGATATTCAAAATTCTTCCTAAATTAAGGAATTCATTCTTCTGAAAACCGTCTGCGAAATAATCTAGAATGTTGGAGGCCACCTTAGGACCAATGTCCTCAATTTCAATAAGAGATTTAAAAGAAGCACTGGCTAGAGCTTCTGGATTTACGAATGCTCTAGCTAGAGCCTTAGAGGTAGCCTCTCCTACCTCATCAATCCCAAGGGCATACAATAGCTTCTCAAAAGAAACATTTTTTGCGACCTCTATAGCTTCTATGAGTTTATGGCAGGATTTCGTGCCAAAACCATCAAACTTCTTAATGGTTTCAGAATGAGTTTCGAGATTAAAAATATCACTAAAATTTTCTAATAAGCCCTTTTCAATAAATAACTTAACGATCTCATTACCCATTCCTTCAATATCAAATGCTCTCCTTGAAACAAAGTGGATAAGCTTGCCTCTGATTCGTTCTGGGCAACTTCTATTCCCAGTACACTTATAACTTGAAAGCGGCTCTGATTTTTCAATAATCTCTAAGCTGCTTCCTTTATTTTTATCTAAAAATTCATTGGCTTCATATTTCGATAAAAATGTCTTTATGCGTTTTTGCTGATCCTGATCATAAATCTCCCAAACCAAAGAAACAGATTGTTGAATTGGCATCCCAAGCTTACAAGGACAAGTCTCAGGTGGAGTGATCTTATGTTGTCTAGATTTCGCTGGAAATACTTTTACTACCTTAGGTATAACATCTCCAGCCCTCTTAATCAGAACATCATCACCAACTCTAGGGTCCAGCCTCTCTATTTCATCAAAATTATGCAATGTTGAGTTAGAGACTGTTACCCCTCCAATGCTGACTGGCTTTAATCTTGCAACAGGAGTTAAGGTTCCTGTGCGACCAACTTGATATTCAATAGATTCCAAGGTTGTTCTGGCTTCTTCTGAGGGAAACTTATATGCAGTTGCCCATCTGGGAGATCTAGAGATCTCTCCTAAAGCTTCTTGTTCAGCAAATGAATTTAACTTTATCACCACTCCATCAATTTCATAGTTGAGTTTTTCTCTGCGATTGAGGATGTCTTCGTAATAGCTTTGGCAATCATTTATTGAGTTGCAAAGTTGATTAAGTGGATTGGTTGGGATTCCTAAGCCTTGTATATACTCAAATACCTTCTCCAAATTTTGAGGTAGCCCTTGGGAATGTATACCTATTCCATGAGCAAAAAATTTCAGGGGTCTTGAAGAAGTTATTTTGCTATCCAATTGACGCAGGCTCCCCGCAGCAGCATTTCTGGGGTTTGCAAAAACCTTGTCGCCAGTTTTTTTTGCCTCAGAATTAAGTTTTTCAAAGTCATTAATATCAATAAAGACCTCTCCCCTGACTTCAAATTTATCAGGAAAGTTTTCCCCAATGAGTTTTAATGGGATTGTATTAATGGTTTTAATGTTCTGGGTAATATCTTCACCCGAAAAGCCGTCTCCTCTAGTTAATCCATGAGTAAGTATCCCTTTTTCATAAAGTAAAGAAACTGCTATTCCATCAATCTTTGGCTCACAGAAGTAGGTAATATTTTTTGCTTCCAAAGTTTTAAGTTGCCTTTCATGAAAATCGGTTAAATCTTCTTGATTAAAAATATTGCTCAAAGATAGCATTGGTTTGCTGTGAGCTTTGGACTTAAATTCTTTAAGCGGATGAAAGCCAACTCTCTGGGATGGAGAATGATCAACTTGAAGATCTGGATAATCTTCTTCAAATTGTAAGAGTTCCCGAAACAGAGAATCATATTCAGCATCAGATGCAATAGGATCATCGTCTACATAATACTTCTTGTTGTAAAGAGTGAGTGTCTCCACAAGTTCAAAGTAACGAGAGGAGTTTTTATTCATAAACTACAAACTATTAGTAAGTTTACGATCTATAGATAAATTTTGAGCTTTTGATCTTAAGTGGATCATCATTTGTTTTGAGATTGGAGACCTAGCGCTATCACACAAGACTCCCTCTAGCTTAGAAGTGAGGGTGTTAGCAGCATCTACAAGAGCATCAAATGAAATAACAGGATTAAGGGCTCTATTGAGATCGGTAGCCAGAACTATAACGTCGGTAAGAGTTTCTAGATCAAGTGTTCCAGGCTTTTTAGCATTAGCTACTCTAAATAATTCATTTCCCCCTTCATCTGCAAAAATAAAAAAACCTTCTGTTAGCTTGCCACCAAGATTCTTTAATAACGTCATGAGTTGTTCTGGATTAAACATTGATCCATCAATTGCACAGATATTAAAGATTATTAATTCTTGAGAAATAGGAGTAACCTTTTCCTCGTCTACAAGCAAGGAACCCTGAGTAGCTTCATCAAGATTGGACTTTTTTTCTTTGACTGATTGAATGTTGGAATATTTTTTGTAAGTCTTTCTTACAAAAAAACCTAGCACTAATGCAAACAATCCTATTGCCAAAGCAATGAGGTAGATTTGAGTATTGGAAAGAATCTGCATCTTAGGATGCAGCCATTTCTAGAGCTTCGCTTACATTGACTGAAACTAATCTAGAAACTCCTGCCTCTTGCATAGTGACCCCCATAAGGTGATCACTTTTTTCCATAGATATTTTGTTGTGAGTTATAAAAATAAACTGGACTCTTGATGACATTTTTTCGACCATTTCTACAAATCTAAATGTATTGAGATCATCTAGCGGAGCATCAACTTCATCAAGCATACAAAAGGGTGCTGGATTGAGTTCAAAAAGTGCAAACACTAAGGACAAAGCTGTTAAAGCTTTTTCACCACCGGATAGCTGGGAAATTGTAGAATTTTTCTTTCCTGGAGGAGTTGCCATAAAAGCAATCCCTGAATCTATGGGGTTTGCGTCTACCATTACCAATTCAGCCTTGCCGCCACCAAATAAAATAGGAAAAAGTTCTTTTAATTTCTCATTAACTGCATTAAAACTAGTTTCAAACTTTGCTTTAGATTCTGCATCAATCTTTTTAATTGCCACCTGTAGTTTTTCAAGAGCCTCTTCAAGATCATTAGTTTGCTCATTAAGCTCTTCCAATCTTGCGGATTCTGCTTCAATTTCTTCAGGCGCGGCAAGATTGATAGCTCCCATAGAAATAATCTCAGATTGTATGGATGCTAAATTATCAGCAAGCTCACTGCTATTCATATCAGCATATTGATGCTGATTTATAGACTCAAAATCAATTTTGTTCTTAATCAGCAGCTGGTTTGCATTCTCTAAATTTACCTCAAAAGTTCTTCGCTCTAATTTTTGATCATTAAGCTTTTCTTCCAATGATTTTTTATCCAGAGCGATGTTCCCACGAGATCCTTCCAGAGTCCTTATTTGCTCATCAACATTTGATTGCTCTGCTCTGAGTTGGTTAAGCTTTGCCTGAGAGCTACCCTTTAAAATGGCTAATGAAGACAGTCTTTGCGAGGTTTCTTCTGCTTGTGTAGCAATTTCTGATAACTGCGATTGATTCTTATTTTTCCTATTAATTATTTCTTGTTTAATAGTTTCAGATTGAGACTCGGCTATATTTAAAATCTCTATAAGAAGTTCACGAAGTTGAATGGCTATACTTTTAATGTTCTGGTTATCTATCCCATTAATAATCTTATCTAAGAGATGGATGGCTTTTTCTCTAGGTGATAAAGCCTCAAAATCAACTACTTTTTGATTTATCTCCTTCTCTCGTTGAGCGAGCTGAGAAGATTCTTCTTTTAATGAAGTCTCAGATTTTTTTAGATTTTCTAGTTTAGTTTCGTAACGAGCAATCTCGGCTTGATGCGTATAAAATTCTTTTTGAGCTTCATCAAAAGCATCAAGGGTTTCCTTGTGTTCTAATTTTATTTGATCAATTTTAGCTTGGGTTGTACTGACCTGAGAGTTTTTAGTGGCAATATCTCTTTCAAGGCCCACGATGGTAGTTTCGATAGAATCTTTTTTTGATTTTGCCTCAAGCATATTAATAATTGCTAGATCAAGCTTAAGTTGTTTTTCTTCTTGAGTTAATTCTTGATACTTCTGAGCTTGCTTAGATTGTTTTTCTAGTCTAGATATCAGCCTCTTGATCTCATCACGAATATCATTAACTCTCGATAAATTCTCTTTGGTGCTTTTAATTTTTTGCTCAGTCTCTTTTTTTCTCTCTTTATATTTAGAGGTTCCAGCTGCCTCTTCTATATATACTCTAAGCTCTTCAGGTCTTGCTCCAACTATTTTGCTAACCATGCCTTGTTCAATGATGGCATAGCTTCTGGGGCCAAGCCCGGTACCAAGAAAGATATCTTGAATATCCTTTCTCCTGCAATTGGTATTATTGATTGAATACTTGGACTGACCATCTCTGGTCATAGAGCGCTTTACAGAAATTTCATTAAATTTTGCATACTCACCTCCAAGCTTGCCAAGCGAATTATCAAAAAGTAACTCAACACTGCATTGCCCAGAGGGCTTTCTAGAATCAGTGCCATTAAAAATAACATCTGTCATGGATTCACCACGCAAATTCTTAGCAGATAATTCTCCTAATACCCATCTGACAGCATCAATTACGTTAGATTTACCACAACCATTAGGGCCAACAACAGCCACCATATTTGAAGGGAAAGATATCCTCGTGGGATCCACGAAGCTTTTAAAACCTGAAAGTTTTATATGCTTTAATTGCATGGTTTCTAAAAGGATATTTTAAACTATTGTTCCCTTTTTAACCATGCATTATTTTCAATCTCTAAAACGATATCATTAGCTAAAAGCTCGTCTCCAGCAATTTCTAATGAAGTGAAATAGTTTGTTTCTCCACATGCTAAATCTAATGAAAGAGTGATATTCTCATTATTGAGAGTTGCCGATACCAAATCAAATCCTCTCACCACATAATCCTCTTGCATTAATCTCAGGATGCTGGCTTCTGAAAAGCTCTCAGAAATTGGAATCTTTGGGCCATTGGTTAAAAATGCTGCTCCATAAAACTTAGAAATCTTGCAGTCATTCTTATAGGATTTAATTTCTATAAATTTTTGTAACAGTTCTGGAAAACGCTTATCTCGTAAATCTGCATACATCAACAATAAAATTGATTGGTACTCTCCATCCTGCAAAACACTATTAGCAAATGCTAGCAAACTTGAAGCTGATTCTAATGAATTTTGTTCAAGCGCATCTTGAAACAATTGATTGATAAATATGGCTTTCTCATCTTGGCTGAGATTCGTAACCGAATTAGTAAGCGAAACTGCTGAAAGCGCGGTATTTGAACCAATGTCCTGATTGATTTCTGTAAGAACAACATATTCTGAGAAAGAGCCTATTGCAGTTCCTTTATTGAAGTACAAAAAAAAGGATGCAAAACTTATGATCAAAACAACTGCAAAAGGAAACGCTTTAGCTGTTTGATCTCGGATGATCAAAAAGTAGATTATCGGAAACAGAGCAACAATAAAAATTGAAGTAGCTATAAAAACTAGCATTAGTTTTGTTGCCTAAAGAATAAATATCCAAAAATTAAAAGAAAAAAGCCAGGTCCTAACCACAAAAATAAATTCCATGAATCAAAAGAAGGACGATAATCAGCAAATTCTCCGTAACGATCTACAATATAGGCTTTAATCTCATCATTAGTTTTTCCACTTAGTATTTGCTCATAAACTTTTCTTTTTAAATCTTCAGCAATCGGCGCATTGGAGCTAGCGATGCTGCCACTAGTACACTTAGGGCATCGTATTTCATTAGTCAATGCATAAAATCGGGATTCCATTTCCTCATTCTCAAATATAAATTCTTGAGATTGAGAAAAAACTATTTGCGGGAGCATTAATAACGTAACCGCAATAATCTTAAAGATTAGGTGCAAAGTGCTGCTCCCATTTTCGTTGGTTCATCTCACCTATAATATGAGAAACAATTTTTCCATTAACTACTAGAAAGCTCTCAGGCGCTCCAGTTACACCTAGATCAATAGCTAAATTTCCCTGAGGATCATGAATATTAACTGTAAAATAATTACCATGTTTCGCTAACCAGTCTGATGCATTTTTAGGATCGTCTTTATAGTTAACCCCAACAATATTAATATCTTCTGCAAGGCTTTCTAAAAATGGATGCTCTACTAAACAAGTAATGCACCAGCTTGCCCAAATGTTTACAAGCACTGTCTTATCTGAAAAATATTTATTGGAAATATCCTTTCCATCTAAAGTTTTTTGCTGAAATACTGGGAAAGGTTTTCCAGAGATAACTGATTCAGATTCATTGCCATCTAGAATAATCCCTCCAAGAAAAACAAAGAAAATAGAAAGCAGTATTAAACTCGATATCTTAATCAGCTGCATGTTTTATTTTCCTCAAAAATACCAGGATACCGAGAAGCATGATCATGATTCCACTCCATATCAATGAAATAAAGTAATTGGATTGTAATCTCAATATCCATTGATCTTGATCATTTAACTCACCTAAATTGATATAAATATCTCTTAAGAAACTAGATTTTATTGCAGTTTCAGATGTAACTTGCCCTCTGTTAGCATATCTTCTTTTTTCTGGCATAAGTAATACTGCGTTTGGACCAGGGTTTACCTCTACCTCAGCAATTATGCTAGAAAAGTTTGGGCCCTCTGCTTCGTAAATATTATTAAGAATGATTGTATTTCGCTCTGTTTGCTTCGGCTCATTGATCACAACAGCAACCGTCTCCTCATAACTAAGGTTAGAATTTAAAGGGATCCCTATTAATAAAAGCCCAAAACCTAAATGCGAGACAAAACTGCCAATATTAGCTATGCGCCTTTTACGATCAGTATTAAAGATGCTTAATGTATAGGTAATTAAAATAAAACTTCCGGCAATAAATGACATGCCCTCTATAGTGCTGAAAGAAATACCTAAGAAGAAATACAAAAAAGCAAGAATGATTGCTATTAATACCAAGCAGTATGCTAACTTGAGAAGCTTTCCAGACCTGAAGGGTCGCTGCCACTGCGAATCTATAGAGGAGCCGATAAATAATCCAGCTATCAGAACCATTGGTGCAAAAATAGTATTGTAGAAAGGTGGTCCTACGCTTATTTTAGGACCCAAAATAGCCTCGTAAATAAGTGGATATAACACTCCTAGAAATACTGAAAAAATAGCAGTCATCAGAAGAATATTATTCAGTGATATAAACGACTCTTTACTTCCAAAGAGCATCACTTTCTTTTGATAGTTGAAGCCTTTAAAAATAAATAGTGCAAATGAAAATAATGATATTCCTGCGATTAGGCTTAATAAATAAAGCCCTCTTGTTGGATCGCTGGCAAAAGCATGCACACTATCTATGATTCCTGATCTAACGATAAATGCTCCAAACAGACTTAAGATAAAAACCAGCATTGCTAAGAAAGTAACCCAAGCTTTGAGATTAGAAGTTTTAGAAGAGACAGCCATTGCATGAACTAAAGCCGTTCCACAAAGCCAAGGAAGCAAAGCAATATTTTCAACTGGATCCCAAAACCAATATCCGCCCCAACCTAATTCGTAGTATGCCCAGGCACTTCCCAAGCCTATACCAGCTGTCAAAAATGCCCATGCTGCAAGTGTCCAGCGTTTGACTGATTTTTCCCAAGCATGGGTTGATGAAGAGGTTAGATTTGCTAGCGCTGCAGCAAATGGGATGACAAATCCAACATAACCCATATAAAGCATCGGGGGATGAATAGCCAATCCTGGGTCTTGCAAAATGGGATTAATGTCTGCTCCGTCTATAGGAGAAAGTGGCAATACTCTATCTAATGGGTTTGATGTAAAGATTAAAAAAGCGGTAAATAAAAAAAGTATTGAGCTTAAAATTATTAGAACATCTGTTATATAAAGATCTGTTTTGTAATTATTTCTAACAAACAGCAAGCTCCAACTTCCAAGCAATACAATCCACAGGAACATGGAACCTTCATGGGCACTCCAAATTGAGCTAATTTTATAAAAAACTGGCAGAGATGAATTTGAATGAGAGGCAATATATTTAACTGAAAAATTATCAGTTACAGCAAGATATATTAAGAGCGCAAAAGAGGCCAGTAGTAGCAAATTAGCATTAGTAAATAGTGGTTTGATTATTATTCTTGCTGATTCTATTTTTCGAGCATGTATCCCTAGCAAAGAAGTTCCGAAGAACAAACTCATGGATAGGATTAATATAAAATTAGCTAATTCTGGAATCATTCTAAATTTAGCATTGCTGGTGGCATGTAGTTCTCATCATGTTTAGCATAAAGCTCAAGAGCTATGAATTCTTTTGCATCCAGATATCCATATACTACTGCCCCAGAATTTTCTTTAAATAAGTCAGGGGTAACGCCTGTGTATTTAACTTTTATAGAAGATTCAAAATCCGTCAAAATGAATGACGTTTGGGTGCCATTCAATTTTATAGAGCCAGCTTGCACCATTCCTCCAAGCTTAAAATTTCCCCTGGGCGCTTCGATGCTTTCAAGATCTTTTGGAGAATAAAAATAATCTAACTTGTTATTAAGAGAAAATAAAATTAATGCAGCGCCAACTGCAGCAAGGAAGATTACAAGAAATATCTTAGCTCCCTTTTGGGTTCTAACTTTATTCACAGTCTTTAGCCATTTTTAACTTAGAATCTGTTACTGCTGAAAAGGCAATCAAAATTAAAGCAGCAACCAAATAAACTATCCAAACATATATACCATGACCATCCATCATCAATGCATCTGATATTGATGAAAACTGTAACTTTAATTTCTCCATTTATATTTCCTCGCGCTTTAAAATCATCAATCTTGAGACCTTAAGACCAAGAGCAAATAAAAAAAGTCCGACTCCAACTATAGATATGCTAAGGGGTATTAGCATACTTGAATCAATTGAAGATTCAGATGACAAAGAAATAGATGCAGGTTGATGCAATGTAGACCACCAATCAACAGATTTTTTAATGATCGGGATGTTAATAACCCCAACAAGAACGACCCAGGCTGTAATTTGATCAGCCTTATTGATATTTTGAAAAGAACTATTAATTGTTAGTAATGCAATATACATAATTAGCAGGATAAAAGTAGATGTTATTCTTGCATCCCATTGCCACCAAGTTCCCCAAGTGGGAATGCCCCATACTGAACCTGAAAATAAAGCTAGAAAGGTTACCATGCAGCCCACATATGCAGCCGAAATCGTCATGTAAGGGCCAATTTTGATCTTCCAAACCAAAAAACAAAATGACCATATAGCCATGAACCAATATATAAGCTGAGAATAAATAGCCATTGGAACATGCAAATAAATAATTCTGTATGAATGGCCTTGGACAGCATCAATAGGAGCAAAAAATAGACCCATGCCCCAACCTACTAGTACCAAAGCAATCCCTAATATCATTGCATAAGGATAGATCTTATGATTTAAAGAGATGTATTCCTTAATGGAAATCAATGGAAGTAATAAGTTTTTCATTTATTCAAGATGCAATTTAATAATTTTTGATGAAAGCCATGCAAAGATTAGAAAACTTATAATAGATAATCCTGCTAACAATTGTAAGAAACTGAGCGAGATGTGATCCACGGATAAATTATCTAAAAAACGACCAAATAGAATCACCGCTGGCATTGAAAAGGGCAAGACACTAATAATTCCTAGAATGGCACCTTTGTTTAAACTAATGGAACTTCCAAAAGCAAATATAGAGGTAAGAATGATATTCACAAAGAATATACCAATTAATGCAGAAAGGTAATTTTCTAAAATTGCACCATTGGCAACTGCAAAGGATAGACCAACTAAAGCAATCGGGAGAGAGACCATTAAGAAATTGGCACAAAATTTCTCTAATACCAATTGAAACATTGATCCATTCTCGCTGATATACATCTCAAAAGTTCCATCTGTATAATCTTCATTGAAAATTCCTTCTGTAGAAATAAAAGCTGTCATCAGCAGGGAAATGACTAAAATAGATTCAAAAGATGAAACGAGTTCGGAAGAATAAATATTTAAACTTAATGGAAATGCAATCATGACCATGGTGAAAATTAGAATAGGACCTAGCCAATTTCGAGTTTTTTGAAATAGCTTTTTGAACTCATTCATTTTGTGATAAGCCCGCTATCTAAATTGATTACTACATCTCCATCAAGCACTTCTTGATGAGAGGTTAAGAATATTGTTGTCCCATTTGCTTTCATTTCAAGGATTCTGTCCTTGATAACTCCAATGGTTTCCCTATCTAATCCCACAAAAGGTTCGTCCAGAAATAATACGTCATAAGAACTAAGAAAAATTTTAGAAAGTAATAATTTCTTTTTTTGCCCAAAGGATAAAGCCGATGAAAGCAATGTCTTGGAAGTAGAAAGATTCACCTGTTCACAATACTGATTAAAGTTGGATTCGGACGCATCTGGATTCAAAGACAAAAAGTTTTGCAAGTTTGTAAAGTAATCTTTAATTGGAATCTTGTGTCCTAAGAAGAGTTTCTTTGGGGAGCCAATTATTTCTACATCCCCTTTTGTAGGTTCAGTAATACCAGATAAAATCTTTAAAAGGGTTGTTTTTCCCGATCCATTAGAGCCCAAGATCTGCAATATATTTCCTGAGACTCCCTCAAAAGTTAAGCCAGAAAACAATGTATTCTTATTGATAGAATATGTAAGATTCTTGATGGCTATCATAGTTTTTTTCTTTTGTTTTTATTTAAGAGAGGTAATAAGGCTTTCTGGGGAACTAATCTAGCATTTAGCTTACTATAGAGCTTTTTAAAGTCACTAAAGTTGCTTAGATCTTCTCCACCAATTGAAAAAAAGAGTTCATTGGTTAAGAACATACCTGTTTCAATAAAATTAAATCTTTCTGCCATGATTCTAAATTTATTTTTATCTATGTCACTGGGAGAGAACCAACCCCAAAATACATTGTCGTTAGAGACATATTCTAACAATCTTATCTGATTTGCTTTAGATAAAAATTTACCTGCTGGGATAAAAACAAGCACGTTAACATCCAGGGATGTCAATATGCCAATAATTGTATCAGCCCTATTTTTAGCAAGATTAATATAAATACAATCTGAATTTTCTACAGTCTTGTAAACTCTCTTCCTGCTATCCAATGGATTCTCATCAACTATGATAAAAGCTATAGCTTGACTTTGAGATTGAGAGACTCTATTAACCTGCTGCCTCCAGTGCTTGCTCTAAATCAGCAATAATATCATCAATGTGTTCTAACCCTATAGAAAGCCTTATAAAGCCTTGGCTTACACCAGCAGATAGCATCTCATCTTCGCTTAGCTGGGAATGAGTTGTGCTAGCAGGATGAATAGCCAAACTTCTTGAGTCGCCAATATTGGCCACATGGTAAAACATCTCAAGAGCATTTATAAATTTTTTGCCGGCTTCAAGCCCATTTTTAATTTCAAAACCTAGGAGGCCTCCATATCCACCATTTAAATATTTCTCAGCTCTTTCTTTGTGGATACCCTCTGCAACACTAGGATGAGATACGCTAATAACCTTAGGATGTTGTTGAAGAAATTCAGCTACTTGTGAGGCATTTTTGCTATGCTCCCTCATTCTTAAGGCAAGGGTTTCTGATCCCTGAATAAATTGAAAAGCATTAAAAGGGCTCATGGCGGCACCCATATCTCTAAGCAAAGTAGTTCGAGCTTTAAGTATGTAGGCAATAGGGCCAAGAGGCTTAACAGCCTCAGTCCAAATTGCACCATGATAAGATGGATCTGGCGTATTTAAGGCAGGCTGTCTTTCTGGAAATGCCTCCCAATCAAATGAACCACTATCCACAATGATTCCTCCAATTGAAGTCCCATGACCGCCTATATATTTAGTTGTTGAGTGGATTAATACGGTGGCTCCGAAATCAAAAGGCTTGCAAATTAATGGTGCCGCTGTGTTATCAACTATTAAGGGAATGCCCAAAGGTCTTCCCAAGTTAGCAATTTCTTCAATAGGCAATACTTTGAAACTAGGATTAGGTAAAACCTCACCATAATAGGCCCTAGTTTTCTCATCAGTAGCATTTTTAAAATTTTCTGGATCAGTGGGATCAACAAATCTTACTTCGATGCCCATATCTGCAAATGGATTTTTAAATTGATTATATGTTCCACCATATAACTGCGAAGAAGCTACTATGTTATCTCCATGTTTACATAAATTTTGGATTGAATATGCTGATGCTGCTTGACCAGATGCAACAGCTAGTGCGCCTACTCCTCCTTCAAAAGCAGAAATTCTTTCCTCTAAAACTGCATTGGTAGGATTCATGATTCTTGAGTAAATATTACCTAGCTCTGAAAGACCAAAAAGATTCGCAGCATGGTCTGTATCATTAAATTGATAACTGGTTGTTTGATGAATAGGTACTGCAACGGAATTCGTTGTTGGATCTTTTCTCCAGCCAGCATGCAAGCCTATGGTTTCTGGGTTTTTATATTCTTTTGACATTATTTTTCCTTATTAATGTTGATTATTTTTAGGCATTTACTAATCAGGAAGGACCTTTTTTAGCTGTATTTATAAGCGCCCGCAAGCCAGACAAATCGGCGCTATAGAAATGATATTGCTTAAAAAAAATTTGTAAAGATCTAATAAATAATTACAATCCCCTAATGGCTAGAAAATACGTAAATTTTAGAGTTGGCGGTTCTCCGCTTAAAACAACAAACGAGTACTCTGTATGGACTAACGATCTTCTGCAGAAAATTATCGCCAGCAAAACTGTCATTCAACCAGGCAAATCAACTCTTGGGCATCAGCTGATTAACTCTGATGTCGCTTATGTAATTATTAGCGGCTCAGGGACTATGGAAGTCATTGAATACAATAATTCAAAGGAAGGCCACGGCGCAGATCCATCAAGTGGTATTGCACATAAGGACTCTTATGCTCTGTCACCCGGTGATGTTGTTCTTGTTGAGTCAGGTGATTTCGTCAAAGTTGTAAATGATTCTGAGCATGACCAACTTTCTTATTTAAGATTCTTTGATAGAGAAGGCTGGAGAAAGTAATTAGGGCTTTTTACAAAGCTCTAATACTTTGGATATACTCTCAGACTGCTCTAAGGTTTCGGTTTGACTAGTAAAAATATCTCGAATGGAAACGGTTTTATTATTGACTTCATCCATTCCAATGATTGCCATCAATTGAGTCTTTTGATTGGAATGCTCTCTAATCTTATAACCAATTTTTTCATTTCGGATATCTAAATTTACTCTAATTCCCTCACTCTCGTAGATCTCTTTTAATTGTTTGCAATAGTCGTTAGCATCTTCAGTGACAGACAAAATAGATATTTGAGTTGGTGCCAGCCACAGTGGTAATTTTCCACTGTAGTTTTCTAATAAAATACCAATAAATCTCTCAAACGAACCCAAGATAGCTCTGTGTATCATTACCGGTCTTACTTTGTCGCCCTTTTCATTAACATATTCTGCATTGAGCCTTTCAGGCAAAATAAAATCGAGTTGGAAAGTGCCGCATTGCCATTCCCTTCCAATAGCATCTTGTAATACAAAATCTAACTTGGGACCATAGAAAGCTCCTTCACCTGGTTGAACCAAGTAAGGAATACTTAACTTTTGAATTGCTTGCTCGAGAGCAGCTTCGGATCTATCCCAAACAGAGTCATCCCCCACCCTGATTTCAGGCCTGGTTGATAATCTAATATCGAATGAATTGAAGCCCAGATCTTCATATGCCGATGAAAGCAAAGAAATAAACTGCGATGTTTCATCTTCAATCTGTTGTTCTGTGCAAAAAATATGGCCGTCATCTTGAGTAAAGGCACGCACCCTCATTAAGCCATGCATAGTCCCAGATGGTTCGTATCTATGACAAGAACCAAATTCAGAAAAACGAATTGGTAGATCTTTGTAGGAGGTGATGCCTTGGTTAAAAATTTGAACATGGCAAGGACAATTCATAGGTTTAAGAGCATTAGTCCTTTTATCATTAGCATGCTGCTCATCAATTTCAGTAATAAACATATGCTCCCGATACTTCTCCCAGTGACCAGAAGCCTCCCAAAGTTTTCGATCAACTACAGCTGGAGTTTTAATTTCATCGTAGCCGGCATGCAGTAGCTTATTTCTAATGAAGTTTTCGAGAGCTACATAAATACTCCAACCTTTGGGGTGCCAAAAAGCCATGCCAGGCGCTTCATCCTGAAAATGAAATAAATCCATGACTTTGGCGAGTTTCCTGTGATCTCTCTTCTCAGCCTCCACTAGGAAATTAAGGTGTTCGTCTAGTTCCTTTTCATTACGCCATGCAGTGCCGTATATTCTGCTAAGCATTTCATTATCAGAATTA
>MDSW01123584.1_pt1 | contig 22032 bp, 18 predicted proteins | sample 811171 | NCBI WGS metagenome assembly MDSW01 (sample SAMN05326641, study PRJNA326480) | marine metagenome | isolation source: seawater | place: Atlantic Ocean: North West | collected 2012 | reverse complement strand
ACCAGCTTCAACATCACTTCTATTTTGATATTGTATAAGAGGAGCAGCAAAGTTTATTAGCTGGATAGCTATATTAGTATAATTACCCCAAGAGCCTGGCTGGATATTACGCATAGCAAGGCAATCTCCGGGCATTCCATACTTGTTAGGTCTATAAACACCAGCAAATAATTTTTTCCCTACATTATCAGAACCAGTTGTTCCCATTCTTAGATAAATATAATATACCCTTTGCGACCAACCGCTGTTTACTTTAGTAAATTCACGATTCCAGCTACGGTCTGCATCAGTTATATATTCGTAGTCATAAGCACTACTGGTGTCATCTGGATAACCTTCAAATAACATTGGTTGAAAGTATAGATATCTTCCAGAGACAGTGCCAGTAGATATATAATACCCTCTATGTGGATGGGTGTGCATTTTATTATTACTGTTGTTTATAGCATGACATTTTGTATGCTGTGCAGTATTTCCAACATATCTATTTACTTGAGCAGCTCTTAATCTGCTTCTTGATTTCAATTTCTTGTCTCTATTGGATATAGTGTACGCCATTTTTACCTCACAGATTTCGTATTCTATACTGAGAGTTTATAACAACAGCCGATAAATACAGTTGGGTGTTGTCTGTACCCATACTATCGTTACCAATATGGTCACGATGTCTGTACTGACTGCTATGTGCATGAAGACTATCACCAAAAGGAAAACCTGTATTCCATCCTGAAGTATAAGGAAAGTCTGATGGGCTTTCCCAAAGGTCGGGATATCCGGTCCAGTAAACACAACTACCTAATTCTAAAGCATCTAAACTAGGAAACCATTCATCACGATGCCATGAAGCGCCATATAAAAGACGTGATGTACTCTCTAAAGATACTGCGCTGTTGTAATTTGAAGAATCACTTCCACCACCTTTATATCCCAGCCAATACCATTTGTTTCCTTTTATAGTTGTTACATTGTTTCCTGTTGATGGGCTAATTGTGTAAACAGTGTTTGTTGAAAGAGTCTGGCTATTTGTTTTTCCCCACGAAACAAGAGATGACGGAAGCCCGTGTTCATCAACATTCCAAAGCCCCATGCCAATAGTGTAATTTCCAGTTGTTGATTGAGATGAGCTTGTTTTTACAGCAAATCCATCAATAACAACATCTGACGCAGTTCCATGTTTACTATGACTTAGCGAAGGAATGTAAACGCATGTCATGTGAAGCTGTCTATAATTAGGACTCTGAGAAGTAACGTTATTACCTTTAGGATTGCCAGCCATTATATAGCCAGGAGCAGTTGATGAAGAAAGAACACTGTCAAAAACAATGTTTCTAAAAATACTGCGGTCCCTATGATTACCGTCATAAACATGCTGTCTGCTTCTTGATCTAGTCATACCGTATATATATCCGCTATATAATCTTGATCTCCAGTTGGGTATTGTGTAACAGACAACATCGGCGCAGAAACCTCAGCTGTGCTAAAGTAATCATAACTTATATCAGAATTAACACTTGGGTCAAAACTAGTTGGGAACACAGTTCCATCCCAACCTGTATTTGAAATTTGAGTTGAATCCGGTCTGTAAAGCAAACTTATATTATTTAGTGATAAGCCAAAACTATTTTGAACAACAAAGAAACTATCATTTGCTGCTGCTGCATAATTTGCGCTTACATCATATAGCCTTAACTGGAAAAGAAAGTTAACGCCAAAACCTAAATAATACCATTTACCTGAAGGTACGGTTCTGTTTGTTCCCCCAAAACTTAATATTTGATCTGATGAACTGCTAGAAATTGAAGCTAAATTTACAACTTGTGTCCACTTCCTATCTTTTGGCATACCTTTTTCATCAATACTGTATGCAGCTAATCCAAAATCTCTATTTGAGTAGTTAGCTTGAGATTGAAAAGCAACTCCAGATACACCATAATTTTCGGTTTCAAAGTATTTGTTTTCTTTGGTTGACGCAAAAAACGGAACAAATATTTGCCACCCAGCAGAAAGTAATTGTGTAGTGCCACCAGTATAATGTTGGCTTACATGAGTTGGTCTATTTAAACCATTTTCATTGTTGGTATGATACTGTCTACTTAGCTGAGGGATTGCTTTAACTCTAGTCGTAGTTACGTCAATCTTGTTTCTAGCAAGAATCGCTTCCCTGCTTCTGGAATTTGCCATTACGCATCATCCGTAAAATATGTTATTTGAAAGTGAAAACCTGAATATGCGCTCATACCGCCAAAAACTACAAAATCAAGAGCGCTATTATTATTTTGCATAAGAGCAATCTTTAAATATGAGTTACCTGTTTCACCATATACAACAGGACTTTCACCAGTTGTATAGCTAAACTCCCCAGTTATAGCGCCTGTAAATCTATGATTTAAGGAGTAGGGTAGCCCTTTTATAAATACATCATTGCCCGAATCTAAATTGCTGTATGTTCCAGAAGTAGGGCTAATTCCAACATTCTGATCTGAAAAAGCTAAGTGAACAACATTTCCTATTCTTGTGAATGTAGCACTATCAACGCTTGGGGTGATTTCATTACCAGAACTAGCGGCATCTGCTAAAATCGGAGTCCATGTTCCCTGTTCGTAATGGTTCATGGAGTTAGCCGCTGTAGGTGTTGTAGTGTAATTCAAGCTATTGTTAAAAGATATTCCATGTCTAGAAACAGTTACATTTTTAGTGGTGTTTCCACCAAAGTGGAATCCCCAATGACTATCTTCACTGTTTAAAGCAAGCTGTGCATGTTTGCCTCTCATGGCTATACCGCCAGCAAAGCTATCGGTGCTTTCAATGTAAAGGTTATATTCTTGGGGGTTTTGAGCATAAGTGCCATAAGCATTGCTAGTATCAGGATTTCCGTCTGAACCTCTTTTTGTTATAGCCAAGCCTCTGTTTATTACAGCCGCATGACCATTAATTCCTGGAGCAGTACCTTGACTTCCATCTACATTAAAAAGCGCACCTCCGCTTATTGTAAGATTTCCAGATTTGCTTTGTGCTGTACCATCATTGGTCAAAGCGTTTGTTGGGGCAAACTTATTAAAGCTAGTAACTGTAACATAATCCCCTACTTCTGCGGCAGCATCACTGGTTAGCGTAAGTGCTGTGGTTGTTACAGAATTAATATCAGTGGATTCAATCATGCCGCCGTTAATAGTAACAAAATAAGAAGATGTATTAATGGCAAGGGTGTTATTATTAGCATCTGTACCAGTAAATATTGTTTGGCCCGAACTAGCTACAAACTCATATCTGTCCATAACATTGACATCGTTGCCAACTTTTACCCATGCGGTATTGCTATAAACTTTGAGTTCATTAGAAGTGGTGTTGTAAAATAAATCCCCTTCATCGTTATCTGACGTGGGGTCACTAGAACCAATGCGATACTTTTGAGCAAAGCTAGTTACTTGACCACTCATAGAAGCAACGGTCTGAATAGCATCTGTTGCGTCAGTTCCGTCTTCAATATGTGCAAGTGTAGTTATGTCTGCGGCAACGTCTGCCAAAGTATTCATGTCGGCAACAACGTCAGAGGTTGCTAAAGTGTTCATATCAGCAACAGCATCAGCAGTGCCAAGTAACGCCATATCTGCTACTGCATCTGATGTGCCTAGCAAAGCCATATTTGCTAACACTGTCGTATCATTCAATGCAGCCATGTCAGCTAGTACGTCAGTCGTATTCAATGCGGCCATATCAGCTACAACCGCAGACTCACCTAATGCAGCCATATCCGCTAAAACATCTGTATTGTTTAAAGCGGCCATATCAGCAAGAACATCTGTGTTATTCAGTGCCGCCATATCTGCTAAGACATCAGTCGCAGCAAGGGCATTTACATTTGCTATGTTACTACCAACATTATTTACATTCGTAATGTTTGAAGCAACGGTAGCAAGATTAGAGTTTACAACAGATATTGTATTGCCCATTCCGTTTCCGTGAACAGTACAATAATACTTCAAAGAAGAAGGCGCATTACTAGCAACATCTATTTGAACTTGTGCGCCAGCATTCCCTGCTGTTCCTGTAACAGTAACTCCTGTTGTATAACTATTGTCAGAGCTATCTCTAAAAGCTAATGGATGACCAGAGTTACTGCTATCAGACTGATCAAAGATGTATGTATTACCTCTGTCAAAAGTCAGGGTTGGATTAGAAGCTCCGTCTATGTAAAACACGCCACTAACTACAGTAACAGTGTAAGTAGTATTTGCGCCAAGAACACTTGCTAATGAAGTAACATCTGACGCCACCCCTGCTACAGCCTGTATTTGGCTATCAATTCCAGCAAGAGTGTTTATTTCAGTTTCTCTACTAGCTACAGTTGCCATATCAGAAAGAACACCCGAAACATTGAGAGCGTTCATATCTGCTATGATATCACTCTGATTAAGAGCGTTCATATCAGCTATAACATCTGTGTCAGCTAAAGCAGCCATGTCTGCTATAACGTCTGTATTAGCAAGCAGGGCCATGTCTGCTATAACAGCGCTGTTACCTAGTAATCCCATATCTGCAATCGTTGCAGAGTTACCTAACAGGCCTATTTCTGTAACTTTACCTGCAACAGAAGATATATTATTAGTTGGACTTATTTGACCAGCAACATCGTTTATATTAGTGCTATTACTATTAACATTGCTTACAGCTTGATTAATATTATTAACACCAGTTACAGCAGACTGAATTGAAGCAACGGTTTGTATTGCATCTGTTGAATCTGTCCCATCCTCAATATCAGCAAGAGTACTAATATCAGCAGTAATAGCGGCAATAGTAGATACGTCCCCAATTTTTGGTCCCGCTTCAGGGAGACCAGTAACCGTATTAAATGCAAGAGTTGTACCTTTACGAGTTTCTAAGTTGGGAAGTGTAAGTGAAGCTGCTGTATCAGAATCAGCCAACTTCATGGTTCTGCCAATTTTAGTTTCAAGCTCTTGCTCAACAGCAAAAATCTTATCTAGTTCTGTGTTTAACGCAGTTACATTAAATGGGCCAGATGTTGGAAAGTCTGTAGTTCTTTCTACAGTAATGTCACGGAAAATAGTGTATTTAGTAGAAGCATCACTATAAGTATCGCCAAGAGTGATGTGACCACCAGAGAAACCATCGTCAACACTTGTTCCAACAACGGCAAAAGTTCCTGTACCAGTTCCTCTAGTAAGCGTAGTGTCCACCCCAGCGGCACTAGTAACAATGACATTAATGTCATCCAAACTAAAGAACGGAAAGTCAATAGTAAGCTGTGTCGTATTCGCAGTAACTGCCTGCGTATACTGAACTCGAGCATCATTATCTGCTATCGATATAGTAGCCATAGCCTATTCTATCTCCTGTTAGCTTCTGATTGTCTATTCACATTACCACCAAAAACACCATCATATATTGGGTCTAGGTAAAACAAATTGCCAGTTGGAAAGAAAAACCTAGCATTTTGTAGGGTGTCAGAGCCTACATTAAAGTTTACAACATCACCCATAACATTAGCCATATTAAACAAATTACTACCAGTTGGACCTGCTACAGCACCAGCTTTAGCTCCCATCGGTAATTGATACTGAGGCTGGTCTGTTAAAAATGGTCTCATTCCTAATTTATGATCACTGATTTTTTCTACAGCATTGTTTACGTCTGTAAACCACCCACCAATACCAGACCTGTCAATAGCATTAATAAGCTTAGTTCCAGCGTCTTCATTGGAATCTATACCATATTGCGCTCTTTTAACTTCATTTACAATTCCAGCAAGACCTACAATTAAAAATGCACCTTGCCAAAAAGCACCATCTTTTTCCTGTAAGCCAGCAGTAAGTAGACGAACCATAGCCCCTTGACCATAAGACTTAAACTGAGTAAGCATTGAGCCAAACTCTGTAGATGTCCATAAAGCTCTGTCACCAGCTCCAGGAGTGATGATAATACGTTCTACATTCTGATTTAGTGCATTTCTAAACTTCAGACGCATAGTTGGATCATTCCAAGCTTCTGTATTAGGTAGCCACTCTTTGCCTTCCTTTTGACCAAATGACCGTATTTGCGTCTGCATACGCATGTGGTCTTGCTCACCAATACCATTTTTTAGAAACTTTTCTTGGTCTGCTTTTTTTAGCTTAGACCACGGCTTCATTAACCCTTCTGTCATTCTGAGCATAGTCATGTTACCAGCCATCTCTTTGAGTGCCTGATTCCATATATTTAGGCCATTAAACAAAAAGAACATTCCTGTTGCTTGGTTAAGCTTTCTTTCTAATGTAAATCGAGAGCCAAACAAATCACCTAAATCAGACATAGCATGGCTTCGTAAGCCAAGTGTTGCATCAACAGCAATAGCAGCTTGGTCTAACTCTCTTCTGCCCATCTGCTTAATAAGCTGTGCTTGATCATTAAATAATGTTTTGAACCCTTTGCCATAAGCGTTTTCAAAACCCTCTACCATTACAAGCCTTGCAACATCGGGAACAGATGAGATGACAGCACTGCCCATGCCAGCAAGTGTGTTGATAGACTTCATTACCCTTACAAATCTGCTAGACAAAGCATGTGGGTCTTTTGATGCACCGTATGTGCCACGCAGTCTGTCACGCAGACCACGAACATCTCGAAGGTCAGCTTCCATAGCTTTTTCTAATCTATTAATGTCAGCCTGATTTCTTGTTACACCGACTTTGCCGTAATCATCAAAATTCTTATTAAACACAACCACTTGATCATGAGAAAATGTTTCTTCTAATATTTGATGCTTTCCACCCTTGCCAGTAAGATTAGTATATTCGTCCATAATCTTAAGCGGTGACAACTTTCCTTTAGTTACTTGATCAAAATCATCAAGGCCAAAGTTTATTGAAATGGAATCATGACCTTGAGACTCTGCCCACTGACGCAGTTGCTTCATATATGATTGTCTCAGAGAAGAGTATTTGCCAGCAAGATTTTTATACCCAGAGTCAAACTCAGCAAACCATTCATCTGTAAGTTTTTTGTTCTCAGATAAACTTTTGCCTGTGCCAAGGTTTTTTCTTTTTTCTGCCATAGATGTCATAAAGTCATCATAAGCCTTTTTTGCGGCTTTTAATTCATCTGCGTTCAAACCTGCTTGCCTAAACAAAGCAATAAGTTCGTCATCAGATGTAATTTTTAGAGGATTCTTTAGTGTAATATTTACTTCATCTACTTGGCGTCCAAATCTCGATGCAGTCTTTGCATTTGTAGCAAAGTAAAGCCCATCCCCTAATGCAGATTCCTCAAAGCTTACCTTACCTTTACCGCCGCTACCTCTGTGTACTTTTATAGAAATACCTTGACCAGTAACTATACTGTCTATTTTTTCAGCAACTTTACCCATTAGCTTGTTGTACTCTTGGGTAATGTCATCTATCACACCAGACATACTTACATCGCCATACTTACGAGTAAGCTCAATATCCATGCCCATAGTCTTTACATGGTGACGCAACAGTGTTTCTACATCATTCTCAAGAAACTCTTCAATTAACTCATCTGGTATTGCAAGAGTTCTAGCTTGTGCGCCTGATGGCGTTTTAACCCAGTCAAGACTATCAGCAGCACCATCTAAGTCTACATAAGGTCTTCTGTGCGTTACTGTATCAAGGACATCATTCGCATAGGATTTTGCTGCGCTAGCATCTAATCGCAGTGTAGTTCTGCCATAAGTCTCAATGATTGATAAAAACCCTTGCTGGTTATTCATAATCTTATCAACACGATAGATTCTAGGCAGATAACTAGCGGCATTGTTTGCTGTTACACCTTCTTCACGAAGTTTCTTTAACTTGGCTTGTAGCTCTGCTTTGACGGCTGGCTCTATAGCTTCATCTATTTGCTTTTGAAGTTCACGTTCAAACAGCCTAACTGACTCAGCTTCTTTCTTAATAAAATCAAATGTTTCTCTATATTTCTTAGCAGCTTGAGTTACATAAGGAGATGCAGCATCACCCATGTCGTCAACATCACCTCTACGCATAGCCATAGCAACACGGTTTCTGAACTGAACTTCTCCCAGTGCTTCATTACCACGAAGCTTGTCCTGAACTTTAGTTCTCATCATTGTTATTGCACGACCAGCATCTGACTTGGATATGGGTATATTTCTATAAGCAAGATAAGCTTCATCAGAAGCTCTTACAGAATCAAGAAGCTTCGATAAATATGTAGTTCTAAAAGTTGTTTCTACAGACTGATCCATCTCAATACCAAGGTCTCTTACCTTCTTCTGCATCATGCCGCCAACATCTACCATTCCTACAGCTAGATTGCGAACAAAAGGGTTTTCACTCTGAAGCATACGAATAGTTGGATTCCACCCTAACTTTTCTAAGCCAATACCAGTTTCTTCAAGTGCTTCTGTTTCCATTTGTGCATAAGCAGCTTGTCTAGCTCTTTCTGGACTAACATTAGCACCAGCAGCACGATAGATACCTGTATCTGGGTCTAATGGCACGAGGGATGTAGATGCTCTCAATGGTTTACCAAAAGCAACAGCCAAAGTACCACCAAGCAAACTTGCTCCTGTAAGAATCAAAGCACTATGACTTGCGTCTCTTTGTGTGTTTTGACTGTCAATTAACATCTGCTCTGGTGCTGTTAATGCAGCTGTAAATGCAGAACCACCTATAAACCTTCTGCTTCTACTTGCAGCTTGCATTATTTTGTAAGGAGCAATAGGAGCAAGAGTAGTGGGTGTTGCAAGACCAGCAACAAGTTGTTTGCTGACAGATGCTGTAGAAGATAATAGCGCCATATCCTCTGCGTCTTGCTGCATACGCTCATACATCATCATTGATTCTGCTGGTGAACCAGATTGACGGAATCTCCATAATCCATCACCGCCAACCTTTTTCTTTAGCTCCTCATCTTCATAAGAACTATAACCTTCAACTGGCTTATACTTAGAATCACTAGCTTCAATCATACGCATTAGAGATGGAACAAAGTTATTCTGCCTAAACGCAGCACCCCATACATCCCAGCCATCTTCATCAAACACACGATACTCATACTCTTCTGGGTCAGTAAGCTGTGAAGGTATACGCTCACCATAAGTTTCCTGACCATTGCCGTACAACCCTGTATAACCACCATATATCTCATCTGTAGAAGGCAGTGCCATTTCAGACTTTGTTGCTCTTGGTGGCTCAACAATAGGCTGTTTGTCTGATATTTCTTCTATTATAGGAAGAGTGCTTGTTGCTTCAGGTGGTATTATTACTTCAGGCTCTGTTGGCATATCCACATCCCTGATAATTTCTTGAGGAGGTTGTGCTGGGTCTCTGGTAGGAGCAGAACCTAAACCACCTTCTTCACCAGATATCATAGCTTCTTGTATGCCGTATTGCTTGGCTCTGGCTAACTCTCGTTCAAATTTTTTTTTTGATTCCACCTCTTCAGTGGTTAATCCAGCAATATAATAATCGGCTTCACGATTACGTCTGCTAGGAAACTCATCTTGAAAATTTCGTAGATTTTTTTCAGCACCAACCCAATCATCAGAAGTTACTTGACGCCAAAAATTAGGAGTTGCTGTTGCAAGGTCTCCATGTTGGAAGCGAACTGAAGCAATAACAGTAGCTTTATTCATAGGTAAATTATCAAAAGATTCGCCTGTTTTGGCTTGCCATTTGTTTCTTAAATCATCAACAACCTCTTTGTGAGAAAACTCATCAATAATTTTTGCTTGCGATTCAGAAATATTTAAGTTAGCTGCAACCTCTTGAGCTTCTGCACCTTTTAAGCCAAGGAATGGTTTTAGTATTTCTATAATATCATCAGGTAAACCAGCAAGGTCTGAGAGGATACGTTGACCTAAATCAAAACCAGTAGCAATAGTGACGCCTGATTTCATATTTTTTGTCTTAGGGACATATCCATTAAGAATGCGCTTGCCTTCTTGTTTGGCAATAAAATCCCAATCAATATTGCTCATACTACCATCCTAGCTGTCGCCAAAGGTCAATCATACCTAAAAACTCTTTTGCCTCTTGTTCAGTAAGAGGGGCCTCGTTCATGTAGTTCATTCTATAACCGCCAAACACGTTGTTATATAAATTAACTAATCCTTGCAAACTAACATCTTTACGCCCACTTTCTATTCTTCTGAATGTAGAGTTAAGCATTGTTTGATCCATTACTCCAACAGCAGACCAAAACTTTTTGGCTCTGTCAGTCTCTAAACTTTTTAAAGCTTGTGCATAGGCAGATTGACCAGAATTAGCTCCATAAGCCTTTGTTTGCTTAAAATCATAAGTGTACGAATCTGTAAGATTATGAAGCTTTCCATAACTGTCTTTCATAACAACTGTATATGAAGGAGTTGCACCATAATTTTCATTAGCAATGTAATGAAGAGTTGGGACTGGACGTCCACCTGCAATTATTCCAGAAGGAGTTCCAACTAAAGCAAGCTCTTCTTTTACTCTTGAACTCATGCCATCTAATAAGTTGGGGTTATCAATTAAAAATCTGTCTTTAATATCGTTATCAATATCTGCTGGTATAAGAGTAATCCCAGCATTACCAACAGAAGCCTGTGCTTGCTTAAGAATAGGGTCTCGAACAAACTCCAACTCACCAGTTTCTGGGTTTTCCTGAACACCCATCCTTTTCCCAATTTGACCTAAAACAGAACGCATAGTAGCTATTGGTTCAGCTTGTGGGTACTTCATTAAATGACTTTTCCAAGCTCCTTCTACAGCCATTTTAATGTAAGGGTCTGCTATGAATGCACCCTCAATATTTCTTTGACCAGCTCTAGCCGCCATTTGATAAAGCATCTGATTATCTTCTGGAGATATGTTTGGCTGAAAGAATTTAAAAAATCCTTTGCCTTCTATAGCTTGAGCAAAAGTATCATTAAACAAAGTATCTGCATCTGTTGCACCGTACTTGTCTGCCGCAAAGTTTGCTGTAGCACCACGATTCATATTCTTTGTAAGTTGTGCAGCTTCTAAAGCAGTCTCAATGCCTACTCTGTCTGCACTACGCAAAAACTCTATAGTGTCCATATCAAGCTGTTGGTAAAACCTTGCTTGAATGAAATCTTCACGTTCTTCTGGAAACTTAGAGCGAATAGCTGACATAGCTTGGCCCATAACACGCATAGCTCTGTCTGCTGTTTCTGGTGTAGCAATAGCATTTTCGAATATAATTTTGGCTTCTGGATGAAGCAAACCATCTGTCATTACAGAAAAAGCAGATACAGCATCCATGCTTGCTTGAAATACGGACTCATCGCTGGTCGTAAGGCTAAAATCAAAGGCCTGACCATTAACAAATACTTTATCAAAACCCTTTGCTTCAGAAAGAGCATTAAGCTCTTCTGCATTTGGCATATAGCCATTCATGGCTTTTTCTTCTGCTTGAGTAGCAAGACGCAACTTATTTTTACGCTCTGTATAAAGTTTGTCGTAAGCTTCTACTGCATTGATATACTCTTTGCGAGTTGAGTAATATCCGTTTTCACCAATAATGCCTTTTTTCTCAAGACCAGACATAAACATTTCATTAGAATAATATCCTGGAGTTTTGGCAAAACTGGACATAGGGCCAAGAGACATTTGTATAAATGCACCAGCTTGACCAATATCTTTTGTAAGATAATAATTTTCTGCTTTGAGATAAGAGGCCTGTGCTTCTCTTAACAACTTATGACCTTCTGGACCTAGCTGTCTTGACTCAGCTAGCCTTGTAATCTCTTGCATAGCCGCCATAGTATTTTCTGGTGACGTTACTTCTGGATTATCAAGCTCAGCTTTAAGATTTACATAAATGTCTTTGTTTGCATTTGTTATTCTTTCATTAAGAGATTTATTGGTGTCTCTTGCTGTAGTGTATAAAGTAGCTTGCTGTGTACCATCTAAAGTATGTATTGCAGATTCAGGATTAGAAAACTCTTGGTTTATATCGTAACCATCCATAATTATAGAACGATAAAAACCGCTATATACACTTGACCTGAACTTACTCTCTTCTTCGTTTTCTGCGCTTTGAATAGAAATTAATCCACTCATTGTAGAGTTAAGCAAAGCATCTACTTTTGAGGCATCAATACCTTCTGTTTGTGCGGCTTGCAATTTTAAATCACGAATTAGCTGATAAGTAGCTGCTTCTCCATTAGCTAAAAAAGAACGCTCAACTGCGGCTTGTGCTGTACGAGACATAACCACAGTATTTTCCATATTCTCAAGCTGTAGAATTTGCTGGTCTGAGTAACCGTCTGCTTTAAGAGCCTCTTTTATCTGCTCTTGTTCAGCAGCTAATTCGGACATAAAAAGCTCTTGACCTTCTGCTGGCAAATAGTCTTGATTAACTTTGCCAGCTACTCCATGAACCCCAAGCTTAACTGCATTTGCTTTGAATGCATCTAAGTTTTGCTGTATGTTATATTTTTTTGTTTCTAGCTGCTGTTGAGCCAAAGCTTTATTTTCAGCTATGGTGTATTCAGCTACAGCTTTAGGAGCAAGAGTAGCATAAATATCTGGGTCAAGTTTTTTTAAGCTTTCCATATACCCAGCCAAAGAACCCCTTATTGGGTCAGGGTCGTTTGGACTTTCAGATAAGGCTTTTGCAGCGGCTATACGAATATCATTAGATGCAGCAGATACATAACTTGTAACTGCGGCTTTTTTATAAGCATCTCTTACGCCTTGCTGTTCACCAGATGAATAAAGAGATATTTCCTTGCCGTAATTAAGATTTGTTAAAGGTACAAGGTTGTTATCTTGATCATAGGTAACACCAGCAGTTTTACCATCAATTTCTGCTTGCCGAATTGCATCATTATACTCACGCTTTCTTATATCAGTCCCAATGCTCATGGCAGTCTGAGCAAGTTGATCATAAGCAGCAGCAGCTTGTTTAAACCCCGAAAGATTGGGCATTCCTGTTGGCTGTGCAAAAACTCTTTGTCCAGATGTTTTCTTAAAAGCCATTATGCTACACCTTTGTTAATTGAATAAGCTGCATCTGCTGTTTTTGCAAAACCGCCAAGAACAACTGCCTTACCAGCAGCTTTAGAACCAGCCGCACCAATTTCGTATTTTCTGCGGTTTGATTGTCCCATTAATCTAATGTTACTAATGTCTGCCTTAGCCATTTTTATTTCATCAGTACGCAAAGCACTAACAGAAGGTGATGTGCCAAGAGCAACGCCCTGAGATGACATAGACGTTCCAAGGGAGGCAAGCTGTCTTCTAAGCTGTCTGTTACGCTCTGCTTCTTGCTGGTCTGCTTGAAGAGATGCCATTTCAGCTTGTTCTTTGTAAGCTTCTGCTTCCATGTCATAAGCGGCTTTTTGCTGTCTTACGGCAGCAAGCCCAATAATGGCTGAAGCTATTTGCATTTCTACGCCCATTACACTTCCACCTCTAGCAATAGGCCATTGATTGTCAGCGGCAATGGCTGGTCTTGTGTTATTGTCACTGTACCTTCTTTACCCCAACCTAGTAAATACACTTCCTTACGCTCAGTAACTGGTGTTGGCTCTTGAGAGAAGTCATCTGTTACTCGTCTAATAAGTATGCTTGTACCCTTAGTCTTAACATCAAGTGTTTCATTGAGGTCCAAAACAGCACGAACAACTCTGCGTTTCTGCCCTACAGATATACCGTCTTGCAGTTGAAACTCAGGAGGTAGTGTCGTTAGCTCTGGTGTGTAGTTGAGACCTATTTCAACGCTGGTTACAGCATCAGTAAGTGTAAGCTGTCCACTGCCATTTGTTGTGTAAGTTCCCATAGAATAATTACCAGACTTAACAACCACTTCAGTGTTGGGCAAATGAGCGACTGTCCAGTTCTTTGTTGCCGAACCAGTTTGTTTTGAGGCTGAATCTGTATGATATTCGTTGTCTAACAACTCTAAGGTTGTGACTGTTGCGCTATTAATGGTTCTTTCAACTATAGAATAGACCTGTCTGTTTACATTAACCAAGTTTTTAAAGCTACCTTGTGTTGACCATTCACACCATCCTTGTAACTGCTCTTTACGAATGGACATAAATACAGGCATCTTGCCGTCACTGTTTATAAGATAAAGATACGCTTCTACTTGGTCTTGTGCTTCACGCTGAGACACCATTTGAGATGGAGTGCCAATAAGATGGGGAGATAGCAAAGTCAATGCATCAGCATTATATGCTTGGCTTACATCTGAATATATAAACTCTCTTACAGCACCCTTGGATTTTGTAAGAAACACCAAAGCCCCATCAAAGTCAGATGGAACAACCTCACCGCTTCCATAAGAAGTCTGTTTCTTTACAGCAATCGTTGACGGAGTAAGTGGTCTGTTTTCTGATGTAGGTACATAAAGCTCTTGTTCAGATGTAAACACAACCAAATGTCTAAATGAAGCCAAAGACTTAATTTCTGATATTTGGTTCTCAGCTATCTGAACCTGTATAGACTCATCATCTAATCCAGTACCAACATCAAAGTTGAAGAACTCGCCAGCCTGAGACATAAACAAATGATTAGGTAAATCTTTTGAGCCGCCGAATATCAAACGCTGGTCATGGAATGTTACTGAACGTGCATATCCATGACGGCTAGAGAATACCTGTTCTTTCCAAGTGGTAACTGCATTAGCGTTATGTGGTGCTGTATCAAACTTTCCTGTTATTGTTGTATCACTTAGATATGCAATAACCTCAATGTGATGAACAACATTATTAGTATCTGTAAATTCTATCTCTTCGCCAACCCAATCAGAAGAAAATATAGCCGCACTAGCTGTAATTGTTTGGTTGTTTGTTGTTGTGCTTGCTGGGTCTAATGTTACAGCAGGGTCTGCAAACTTATAGTAAGGCTGATGAATATAACCATCTGCCGTATCAAAAGTATAATCAGTTCTGGCAAATGTATCTACTGCTGTACGAGTCAGTTTCTGCATTGCCATGTCTGGATGCACAACAATCATTGTATCACCAGACTGAGATACTTTTAGCTCACCAATCATCGCAGTTGTCCAAGGGCAAGATGTAATGGTTTGGGTAATTATTGTTGGAGCAGTAATATCTATAACTTCTAGTTTTGTATTAGAAAACAAAAGTATGTAAGCTTCATCTTCATCGTAAATGTAAGCTTCAGACTGATAAGCTGTATTCGTTAAGGTTTGTAAATAACGAAAACCACCTCTGCGTCTTATACCGCCCTGAGATAGCATACGAAAGTTACGGAGTTTCTTGGTTCCGTTTTTATATGCGTTGGAGTCAACCCTCGAAGACAGTAAGGGTGTTAGCTCTCCTGACGTAAAGTTGGTGTAAAACTGACGAAGGAGTGCCATTCATTATGTGCCTTCTATGTTTTGAAATATACCATTACCAAGTCTGGCTCTGTTAAATCTATTAAGCCTTAAACCTTGCGTTGTTACCTGTTGTGAATCCCTTGCTTTGGCTCTTCTAAACTGAGCTTCTGCAAGCTGTGTATATGACTGGGCCACATCTGCTTTACGAGTCACTGACAAAGCCAAAACAGATGCAAGTCTAAATATAACCCACATGGTAAATGTTGGAGGCCAGTATTGGGTCTCTGGTCGAAATACATAGTTCAGAACAACATCATCTTCTGCTTGAGCATTGATATAGATATAACGCTCATAGATATCGTATGGTTGCGGAGCATCATCTATGGTTATTGTTTGTACCTGTATAACTGGTGGGCTTGTTGGCAAAGCGTATGCCGCATCCCATCTGTCTACAGGAACATCAGTAAGCCTAGACAACTCTTTCTGACCAGTAGCAAAGTTCCATGTATGCTGACCAAGGCAGTCTGAAACAACATCTTCGAAGATTGTATTTGCAACAAGCGCTTCGTCAGTGTTGTCTGTAAAAGAAGTCAATGGCTCTAATCCAATCAGAACCATTGCTTTCTGAGCTACCTCAATATCAGTAGATGGAGTTGTTGGCATTACTTACCGTACCCACCTTTTCTGTTACCCATAGTTTTATTATCTTTTGGTGCTTTCAAGCACTTCCCAGCAGCTTTACACTTGCCAGGATATGGACATGTTGCACAAGTTTTAAAATCTCTTGGCATTTTAAGAAACTCCCTTTCCTAGAGTTACACCCTTACCAAAAGTTACTTTGCCAGCTCTGACAGTTTTCTCTTTCGTCTTGGTGGTAGAAGGGGCAGCTTTCGCTGCCGCCTTCTTTGTAGGTGCTTTAGCCATTAGCGGCTATCTGTTGTCATGCTAACAATGTCGCCTGTGTCGACTACACCACTAGCGTTTGAAACAACTGTCGCAATACCAAAACCATTAGAAGCATTGATAAAGATAACATCGCCAACATTGATTTCACTGGACTTGTTGTTGAAGTAACCAGCTGTATCAATGGTGTTCAGGTTATCGGCTGTTGATTTGTAGTGCCAAATGTGGAAGCCATTACCTGAATAATTGACTAAGGTGAAGTCTGCATTTACGAGTGCCATTAGAACCTCTCCTTATTTCTTCAGTTGCAGTTCATAACATGCATTCGCATCAATCAGTGTTGCGTTCATCTGCATCTTATTCAATACAAAGTACGCATCTTTATCGTTGTGATACTGCATGTTTGATGAAACATCTGTGCCAATCGCATGACCCACTGATGAAGAGTGCCAAGCAAAACACTTACGGTCTGCATCAGAGTTGATTGAATCAAGCCCTGAGAACGGGAACCATGTAAAGCCAAGCCACTGCTTTGCAGTGATTGAGTTAGCAAAAGGCAAGTTTTCTGTACCGATATACTCAGCACGAGAGAACTCGTCAATGTCCATCAACTGTGACCAGTTTTCCCAACCGACAACACAGTAACGCTGACCATCATCAGGAACATCGTTATTACCGAATGCTTCCATCAGGCTGAACGCCCAAGCCAATGTAATACCATTTGTTGTTTCGTTGAGGTTATTGGTCGTTGTATCCATTGCGTCCAGAATGAGTTCATCAGTCTTACGGCCTAGTGCATAAGCACCAGACTGTTGAGCAACTAACATCTCATCGTGGTTAATACGCAGTTGATCCAAATCATCAATCCATTCGCCTGCAAAATAGTCCTCTAATGTTACGGACACATTTGTATGCTCAAGATTCATGGGTGCTACATTACCATGACGAGCCTTGGTTGTAGCAAAACCTTTACCGATTTTTTGGAACGTAGTCTTATTCTTTACACCATTAGCTGTACGAATAGTCCCACGCAATTTAGAGCCTTGACGCTGGTACGCCATGTGGACGCCAGATTCAAACTCCTCGATAAAGGAGGTATCAATAGTTGGTGTTGCCATAACACCCTCCTTTTACAAGTTACACTACGTTTGTTCTATCTGGTTATCTATCCACTTTGGGTCCGAAGATTATCCATCGCTTCAAGGCCTTCTAGTAACATTACATTTTCACAACTCACCGCTTTAGAAAATTCACATTATCCATTGCGACGGCTGTACTGGTTGAAACCCTGACGTACTTTTGCGATGAACGCAGGGTCTTTTTCCTTCCAGTATTTCGGGTCGTTCTGCATTGACCGCAAATCATCAAGGCTAAGAACTTCCTGAAATTCTGAGTCGGAAGTCATATTGAATTGAGGCTGACCAGCAACCTCCATCAATTCTTCAAATAATTCTACCATACCAGCAGATGCAGGAATGTTAGCAAATACGTCATACGCTTTTTCTGACAGATGAGTAGTTGCCCATCCATCAACACGCTCCAAACGTTTATCTGCATATTCACCAAGAGATTCAGATTCTACATTCCAATCTGGTCCTCTCATAGCATCTATCTGGATATATTCATTCATCAGGCCATCAAACTCATCCTGAGATAAGCCGTACCCATGAGCAGTACTTCTAAACCATTCTACCATTGGGTCATCATCGGCTACGCTATACTCAATGCCCTCTGGTGCGTTGAAGTTTAGTTCATAATCGCCGGGGCTTATGGGCGCACTACTTGTTGCTTCCTCATTAAGCTCACCAACAATCTGATTGCGTAATTCTTCTTTGCGTGTGTAAAAAGCACGCTCAAGCTCTTGATAGCTGTTCGCCAGTTCTTCTGGGCGGTCAAACTTCTCTGGAAGCCAATCTGGTCTTTCTGTTTGAGTTTCCTGAGGTTGCTCCGACTCTCCAGTCAGAACCTCTTCAGTTTGTGCTTCTGTGTTTTCTTGTAGTTCCTCTGACATTAACAATCCCACTTCCTTAGTGCTTTGTTGATACGGCTGTTAGGGTCATTAGCCGTTTTTTTAGATGTAAGCTTCTTTTTCATACCCATCATACGCTTACAAAAGCTTCTACGTCTAGCTGCGGCTTTTGGCGAACGCTTTGCTTCTTTAGCAGATACAGGTCTCTTGATGTTCTTCCCCTGCCTACGAAGACTTGCTCTGCCTTTAGCATTAAGACCTCCTTTGGGGTCTTTGCCTTCTTTGCGTTGCCATGCTGGTGATTTAGCCATTTACGTCCTCGCATAAGTAGGTTTTTTGCCACCACCACTAGGATTAGTAGCACGTTTACGTTGCACTGCTCTACGTTTAGCAGATTTGCTCATAGATGCAGCCTTTGATGAAGGCACACACTTTGGATATCCACGACCATCACCCTCAGACCTACCACACTTAGGATGTTTTCCATCCTTGGTAGTAGATATATCAACCCACTTCTCTTTGAACCATTTATCAAGGCTCATGCGTATTTACCACCCATTTTCTTATACTGCTGAACAAGCTGACCTGATGCGTATGCGCTAGGCCACTTCTTCACCCTTGCCTTTACAATAGCTTTTGCTTTTGCATAAAGTTGTGGATTAGTAGGTTTAGCCATCTTGCTTTCTGCCTTTCTCACATCTAGCTTTTATAACAGCAACGACCCATCTAGCACCTTCAGCATGGGCTAGAGTTTCGATTCCAGTTCCCGCAGGATATATGTTATTCGTTGTGATCGACTCCAAGTATTGTAAAAAATCTTTTCCGACACCACTGCCGAACAAACCATAGGCTTTACTATTAAGGTCTTCGTCAACTTCTTTGCGATACCCACGACCATCGATTGAGACATTTATTTTCTCCTTCATTGCGGCATTTGCCCTTGCTGCATTAACTGCTGCAACATCTGAACATTATCTTGTACTTGGCTTTGTTCCGCTAGAAGCTCTTCCTTAATACCAAACTTTTGTGCTAGGAAGCGTATGACCATCTCCTGATTATATAAAACAGGGGTAATCTCAGGCCCGAAAGTGGATGCAACAGTTTGTTGGAATCTAACAAAGTCAGAAACGTCTTGTTGGTCCTGCGCTCTGAGCAAGGGAGAGACTGGGACGATACGCAGTTCACGACCATCCACCTTCGGGATGTCCAACAGTCCCTGCTTTGTGTAGATATAGATCAGACGTTCTACCAGAGGCTGAAGGAACTCTTTTTGCATTCGACCAGCAACAGCACCCATATCACGAGCAACATCAGCAAGCCTTTCGGAAACTTCGGTGGCCGATAATGGGGTCCTAGCATTTGGGCGAGTATCAAGTTCATCAATGAATAAAGCCTTTCTTACGTTACGGCGCATATCATCAATAACAAGTTGTGCTACATCAAAACGACCAGCACTCTGTAAACTTTCTATGGCAGAGCCAGGACTTCTAGGTATAAAAGTGCCGGGCTGTATTGTAATATTATCAGGATTAAACACACCGTCATCATCATAGACATAACTGCCAGCAATAGCCATTTCAGCATTTTCAAGAATCAACTGTACTGTTAAGTTTAATGTTTTAATCGCTGGCATAGCTTGAAGAACAGGACCACGACCCCAAACTTCAAAACCTGACTTAGACCAGCGTGTCGTAATCCAAGGCTGTGAACCACGACCTTTTAGTCTTTCTCTTATAAGAATCGCATTGTCTGTTTCTGAAATAAGGTAGTAAGTATACTCATCTTTAAATCTATCTTGCTCGTCATAAATAGTGGCTTCAATAATTTTTGTTTTGCGCTTTGGATTCTTCTTCTGCTCTTGCGCCATCTTATCTGTGTACTTAGCCTTTGGATAACGGTGTCTAACTTCCGTAATATCCATATAGTCGTTCCAGCGAAACCAGTCTGACACACCATCCATCCGACCGGGCAACAAAGCCAAATTAGTCGGAGGTACAGATGAGAAGTGTAAGTCACCTTGGAAGCGACCTTCTTCACATAGCAAGTTCATTGTGCCTATGCCAAGGTCTTGAAGCCCCTCATGCATCTCAGCATTAAAGTTTGAGTTACGCAAACCTTCGTGAAGTAAGTCAGTAATTTTATCTAATTCTTCTTGAAGACCTGAACCCATCATTTCTTTTGGAAACTCAGGACCGGGCTGAAGTCTAAATGCACGACCATTTGGAGGAAAGAAACCAAGTTGTAAGCGACTAGCAAACTTAGGCAAACCCACAACAGCAGTCTCGTCATAGATATTCTCCGTTCTACGAGCTGCTTGAGTCTCCTGAAAAAAAGATTCACGATGAGGAAGAACGTAATCATATATCTCTTCCCATAAGTCAGACCAAGACATCCAGCGAGATTTTGCCTTTTTGTATCGGTCCATTACCCTTTTTAATTCTTCACCAGAATCAGTTGTAGGGGGATTAGGATTACCGTCATTCAACATTACCATATCAAGACCTTATAGATTTACCCTGAGAAGGGCCAGTTCCCATTACTTTTCTTCTGTAACCAGTAAAGCCAGCAACATCTTCTGATTGCAATGAACGTGCGCCAAGTAGGTTGGCTTTTCTTTTACGCTCTTCATCAGCGGCTCTGTCCTCCGCATCTCTTTTGTCACGTTCTGCTTGAAGTTTTGCCTGACGCTCTGCATCAATCTGCTCTTGAGACTTTTTAGGCATTTTAGGTGTTGAGAATAAAGAACCCATTTACTTCTCCTGTTCTTTCTCGAAGATGTGCTGATGTCCCTGCTTACGCAATTCACAATAGAGTTGGTAAGGTGTAAGTATCCACCATTTGTTTATTCCAAGAAAGTGTTTAACAAAAGAAACACAATAAAGCCAACGTGGAAAATAGGTTGCTGTTTTAAAACCTTTTGCATCTACGCATGTAGCGTACTCTACAAGAGAGCCTATAAGAAAATCAGATTCATCTTCTTTGTAGATATCAAAAATCATACGTCTGCTTGCACATTCAGCTTTCATCCAAACATCTGCCTTGGGGTCATAGTCAACGACATAACAATGGCTAAAACCTTTACGCCAGAATGTAAACCACTTCCAAGGCCCATAGTTAGGGCTTTCGCAAAAGCAAACAATCATAATCCAGCTACTCGTCTTCCCCTAGCTAATCTAGCTTTTCTCTGTCTTGTCAAAGGTGAACCAACCCTTTCAACGGTTGTATGGGAAGCGGACTTAGCCATCCCGAACACGACTCGCCGTCCTTCACCACCACCTAAGAACGCATACTGTAAGGCGTCATGTATATGTGAGAACCGATTCTTGCTTGGTCTTTCGTCATATCTCTCCTGACCCATATTATAAGTGCGCTTGTATTGGTATCCACCCTCAAAGCCAGAGATAAGAACAACGCAACTAGGGCTTATCTTCATGGCTGGATAGCCATCTGACATACGATTAAGAACACCTTCTACCGCTTCAACACGCATTATCGCATCATTGCTTGGTGCAGGCTGTGCATTTATGCCTGCCGCCCTGAGTATCATAAAGGGCGTTTGCTCTGATGTCTGTGCCATCTGATTGCCAGCGGGGTCTCCTACAAACTTAAAGGTGTGCTTGTCCCAATCGTTTCGGCTGATTTCTCTTTTAAGGACTTCTGCGAATCTGCCTGCTCCCATATCTTGCCCGATGACTTCATGGAAGACTGCCCATCGTCCTGAGTGTAGCTGTTGTGTAAAGACTGCCGATGGCGTACGCCCAAAGTCGATACCGACAATAACCTCAACCCCATCAATCGGCTCGATTGGCGATGTAGCAACGTGACTCTCCTTTCTAAATGTCTGGTACACAGGCTTGCCATCCATTAGGGCTTGGTACTGATTT
>MDSW01075635.1_pt1 | contig 22033 bp, 24 predicted proteins | sample 811171 | NCBI WGS metagenome assembly MDSW01 (sample SAMN05326641, study PRJNA326480) | marine metagenome | isolation source: seawater | place: Atlantic Ocean: North West | collected 2012 | reverse complement strand
TTAAAAAAGTCTGCAGTCATACCATCATTGGATGTTATTGCTCTTAGTAGACACATGTATTCATAAGTTCTATTATCACCCATCACACCAACTGTTTTAACTGGAAGTAACGCTGCGTAAGCTTGCCAAATCTTATTATATAAACCGTAATTTCTTAAACCATCTATAAAATAGAAATCAGCCTCTTTAAGAATTTTTATTTTATCAATAGTTATTTTACCTGGTATTCTAATTGCTAGACCCGGACCAGGAAATGGGTGTCTTGATATAATTTCTCTTGATAACTTTAACTCTTTACCTAATTTTCTGACTTCATCTTTAAATAAATATTTTAAAGGTTCGACTAACTTAAGTTTCATTTTTTTTGGTAAACCACCAACATTATGGTGTGATTTTATTTTTGAAGTTTGACTACCTGTAACTGATTTACTCTCAATAAGGTCTGGGTAAAGAGTTCCTTGCGCTAAAAATTTTGCTTTATTGACTTTTTTTGAATATTTTTCAAAAATTTTAATAAACAAATTTCCTATTATTTTTCTTTTTTTTTCTGGATCTTCAATATTTGTTAATTTTTTAAGAAAAATTTTTGATGCATTTACATAAATTAAATTCATTTTAAATCTTTTTTTGAAGGTTTGAACTACTTGATTTTCTTCATTTTTTCGCAGGAGGCCTGTGTTTACAAAAATGCAATGAAGTTTTTTACCAATTGCTTGGTGTATCAGTTTAGCAACTACACTACTATCAACACCTCCTGACAAAGCACAAATTACCCTAGATTCTCCAACCTGATTTTTAATTTCATTTAAAAGTTTTTTTTTCTGATCTTTAGATAACCAATTTTTTTTAATTTTACATATTTTATAAATAAAGTTTTTTAATAATAATTTTCCATTTTTAGTATGTGTAACCTCTGGATGAAATTGAATTCCATAAAATTTCTTTTCTTGATTTTCAATTATGCAATTTTTCGAATTTATACTAGATCCTAATACTTTGAAATCTTTTGGTATTTTTATTACTTCATCTGAGTGGCTCATCCACACATCTGAAATATTATTTTTATTAAAAAAACCTTCAATTAATGTACTCTTATTCATTTTTTTTACAGTTGCCAAACCATATTCTCTAAATTTTGATTGTTTTACTCTTCCTCCAAGTTTTTTTGACATAATTTGATGCCCAAAGCAAATTCCAAGAATTGGTATTTTTAAATTGAAAATATTTTTATTATATTCAAGTTTACTTTTTCCATATACACTCATTGGTCCGCCGGATAATATAATTCCTTTAATTTTGCTAAAATCCTTAATTGTTATTGATTTCTCATGACTAATAATTTCTGAGTACGCACCAAGTTCTCTTATTCTTCTTGCTATAAGTTGTGTAAATTGTGAACCGAAATCAATGATTTGAATCTTGTCAAGATTTTTATCAAGACTCATTTTTTGATTCAATATTATTTAATCTTTGATCAATTGAAGTAATTTTATCACATAACGTTGAGCATGCTTTTTGAAATCTCTCTTTTAATTCTTTTACTTCAGAAATATTTGATCTTTCTAGCTCTAGATCAATCAACATAAACAATGCCTCTTCATTTTTTGGATCTAGCAATAAGGCTGTATTTATATTTTTTTTTTGCTGATTTTCTTTTTCCTCAATCTTGTAAATCTTTGCCAAATAAATGTATGACTCTATTTTTTTTGGATTAAATACAATGCTTCTATGAAATAAAAATTTTGATTTTTCGTAGTTTTTATTTTGAAACATTTTCTCTCCTTCTTCAAAAAAATTTTCATTTGAATACGAATTTATTAATGAAAAAATTACCAAAGAAAATGATAGAAAGAAGATTTTTAAATTATTTTTTAATTTCATCCACATTGTGTACCATACTTTCATAAAAACCTGCCTTTGTTATTTTAACAAACTTAGGCGCTTTTCTTAAATCAATTATTCTTTTTGATCCTAAATAACCCATAGATGATTTAAGACCACCTATTAATTGATAAATTATTTTATTTACTTTCCCTTTGTATTTTACAAATCCTTCAACCCCTTCAGGTACATATTTTGAGTCATCTTTTTGTTTATTTTGAAAATATCTGTCTGCTGAGCCTTTATTCATTGCTCCAATTGATCCCATCCCTCTAAACACTTTTAATTTTTTTCCACTTTTTTTAATTAATTTACCCGGCGCTTCGTCAGTACCAGCGAATAGCGAACCAATCATAACCGCATCCGCTCCAGCTGCAAGAGCCTTTGGTATGTCTCCTGAAAATTTTATTCCACCATCTGCAATCAATGTGACAGATGATTTACCTATACCTTTTCTTACTTCAGATATTGCGCCAAGTTGAGGCACTCCTATTCCAGCAATAAGTCTGGTAGTACAAATTGAACCTGGGCCAATACCTACTTTTATTATATCAACTCCTAATTTTATTAAAAATTTTGCTGCTTCTTTTGTTGCAACATTTCCTGCACAAAGTGCTGTTTTTGATGGTTTGATTTTCTTGATCAATCTGACAATTTGAGAGACTCTTTTTGAGTGTCCATGGGCTGTATCAACAACTATTAAATCTAAATTTTCTTTTAAAATAGATCTTGCTCTTTTTTCCTCATTAGGGCCCGCACCAACAGCAGCTCCTACTATTAAATTATATTTTTTTACTTTTTTAATTTCTATTATTTGTGAACTAATCGTTAGATTTCTATGAATCACTCCTATCCCACCCGACTTTGCTAAAGCAATTGCCATCTTAGATTCTGTTACTGTATCCATTGCAGATGATATAATAGGTACTTTTAATATTAATTTTTTAGATAATCTAGTAGAGGTAATAACCTCAGCTGGCAATATTTCCGAATATTTCGGAGCAAGTGTTACATCATCAAATGTTAAAGATTCTTTTATAGGACCCATGTCCTTATATATATGATTCTTGAAAAAATAAAAGTGCGCTATCTTAAAAATTTTGAAATAATAAAACTTTCTTTAGAGTCTTTTCTGCTTGCCGGAGGTTTAAATATATTGGTTTTTTTGAAATATTTTTTGCTTAATTCTATTATTTCATTGAATGATTTTCCCATGAAAATTTTTGAAACAAATGTCCCACTATCAGATAATAATTCTATTGAAAATTTCATTGCATCAAGACAAAGTTCACCAGTGACCAAAGAGTCTAAGCCTTTATTTCCTGTTGTATTAATAGCCATATCAGACATAATTACATCAATTCTTCTATCAAAAAATTTTTTAATTCTTTCTTTAATTTTCTCCTCGGTAAAATCACCTACTATATGATTACAATTTGGAATAGGATCAAGATTTTTAATATCAACAGTCAATATTTTACAATTATTATAATTATTTACTAAGTATTGCGTCCAGCTTCCTGGAGCAGCTCCAAGATCTACTACATATGTTTGATTTTTAAATATTTTAAATTTTGTATTTATTTCTTCAATTTTGTATGCAGCTCTAGATCTGTATCCCTCAATTTTAGATTTTCTTACATAAATATCTCTATGCTGTTTATTAATCCAGTTTTTTGATATTTTGTTTTTTTTCAATTAATCAATATACCTTAAACTTTTACTTATATTTTGATTATCTAAAGTTTTAATATTAATTTCTAGACTTTTGTCTAAACGCATATCCATTGAACCAACTTTAATACCACCCGCTAAATGCATTATTCCAATTTTTTGATTAGGCAAATATGTCTCAACAAATTTATTATTCTCTACATCAAATTTAGGCAATAAGTTACTAGCTATCCAATTACAATTTAAAGGTAAAAATTCTGTTTCTACATTATCGATATATACACTCATGTTTATTGCTAAACCTTCAGATCCAAAAACTTGACCTGATTTTAAAGTTTTTTTTAAATTGTTTTGCCATATGCTCCAACATGGAGAGGTTTTCTCTAATGAAAATACTCCAATATTAATATGAGGAGCGAACGCTAATTTTCTAGCATCACTTAATCCAATTTTAGATGAAATAGCATGTTTAAAATTTTGAGATTTTATTAAAGCAATTCTACCAAATATCCATTTCACTTTAGACATAATTTTGTACCCTGGACCAAGTGTTTGTGTAATTCCAAGCTTTCCATTCTCACAAGCTTTGAAATAAAGTTCTATACTACTCCAATCCTGAACCCAGGCATCACAATCAATCCAAAGATACTTTTTATAACTTGGAAAATATTTTGGAAGAAATGCTCTTGAAACTTGGCTTTTTAACCATTCTTTATTTTTCACTTTGTGCGAAGGAACGGAGATATCCCACTCTGCATTTTTAATTTCATCAACTTTTTTAGATATATTATTTACTTGATCTTCTGTTAAACCAGCATTTAGTACACATATAGAAACATCAGAACTATTTTTAAATCGCTTTATTGAGTTTATCAGTTCAATTAATAATTCATAATAACTTGAGTCCGCTAATGAAATAATTGCGTTTTTTTTCATTTATAGAACATCTTCTGGTTCTTGATCATCTAAATTATTTTCATAAATATTTTTTTTCTTAGTTTTATAAAAATGATAAATACTTAATGGTATTGTTAATAAATAAACTACACACCCTATAAATAAAACGTTAAACGGGAATATTAATAATAAACCAAATACAAGAATTATACCAAAAAGCAAAAATACAGTACTACTTCTGGGAACTACAATTTTTTTCAAAGAATAAGTGGGAATTTTGCTTATTAAAAATATAGAGATAATAATAAAGAGAAATGGAGTAATAATCTGGTTTTCTACAGGAAGAATTTTTAGATCTGTCATTTCATAAATTAATGGACTTAAAACTAGAATTCCTCCTGCTGGTGAAGGAATTCCCTCAAAAAAATTTACTTTCCAGGAAGGTTCACTTTCAGTATTTATATTAAATCTTGCTAATCTCAAGGCAACGCATACAACATAAATTAGTGATATCAACCACCCTATCTTACCAAGAGAATTTAATGTCCAAAAATACATTATTAATGATGGTGCTACTCCAAAACTAATAATATCTGTTAAAGAATCTAGTTCTTTACCTACTTTCGAAGTTCCTTTTATTAACCTGGCAATTCTTCCGTCTAATCCGTCAATTATAGCTGCAAATAAAATTGCAATTATTGATAATTTATAATTTCCATTTAAAGCAAAATTAATTGAACTTAAACCAACACAAACACCAATCAAGGTCAATGTGTTTGGTAAAATTACTCTAGCTCTAGTATCGGTAACTATTTTAAATTTTTTTCTTGGCTCATTCATAAATTATTTTTTTGCTAGTAAAGTTTCCCCCGCTATTGCTTTTTGATTTACCTTAATCAAAGGCTTGTAATTTTCAAAATAAATATCTGCTCTACTTCCAAACCTTATCATTCCTATTCTGTCACCTTGTTTTAAGTTTGAATCTTTTGATGTTTCACATACAATTCTTCTTGCAATTAATCCTGCAATCTGAACAACTATAATTTCTTGTCCAAATGTATTTTTAATTTTATAATAATTCCTTTCATTATCCTCACTTGCTTTATCTAAAGACGCATTTAAAAATTTTCCAGGGACGTATGATATCTCTTCCACTTGTCCCGAACATGGGGCTCTATTTACATGACAATCAAAAACATTCATAAAAATACTAATCTTTGTAAATTTTTTTTCGTTTAGATTTAGTTCTTTTGGTCCTTCTGTCTCTTTAACTTGAATTACAAGACCATCAGCAGGACTCACTAGATAATCATCATCATTTATTGATACTCTTTCTGGATCTCTAAAAAAATAATAGCACCATATAGTTAGTACCAAGCCGATCAATCCTAAAAAAGTACTAAACAGATATAAAATTATGGTTACAAAGGCAAATATTACCATAAATTTATATCCTTCGTTGTGGATCTTTGGAAAAACTTTGTCTATCATATTCATATATTTGATAATTTTGTCTTAATATGTATATAAAACTCCAAAATTCAATTAATAAGATATATAGTTAAATATGAGCAAAATTAAGGTCAAAAACCCTATAGTTGAGCTTGATGGTGATGAAATGACTAGGGTAATTTGGGAATTCATAAAGAACAAGCTTATTTTACCGTATCTTGATCTTGGTATTGAATATTATGATCTTGGTATTAAAAACAGAGACAAAACCTCTGATCAAATTACTATAGATAGTGCTAGAGCAATAAAAAAAATTGGCGTTGGTATTAAATGTGCAACTATTACTCCTGATGAGGGAAGAGTAAAAGAATTCAATTTAAAAAAAATGTGGAGATCACCTAATGGTACAATAAGAAATATTTTAGGAGGAACCGTTTTTCGTGAACCAATACTATGCAAAAATATACCTAAACTTGTACCGAGTTGGGAAAATCCAATATGTATTGGAAGACATGCATTTGGAGATCAGTACAGAGCAACAGATTTTCAAGTTCCTGGTAAAGGCAAATTAGAAATTAAGTGGACTTCTGAAGATGGAAAAGAAAAAAAAGAATTTGAGGTATTTAATTTTCCTGGACCAGGTGTAGCTTTATCAATGTATAACCTAGATCAATCAATTAAAGATTTCGCAAGATCATGTATGAACTACGGATTAAATAGAAAATGGCCAGTATTTTTATCAACAAAGAACACAATTCTTAAAAAATACGATGGAAGATTTAAAGATTTATTTCAAGAAGTATATGATAATGAATTCAAAGAAAAATTTAAAGAAAGAGGAATTTCTTACGAGCACAGACTAATTGATGATATGGTGGCTTGTGCAATGAAATGGAATGGAAATTATATTTGGGCTTGCAAAAACTATGATGGAGATGTTCAATCCGATACTGTAGCTCAAGGATTTGGCTCACTTGGACTAATGTCTAGTGTATTAATGACTCCTGATGGAAAAACAATAGAAGCAGAAGCTGCCCATGGTACTGTTACTCGACATTATCGACAACATCAACAAGGAAAGGAAACCTCAACTAATCCAATAGCATCAATATTTGCTTGGGCTAGAGGTCTTTATCATCGAGGAAAATTAGATGGAAATGAAGATCTTAAGAAATTTGTAAAAACACTTGAAAAAGTATGTATACAAACTGTTGAAAATGGCTCAATGACTAAAGATCTTGCATTACTTATTGGTCCATCAACACAATATTTAACTACTAATCAATTTCTGAATGAAATTGACAATAATCTCAAAAAAAAATTAAATTAAGCTTTTCATGCTTTTAAAAGCATCTTCAATCTTATTTTTATTAACTCCACCTGCCTGAGCAAAATCTGATCTTCCACCACCACCTTTACCACCTATAACCTCAGATCCAATTTTCACAAATTTGACCGCATCATATTTATTTTTTAGCTTATCTGTGACACCAACTGCCAAACCAACTTTATCATCTTTGCTTGCAAAAATAATTACTATGCCTTCACCTATTTGTCTTTTTCCTTTATCCACTAGACCTCTTAATTCTTTTGGTAAAAGTCCATCTATTTTTTGCATTCTTAATTTAATACCTTTTGTTTCTTCATCCTTTATAATATTTTTAGATTTATTGTTTATAATCTCATTAATTGATAGTTTTTCTAGTTCTTTATTTAAATTTTTAATTAAATCTTTTTTATTTTCATAATCTAAATTTGGATTACCCCCAAGTTTTTTTATTTCTTCATATAAAATTTTAATTGTTTCATTATCTTTTTTTTCAGAAAGATTTGATTGATCTTCTTTGTTCTTTAAAAATTCTTCTAATTGTTTATCCCTAAGAGCTTCGACTCTTCTTACACCAGCAGCTATAGCAGATTGACTAACAACTTTAAAATTGCCAATATCATTAGTATTTTTTACATGTGTTCCACCACATAACTCTGTAGAAAAATATTTTCTACCCTCATCTCCCATAAAAACAACTCTGACTTCTTCACCATACTTTTCCCCAAACAATGCCAATGCTCCATGAGCTATTCCTTCTTTTGGTGTCATAATTCTTGTTATTACCTCAGATTTTTTATTCACAATTTGATTTACATATTGTTCAATTTTAGTCATTTCATCAGATGAAATTGGCTTCATGTGACTAAAGTCAAATCTAAGTCTATCAGGAGCAACTAGAGATCCTTTTTGCATCACATGTGTTCCAAGCGTACGTCTTAAAGACTCATGTAATAAATGAGTAGCTGAATGATATGCTTTTACATTTTCTCTTCTTTCTATATCAATTTTTAATTCAACATTATCATTTAAATTAAAACTTCCCTTCTCAACAATTCCATAGTGTACAAACAAGTTGCCAAGTTTTTTTTGAACATCTAAAACTTTAAAAATATTTTTTTCATTCGAAATTATACCAGTATCCCCTACTTGTCCTCCTGACTCTCCGTAAAAAGGTGTTTGATTCAAAATTATTATACCTTCCTCACCCTCATTTAAATTTTGAGTTTCATCATTATTTTTTACCAAACTTAAAATTACTCCCTCAGCTTGGTTAGACTCGTATCCTAAAAATTCTGTTGAGCCTATTTTATCTTTTATACCAAACCATATTTCATCGACTGCGCTATCACCTGAGCCTTTCCAATTCTTCTTAGCAAGTTCTTTACTCTCTTTCATTAGCTTGTTAAATTTTTCATGATCTAATTCAAAAGATTTATTTTTTAAGATGTCCTCTGTTAAATCTATAGGAAATCCATAAGTGTCATACAATTTAAATGCTACCTCACCCGAAAGAGTTTTTTTTATTTTTTGAATTTCATCATTTAAAATTTTCATTCCTCTTCCTAAAAGAACTAAAAACTTTTCCTCTTCCATTTTTAATGTTTCTTTTATTAAAGATTTTGATCTTTCCAGCTCTGGATAATTGCTAGACATTTCATTTTCCAAAGTTTTAAATATATTATAAAAAATAGGTTCTTTTGATCCTAAAAGATGCGAATGCCTCATACCTCTTCTCATTATTCTTCTTAAAACATAGCCCCTACCTTCATTAGAAGGTAAAACTCCTTCAGCTAATAAAAATGAGCTTGCTCTCAAATGATCTGCAATAACTCGGAAACTTGACAAGTTTTCACTTGTTGGTTTTACTTTAACAATTTCAGAAATTGAGTTTATTAATTTTTGAAAATGATCTGTTTTATAATTATCATGAGTTCCCTGAAGTAACGCAGCAATTCTTTCTAACCCCATGCCGGTATCAACAGAGGGTTTTGGTAAATTGATTCTTTTATTTTTTGAAATTTGTTCAAATTGCATAAATACAAGATTCCATATTTCTATATACCTGTCACCATCCTGATCTTTTGTTCCTGGAAGCCCTCCTTTAAGATGATCACCATGGTCATAAAATATTTCTGAACATGGTCCACATGGTCCTGTTTCTCCCATTGACCAAAAGTTATCTGATGTTGATATTTTAATAATTCTATCTTCGCCAAAACCTGTAATTTTCTTCCATATATTAAAGGCTTCATCATCTTCATTAAATACTGTAAAATAAAGTCTATTCTTGTCTAATCCAAAATCTTTTGTGATTAAATTCCACGCTAACTCAATTGCTTTTTCTTTAAAATAATCGCCGAATGAAAAGTTTCCCAACATTTCAAAGAAAGTGTGATGTCTTGGTGTGTAACCAACATTTTCCAAATCGTTGTGTTTTCCTCCTGCTCTAACGCATTTTTGCGAGGTAGTTGCTCTTTTGTATTCTCTTTTTTCAAGCCCTGTAAATACATTTTTAAATTGAACCATTCCAGAGTTCGCAAACATTAAAGTTGGGTCATTATTTGGAACAAGATTACTGGAATCTACTATTTTATGATCATTTTTTTCAAAATATTTTAAAAATGTGTTTCTTATTTCGTTTAAAGATTTGTCAGACATATTTTTTAAAATACAGCATTTTGAAATGATGTCTATATCTCAGAAGGGAAAAAGGCGCTTTGTTAAAGCGCCTTTTTAATAACTAAAAGTTATGTGCTAATTTTTTTTAGGACTAAGCTTATCTTCTTCAGGTTCTTTGACTACCTTTTCTTTATCTATAGGGTTACCCTCTATTTTCTTTGAAATTAAACCAGCTTTTTCACGTATAGCCATTTCAATTTCAGCTGCAGCTTTAGGGTTTTGCTCTAGGTAAAGTTTTGCGTTTTCTTTTCCTTGGCCAATTTTTTCACCTTTGTAAGCGTACCAAGCACCTGATTTTTCAACTATTTCTGCTTTTGCTCCAAGATCTATTAATTCCCCAGTTTTACTAATTCCTTTTCCATACATTAAGTCAAATTCTACAACTTTAAATGGCGGGGCAACTTTATTTTTTACTACTTTAACTCTGGTAGAATTTCCAATGATTTGCTCTTTATCTTTTATTGCTCCAATTCTTCTAATATCCATTCTTACTGATGAATAGAATTTCAATGAATTTCCACCTGAGGTAGTTTCTGGGCTTCCAAACATAACACCAATTTTCATTCTAATTTGATTTATAAATATGACCATTGTGTTAGTTCTTGAAATTGAGCCTGTAAGTTTTCTTAAAGCTTGAGACATCAATCTAGCTTGTAAACCAACGTGGTGATCTCCCATATCTCCTTCAATTTCAGCTCTTGGGGTTAGTGCTGCAACAGAGTCAACAACAAGAACCGACATGGAACCTGATTTAATTAATGTGTCAGTAATTTCTAAAGCCTGTTCTCCAGTATCTGGTTGTGAAATTAATAATTCCTCTGTATTTACACCTAGTTTTTTTGCATAAACTGGATCCAATGCATGTTCAGCATCAACAAATCCACAAATTCCTCCTGCTTTTTGTGCTTCTGCTACAACCTGAAGTGCAAGTGTTGTTTTTCCCGATGACTCTGGACCATAAATTTCGATGATTCTTCCTTTTGGAAGTCCGCCAATTCCTAAGGCTAAATCTAAACTTAATGAGCCTGTTGAAATAGACTCCACATCCATTGCTTTTTGTTGACCCAACTTCATTACAGAGCCTTTTCCAAAACTATCTGTAATTTGACTGATAGCAGCCTCTAAAGCCTTATTTTTTTCTTTATTTTCCAAGTCTTTTTCTTTAGCAGATTTAACTACTTTTAAATTGTTTTTAGTCATTTTTTTCCTTATTTTTTAACATTTTTGATTTACGAATCATGTTTTAAATGTACACATTTTGTTCTTATTAGCAAGAAGAATATAAAATTTTAATAAAATAAACCTTTATTTAAGGTCAAGATAATCATTAGTTAACAAACCAATTGATTTAAGAAGATTGTATTGAGATAAAAGATAATTTCTTTCTGCACTTGCAAGTGAAATTTTAGCATCAAGCAATAAAGTATTTGATTGTATAACCTCTAAGGTTGTCCTTCCTGAACCTCTCTCGTACTCAGCTTTAACTCCTTCGCTTGCAATTTCTGCAGCTTTAACTTGTGCCTGAACAGAGTTTAGAAGTCCCTTGGATGATAATAAGGTTGACCAAGCAGTTGCTACATTTGTTTGGTTTGTTTTAATCTGATTGTTTAATAAAAGTTCTTTTCTTAACTTAAGATTTTTGTTTTTTTTTATTGAGGCTATATTTTTACCACCAGAGAAGAATGGCCACGTAACAGTTGCTTTCATCACATCTTTCTCCCTTTCATCATAAGTTGCACTCAAATCATCATCATAAGTTCTTTCGAATGTTAAATTTGCATTAGGCGCTAGATCCGACTGCGCAATTTGAACATCTTTTTTTGATTGTTCAAATTCAAGTTTAGCAATATTTAAATCAGGATTTTTTTTCTGGGATAATTGCGTTGCTGCATCTAAAGTTTCTGGCACTTGTGTTATTGCATTAAAAGATTTTTTCAGAGTATCTATATCATTTATATTTCCAATTATGTTTTCATAATTTAGTTTTGAAATAGTTACCTCATTATTTGCCTCAATAAATTTAGCTTGTGCACCTGCTAAAGCAGACTCAGATTGTGCGAAATCTGAAAGTGATATTTCACCTTTGTCTAATCTGATTGAGTCAGTTTCAACCTGTCTTTCTAAAAGATCAATATTTTCACTGTTAATAGATAGTTTTTCTGTAGCAGACAACAAACCTGTATAAGCTTCTATTGCTTTATAAAATATCTCCTGTTCTTTTTTTAAAAGTTTAACTTTAGCAAGTTCGTACCCAATTTTATTTTTTTTATAATCTGCCCCCCTACCAAAATCTATTAAAGTTTGCTCTATTTTTATTGATTTTGTCTCTGTATTTGCATTTGTTATCGATGCATTAGTTCCATCTCTATTTGTTAATTTTTCTGTATCCACTTCACTTTTGCTTCCACTTAGAGTAACAGAGGGCAAATAATTTCCTGTTGCAATATTAAGATCTTGCTTGGATGCTTTAAGGCTCTCTCTTTCAGCATTTAATTCTGCGTTATTTTCGTAAGCCTGGATTAAAGCTTCCTTCAAGGTTACACCATAAGAAGGGTTAATTATTGATAAAAATAAAAAAAGTGCTAAATATTTTTTCATTTTAAAAATTTAATTTTTTTAATCAGATGTCTATCATTTAAATTCATTAAAACAGAGGCATATTTTGATGCATATTTAAACATACTTTCTGTTATTCTTTGATATGTCATCATAAAAATTAATACTTCCTGTTTTGACATTATTTTTAAATTTTTTTTCTTTTTTGAATTAAGTGATAATTTTGTTTCTTGTTTAAGTCTCCATGTTCTTAAAATTTTAAAATTTTCAGCTTTTAAATAAATTAAATAATCTAGCATGTTGTTAAATTTTTTATATTTTGTTAACAGTTGATTATTAACATATTTTCTCCATTTAAGTGATTGGTCATAATTTTTCTCAAGATCATTAATTGGTTTTTTTAATTCTTTATTTTTTTGTGGTTTTGCTCCAACACACCAACCTTCGAAAATAACGACATCTGGTTTTTTTTTAATTTTATACCACTTTTTTTTTTCAACTCTGTCATCAACAGACTTATCAAACCTTGGGAGTAAAATTGTTTTAAATTTACTTTTTTTGACTCTTTTAAAAAAATCTATCATTAAATTTATATCATGTGTACCTGGAACCCCTCTAGTTTTCAGTAATGGATGAATTTTTTTTGATAGACTAATTCTTTCATTTCGGGTTTTATAAAAATCATCTATTGAAATTTTAAATACATTTAACTTAAAATATTTTTTTATTATAATCTCTATTAAAGACGAAGTGGTTGTTTTACCTGTTCCTTGACCACCTGAAAGTCCAATTATAAGAGTATTATTATTTATTATTTTTCTTGCTATCCAGAAACAAACAGGAATTAAAAATTTTTCAACCATTTCATGCTTATTTTTAAATTTCTCTGCATGGGTTTCTTGTGATGATATAAATTTAAAACAATCTTTTTTTACCACTTTAAAACATTCGCTATAATTTTTCATTTTAATTTTTTTTTTGGTCTAGGGGATGATTTTCTCCATCATTCACAGGAACATCTTTTATATCAAATGGCTTTACACCCTCGATACAAGCTATATTAACCCCATATATTTTGGGATTTATTCTCGGTCTATTATGGGTATGGATTCCACAAATTGAACAAAAATAATGCTTAGCAGTATTAGTATAAAATTGATATAGTTTTAAAAATTTCTCGCCTTTTGTAATTTTAAAATCATCTGACCCAAAAACTCCAATTATGTACCCTTTCTTTTTGCAAATTGAACAATTACAACGCATTATTTTTTCAATACCGTTTTCTGGCACTTCAACTTCTGCTTCAAAACTTCCACAATGACAGGTTAATTTTTTTTTCATTCTTTTTTCCTATCTAAAACGTGATTATTGCCATCATTATTTTCTACATTTAATTTAAAATATTCATAAGGATCTAGATCATCTATGCACCCAACGTTAATTGCAAACTCATTTGGATTGCTCCTTCTTTGATGATGAGTATAAATTCCACAAATTTTGCAAAAGTAATGTTTAGCAACATTTTTATTAAACTGATACATAGATAGATTTTCCTTTCCCTCTATAACCTTTAAATTTTTTAAATCTATAGCTGCCATTATAGAACCCCTTTTTCTACATATAGAGCAATTGCATCTTTGCAATTTTCCAAGCTCATTAACATTCACCTCTATTTTTATTTTTCCACAGTGACATGAAATTTTTTTCATTTAGTTTTCACAATAATAATTTTTATGATTTGTAGACTACTATTGGTTGTAGTTATCCACAAGCACACTAAATCTTGTTTGAATGTTCTTGTTTTGATTCACTTTTGATTCACTTAAAGACTCAAAATACAACCTGTTTGACACTATCGTATATCTAGTGTAGTAATTAGAACAAAATAAGAACATTTATGAAGCTAACTATACCCTATTATTTACACAAGGCTGGAGCGGGTTTTCCATCTCCTGCAACTGACTATATTGAAGAGGATATAGATTTAAATATTCATTTAATAAAAAATGTTCCTGCAACTTTCATCATAAGGGTTCAGGGAAAGTCAATGGTTAGTGTCGGGATTAATGACGGAGATTTGTTGGTTGTCGACAAAAGTTTAACACCAAAAAATTTTTCAACAGTTATTGCAAACGTACACGATGAGTTAGTTGTTAAAAACTTTGTTAAAGAGAAAGATAAAAAATTTTTAACCTCTGGTTCTAAAAATATTGAAGATAGAATTTTAATTAATGAAGAAGAAGATGTTTTTATTTGGGGAGTTGTAACTTATGTCATTCACTCAGTTTACTAAAAAAATTGCACTTGTAGATTGTAATTCTTTCTATGTTTCATGTGAAAGATTATTCAATCCAAAATTAAGAAAAAAACCTGTGGTTGTATTATCAAATAATGATGGCTGCGTTATTTCAAGATCTAATGAGGCAAAGGCATTAGGAATTAAAATGGGAGAACCTTATTTTAAAGCAAAAGATATAATCATAAAAAATAAAGTTCAGGTCTTTTCTTCAAATTATTCTTTGTATGGCGATTTATCACGAAGAGTTATGCGAACACTTAAAAGATTTAATTCAGATATAGAGGTTTATTCTATAGACGAGGCATTTATGGATCTATCAAACTTTTCCGATGAAGAAGTTGCAGACGTAGGAAAAGAAATAAGAAATACTGTTTTACAATGGACGGGTATTCCAACGAGTATTGGAATAGCAAAAACAAAAACTCTAAGTAAGGTTGCAAATCATATAGCTAAAAAAAAACAATCAGGTGTTACAAGCTTAATTGGCATAGAGAATCTTGACCCCATACTTGAAAAAGTAGAAATCAATGATATTTGGGGTGTGGGAAAACAACTAACAAAATTTTACAACAAAAATGGAATTTATAATGCAAAACAGCTCAAAAATAAATCAAATACCTGGATAAAAAAATGTTCAAATGTTTTAAGCTCAAGAACAGCAATGGAACTTAGAGGTATTCCTTGCATCAGCTTAGAAACAACAACATCAAAAAGGAAAAGCTGTGTTGTATCTAGATCGTTTGGAAAAAGGGTTGAAAATTTTCAAGAATTAAAAGAAGCAGTAGCAAACTATTGCTTGAACGCTTCTGAAAAAATTAGATCAGAAAATTTGGTCGCAAAAGCAATAACAGTTTTTGTTAGAACAAGTCCTTTTCAAAAAAATTTTGGATATTATTCGAATTCAAAAACATTAGATTTTCCAATTGCAACAAATAATAGTATTGAAACAGTTAAAGCAGCAGTTTCAATATTAGAAAATATTTTTAAAGATGGTTATAGATACCAAAAAGCAGGAGTAATGCTAACAGGCTTGTCAAATGTCGCTAGCGGGGAAAATTTATTTTCATGTTTAAAAGACGAAAAAATAAATAACCTAATGAAATCAATTGATAATACCAATTATAGATATGGAAGATCAACGCTAAGCCTTGCTAGTGCAGGTGTATATAAAAAATGGAATATGAAAAGAGAACATTCGTCTAAAATCGATACAGCTGATTTTTATTCGATACCAAAAATAAAATGTTAAATTTGCTTTTTGACTATCCTACGAATATAAGGGCAAAATAACTAAATAAAAATAAAGAAGCTATAGTAGCTAAAAAGAATGTAGTTATAGATTTTCCAGTTTGTTTTAATTGTATGTATGACAAGAAAAATAGCCCTACTGAAGTAATTAAAAAGTATATTGCTGGAATTTCACCATCTATAGCTGACATAAAAAATTAAATTTATCAAAATTATTTCTTAAATTTCTCATCTTTTTTTGGTTTTCTCAAAATTATATTGTCTAAATATACTCTTTGATCAGGTAAACTTTCCCAATCAGAATTCCAATAACCAATAGTCCGATGTCTATAGATGCCAAATTTCATATAACCGCCTGTACAAGTGTCAGCAAGTGTTTTAGTATTTTTAAAATCAGCTATAACCTCATTATTTCTATAGATTTTAAATCTGCCAGTTTCATCGATTTTCCATAAAACGTGAAACTTTAGATGAGTCCATTTACCTTTAAGATCATCAATCTTTCCAATAATTACTGGATCTGATGAATATGCCGACTTGCTTACCCAGGTATAATAATTTTCTCCTTTATATTTTGTATCCTGAGCCCAAAAATGACAGCAGTTATGACATCCTTTAGCTTTATTATCTGCATGCATTTGTCCAATTACAACGACTGCACCCTTTTCTAAACTTTCATAACTCTCATCAAAATAAACTGCATACTCATAAATATGTTCTTTATTTTTTAATTTCATCTCTCCTAGACTAATTTCTTGTCTACTTCTATTTCCTTTTCCATCACAATTAATTTGTAATTTTTCTGGATTTCCATGACCACAACCAGCATCTTCTCTATTCACCGTCACTTGTATGCTTGTATCACCTTCAAAAACTGGAAATCCGTCACTCTTTTTCACCTCTATTATTCTATTTGTTTTTTTATAATGCATTGAAATAAACTGTTTCTTATATCCTTTTATATCTTTGAATTTAGTTTTGTGCTCATCTGCAAAAGAACCATTAATTAAAAAAAAAATTAGTGTAATAACTAATAAAAAAAACCTCATCACTTAACATTATCTATATTTGTAATATTTGAAAGAGAATTTTTTAATTCATTTAACTTTTCTCTACTAGAAATAATAAAACAGCTAAGAACAAATATAATAAGCGCTATCAAAGGTATCAAAGTAATTAAAGAAACGTTTTGAATAACTGCTAAAATATAAATAATTGCAAAAAGGATTGATCTAAATAAAACATTAAATTTGAAAACCCCTATAATTGCTAATGAGTGAACTAATAAATTTTTAAAACTCATTTTTGAGGGGCCAAAGTATCTTCCACCTCTTATAGATGGTATGACTAATTTATTATGTGATATTTTTGTTAAAGATCCAGAGAAACTGCTCCATGTAGCCTTTTCATTTATTAAAATCTCAACAATGGATTTTGGTAAGCATGTATAATTTCCAAATTTAATAGATCTCCCGGTAAAAGCTAGAGTCAGAATTTTATGAATATAATAACAAAATACAAATAGAGGACCCTCAGATCTTTTGACTCTTTCGCCAACAATTGGAATAATTAAACTTTTATCTATCTTATTAATGAATTGTTTTATTTCCTCTGGTCTATCTTCGCCATCTCCATCCATTGGAATTACATAATCAAATTTTTCATTTTCAAAAATATATTTTAAGCCAATAGCATTACATCTGCCATGACCCATATTATTTTTAATATTTATTATTTTTATTGATTTCAAATTGTTTAAATTATTTGCTTTTAAAGACTGTTTTTCAGAAGATGAATCATTCACAATTATTACAGAAAATTCAAAATTTGAATTTGAAATTGTATTATTTATTTTTTCTAAAAGTTTTTCCAATGACTGCCAATCATTATATATGGGAATTAATATAAATATTTTCATTTAATATTAAGAATTAAAAAGCCTTAGTAGTGATACTAAAATTCCATGTCCAGAAAGTTCTATTATTGTAACTACCAAGATTATAAAGATTATTTTTTTAGCTTTTGTATTTAAAAAATCGTTCATTTATTACCTACACATATTTCATTTATACAAACATATTTACTATAACTATCTAGCTTTTTTTGATTTACAGGACCACCCCAAACTGGTCTAGATCTTAAATGATATGATAAATTTCCTGCAAGCCATTCATCTCCAAGTACTATGTTGATTGGTTCGTTGAATTCTTCATCCCAACTTTTTTGAATTTTTTTAGATATTTTTTTTCCTGGAAAATCTGTTCTTTTATCATCTTTTATTAATGAAACTGCGGCATAAGAAATTGGTGATAATGAAAAAATAATTATGAACCCATATAAAAAATTTTTTGTTTCAGATAATTTTATATAATTTTTGAAAATAAAAATAATTAATGTTCCAAAAAACAAATAAAATGGTGTCATCCACATAGTTCTTATTTTTGCACCCAAAATCATTGATGTAAAAAACATCAAAAAAATAGGAACAAAGTTAATAAACAAAAGGAAAATAAATTTGTTGTCTCTAAAATTTAAGTCAAGTTTCAATCTATTTATAACTAAAAAAGATAATCCTAAACAAGGTATTAATATTCCAAATTGTTTTAAAAGGAAAATAAACGGATATTTTATGTGATTAATAGGATTATTTTCAATTAAGTCAGTCCTTGCTATTCCATAGCTTATAGAAATAAAATCATTATTAAATAACCAAACAAAGTGAGGTACTAATAAAACTAAAAAAACTTCAATTGAGATTAAATATTTAAAATCAAATTTTCTATCTCTTTTAATGAATAATAAAAAAGTAAATAAAAGTACAATAGATATAAGTAAATATATAAATAGGTATTTTGATAGAAAACCTAAAGCTCCAAATAAACCTAACAAAATACTGTCAATTAAATTTATTTCTCTTTTTTCGTATATCTTAAATGAATAATATACGACTAATGACCAGAAAGGTAATTGACAAATATTTACGTTAAACTCTGGTGTTGTAAAATTATAAAAAAATATTCCTTCTAATAATATGACTGATAAAAAACTTAATAAACTATCACCAAATATTTTTTCACCTAATTTGAATACTATAAAAAATGAAAAAATTACAAAAATTTGACTTAGAAAATAATATGCCCAATCCTGAGGACCAAATACTTTATAAAATACTTCTACAAAAAAAGCGCTTAATGGTGGGTGTTTATTGTATCCCCATTCCAAATCACTTCCCCAGGCCAAAGCTTCTATTGTATCTAAGGGTAAGTTTATATTAGTTATAGAGGGTATCAGAACCCAAACGATTAAATGTAAGAGTAAAAATATGTAGAAAAATATTAATGAATTTTTTTTATTTAACTGCATTTTCGCCACTTTATACAAATAAACCTATCTTGACAGTGATTAATTCATGAATATATTCAGCCAGTTTTAAATAACTATTATGGTTAAAATTTCCAAAACCTATATACCAAAAGCTACTGAAAAATATATGTGTGCAAAACATTTAGCTTTTTTTAAAAAAAAATTAACAGAGTGGAAAAGTGATTTGGTTAAAACAAATAATGAGGCTCTATATAACTCCTCAATGGATGATAATAGCACTTCCGCTGATATTGTTGATCAGGCTAGTTCTTATACAGAAAAAAATGTTGAGATGAGAGCAATAAACAGGCAAATAAAACTTATTTCGAAAATAGACTCTGCTTTAAAAAAAATTCAAGATGGAACCTATGGATTTTGTGAAGATACTGGAGAACCCATTGGTTTAAAAAGACTAATGGCTAGACCTGTTGCAACTTTATGTATTTCTGCGCAAGAAAAACATGAGAAAGACGAAAAAGTTCACGCAGACGATTAAGGTTTTGGTATCTCTCCTGCACCCATAAAATTATAACCTTTTTTTACAGCATCTCGTTCGGAAATAACTTTATACCATGTACTTAAGTGATCATAATTTTTTAATCCAATATCATGCCATTGATGTCTAGCGATCCATGGCCACGTAGCTATATCAGCGATTGTATATTTTTCTCCTGATAGGTATAAGGATTGGGATAGTCTGTTATTTAAATTTTTATATAAATCTTTTGTTATTTTATAATAACGTTCTTCACCATATTTACTTTTTCCTTTATTAAACCTATAGAAAGAATGATACTGTCCTATTAATGGACCGACTAAACCCATCTGGGCCATTAACCATTGATCAATATTTATTTTATTATCCTCATCGTAAAACTTTTTACTTTTTTCAGCCAAATAAATTAGTATGGCACCAGATCCAAAAACACTTTTTTCATTTTCATTATCTTTAATGACTGGAATTTTGCTAAATGGACTTATTTTAATAAATTCCTTCTTGAACTGATCACCGTTGTTTAAATCTACTGGAATAACTTTGTAAGGAAAACCTATTTCCTCTAGCATTATACTAATTTTTTTTCCGTTAGGAGTGTCGGATGCAAAAAGTTCTATCAATCCTTTACCCCAAGCCTATTTTTTAAATTTTTTGAGGTTGTTGTAAACTCAAATCTATATTTTTCATTTGGTCTAGCTAGTTTAAAGCAAGCTCTGGCTGCTAAAGCCCCCTCATGGAAACCAGATAAAATTAATTTTAATTTTCCAGGGTATTGACATATATCTCCGACTGCATAAATACCTCTTTCATTTGTCTCAAATTTTTCAGTATCTACACTTATAGTTTTTTTATCTAAATTTAATCCCCAGTTTGCTATTGGTCCAAGCTGCATAATTAAACCAAAAAAACCAAGCACATAATCTGTTTTAATATTTTTGATTTCTTTATTTTCATGCTCAATATCGATGCCCTCAAGTTTTTGAGAACCATGAACGTTTTTTAATTGATATTTTGTAAATAAATTAATATTCCCCTCTAGTACTAACTTATTCATTTCATCAACAGTAGATTGAGCTCCTCTGAATTGATCTCTTCTATGTATTAAGTTTACTTTAGATGATTTAGATAACTCTATTGCCCAATCAAGAGCACTATCACCACCTCCAAAAATAGACACAGTTTTATTTTTAAAAATTTGTTTGTCTTTAATCGAGTAAAATATCGAATTTTCCTCAAATTTTTCACATTCTTTAGGTGCAAATTTACGTGGTTCAAAAGATCCAACTCCTCCTGCAATAATAATATTTGGAGTACTGAATTCTGTACCTTTGTTAGTCTTTACCTGCCACATATAATTATTTTTTTTTACCTCTTCAACTCTTTCGTTTAAATGGAATTTGATATCAAATGGTTTTAATTGATTTATTAAATTATTTGTTAGTTCCTCACCTGTGCATTCAGGAACTGCAGGGATATCATAAATAGGTTTATCTGGGTAAAGTTCAATACATTGTCCTCCAATTTTGTCTAGATTATCAACCACTTCACAACTAAGTCCAATGAGTTTTAACTGATGTGCTGTAAATAAACCTGTTGGTCCTGCTCCAATAACTAAAGCGTCTGTTTTAATCATTGTTTTTCTGGAAGATTGACTACAAGACCATCAATCTCATCGGACACTGAAATTTGACAACTTAATCTACTAAATTTGTTGGGTTGGTGTGCCTGGTCTATCATATCATCCTCTCCTTCAGTTTTGGGATTTATTTTATCAAACCATTCTTCTTTGACATAAACATGGCAAGTAGCACAAGCCATCCCTCCCCCACAGTCTGCATCTATACCAGGAATATTATTTTGAACAGCTCCCTCCATAACAGTTAGACCTTTAGGCACTTCTATTGTATGAGATTGTCCGTTATTCTCTATGTATTTAACTTTAGGCATTTAATTCTTATAAAGTGGAAAAAAAAATAGGGCAAGTGGTTAAACTCGCCCTATTTAAAATACAATAATGTATTATCTTGATCTTGCTGATGTGTTTTGCATCGCTGCAGCCCAAATAACTAGACCAAATGCGATCTTGTTAATAAAGTCTGCTAAGTTGTAAATCACGTTTAGTGAATTAGCATCTACACCACCTGTTAGGTAACCAAAT
>MDSW01195299.1_pt1 | contig 22047 bp, 16 predicted proteins | sample 811171 | NCBI WGS metagenome assembly MDSW01 (sample SAMN05326641, study PRJNA326480) | marine metagenome | isolation source: seawater | place: Atlantic Ocean: North West | collected 2012 | reverse complement strand
TGCCTGCTTTTATTGTTTCTTCGCCAGTTACCAATTTTACCTGTTGCGCGGCAGTTTAATGACGGTATCCAATTACATCCTGATTGCTTTGATCACCTGCCTGGGATTACATTTGTTACGACACCATTTGTTTATCTGTAAGACGCTTTCCCCCAGCGGTAAAGTTTTCTTCACGCGGGTTTACCAATGATGCCAAAAGTCTGTGTGATTCAACCGATTCTGGCCAGCTATCGGGATCCGATTTTTCGGGAACTGAATCATCTGCTGGGTAATGAACTGTTGGTGTGCGCCTCACCGGCGCCTACGGGGTTTGGCAGGATTCAGAATCCGGTGTACGAAATACATGATCCGGGCTGGAAAAAACTGGGTATGTTCAGCTACATGCCTGTTCGATCCCTACGCCAGCTGTTGCGCCGCTCAGACCGGTTTATTCATTTCGGGGATTTTAAGTTCCTGTCGCTATGGTTTTTGATGTTTTACTGCTTTTTCAGCCACAAAAAACTCTGGTTACACGGCCAGGGTGGTTACAAGCGCTCCGGACCTTTGCACCGCCTGGTGTATAGCCTCAGTGTGTTTCTGTGTGAAGGCTATATTTGTTACACCGAATACTCAGCACAGGCGCTGAAAAAAATCCTGCCCCGTTCGCTACGTCACAAAGTGATTGTGGTAAGCAATACGCTGGCCATGGAACCGGCGGAATGCCATCGTAATCCGGAAACCGGCAGTTCACTGCTTTATATAGGCCGATTGCGGAAAGGCTGTGGTATTGAGCTGCTGTTGGAATCCGCCGCCCGGCTCAAGCTCACGGTTAAGGTCATTGGAGAAGGTCCCGCGGGTTACGTGGACAAGCTGAAAGCGCAATTCCCCAGTGCCCGGTTTTATGGCGGGGTATTCGATCCCCAACAACAGGAGGACATAGCCCGGGACTGCATGGCCGGTGTTTACGGTGGTGACGCTGGGCTCAGCGTGGTGCATTATATGGCCCTGGGGTTGCCCGTGATTGTTCATGGCGACATTAAGAAACATATGGGTCCCGAACCCAGTTATGTGGTGGATGGGGTCAACGGACTGGTGTTTCTGCGCGGTGATGTGGAATCCCTGGTGAACTGTATCGCCCAACTTCGCGACAGCAAGGCCCTGCGTCAATCCCTGGGGGAGGGTGCCCTGGAGACCTTCAAACGCCTGATGAAGCCAAGCATGGCACAAAAGCTGGCGCGGATTCTGGAGAATTGACCATGCTGTTGTTGATCGACCTGCCGCAGCCGGTGCATGGCATGTCCACGGTGAACCGGGCTTTTCTGGAGCATATTCGGGAGCGGGGTGTGGAGGCCCGGGTAATCAATACCGTACCCTCCTACGCTGCCCGTTACTTCGGTTCATTTTGGTGGTTTCCCGTGAAAATCATTCACACCATCGGTTGCCTGTTGCGGCTGCTGGGCTATTTGCTGGTGCATCCCCGCAGCCGGGTATACCGCTCGGTCAACGGCGGCATCGGACAGGCCTTCGATATATTTTATCTGGCGTTCTGCCGTTTGCTGGGGGCACGGCTGTACATCCACCACCACTCGTACAGTTACATCAATCGCCCCAGCAGGTTGTTCGCCTTTATCAACCGCATTGCCGGCCCACGCACGGTCCATATCGTGCTGGGGGAAGACATGAAGCTGAAACTGAGTCAGCTTTACGCTATTCCACTGAATCGTATTCGGGTCCAGTCCAACCTGGCATTCTTTACCATGGGTGACCGGCAACCGGAAACAGACACCAAAGACGCTATTATCATTGGTCATCTGGCCAATCTGACTTTTGACAAGGGCCTGGATACTTTCGTGGAGGTTTGTTATCGCCTGGCGGAGATGAAGGTGCGGTTTCGCGCCTATATCGCCGGCCCCACCCAGGATGCCCAGGTAAAAGCCCTGGTGGAACAGGTAACCCAGGATCTGCCGGAGTCAGTGCATTACATTGGACCTCTGTACGGTGAACAAAAAGACGACTTCTATCAACAGCTGGATGTTTTTGTGTTCCCCACCAAATACGTCAACGAGGCCGAGCCTTTGGTATTGTACGAAGCGGCCACCCATGGCGCCATGCTGGTGGGCACCCGCCGCGGTTGTATGCAGCAGGTCATCGACAGCCTGGGTGGGCATAGTTTTCAGGAGGACGAGAGCCTGGCCGCTTCCATTGCCGGTTTGTTGCAACAGGCCCAGCAGCAGCAAGCCTTCGCCCAACACCAGAGGCTGGCCCGGTCCGACCGGTTTGCCCGGGTCCAACGGGCGGCCAAACAGTCTCTGAATTCACTGGTCAGCGAGTTTAAGTCCAGCCATGTATCAAGATCTTAACAGTTTTAAGGTCACCGCGGAGCAGCGCGGCCGGTCCTCTTTCGTGGTTCAACTGTGGTGGGTACTGCAACCCATTCTGTTGGGTTTGTCCCCTCAAATCTGCTTTGGCTGGCGGCGCTTTATATTGCGTCTGTTCGGGGCCAATATCGGCAAAGGGGTATTGATCCGGCCCAGTGTGCGGATTACCTATCCCTGGAAGATCGTTATCGGCGATTATAGTTGGATTGGGGACAACACCGAACTGTACTCCCTGGGAGAAATTCATATTGGACGTCACGTGGTTATTTCCCAGCGCAGTTATCTGTGTACCGGCACTCACGATTACCAAAATTCCAATTTTGCATTGATTACCAAACCCATCGTTATTGAGGACCAGGCCTGGGTGGCCACGGACGTATTCGTCGCGCCGGGGGTTACCATTGGCGAGGGTGCAGTGGTAGCCGCCCGCAGTACCGTAACCAAGAGTCTCAAAGGTGGCATCATCTATCGGGGCAATCCCGCCAAAGCAGTACGAGACAGACTCTGATTGAGGCACCGGCATGACCAAAGTAGGCATAATCACTTATCACGACATCAATAACTATGGCGCGCAGCTGCAGGCAGCGTCACTGCAGTGTTTTCTGCAACAGCAAGGCTACGATGCCGAGCTGATTCATTACCTGCCGCCCCGCACCCGGATTCGGGTGGCTGGAACGTTGCTACGCCCACTGCTAAGGGGCAAACATCGGGTATTTTCCTATGAGTGGGCCAAACGTCAATTGTTTCGTCGCTCCATCCAGACCATGGCCCGGGTATCCAGTCCCGCGTTATACACCTCCACTCAGGTGTCGCAGTACTGCCGGGAGCAGGGCTTCGACGTATTAGTGTGCGGCAGCGACGAGTTATGGAACTTCACCAATTACCTGGGCTATTTACCGCCTTATATTCTCGATCTGGATTTGCAACCCGGTGTGAAACGGATCAGTTATGCAGCATCCATAGGCTCCTATGCCGGCAACCCTGAAATCGATGATAAAATGCGTCAGGCATTACAACAGTTCCATCGTATTTTGGTGCGGGATCAGCACACCCAAGAGTTTATTCACCGGCTCGGTCTGGAAGGGGACATTGTGGTTGACCCCACGCTAATTGCGGATCTGGAACCGGAACCTCCGGTTGATCAGGATTACGTGCTGATCACCGGTGGACTTAGCCCCAAACAACGGGTCAACGTATTTTCATTTGCGGAATCCTCCGGCCTGCCCATCATTACCCCCGGCAACGCTTATCCGGGTTATGAGCAGTATCACCGGCTGGTGACCCCACAACAGTGGATTGGCTTGATCCAGAATGCCCGTTACCATATCACCTCGTTATTTCATGGGGCGGCTTTTTCCCTCAAGTACGCCACGCCGTTTGCCTGCTTTTGCACACCCGGAAAAGAACGAAAAATAGGTTTCCTGCTCAGCACTTTCGGTCAGCAGGAGCGAATGATGCCGGTGGATGCCGAGGCCGATGCCATTGATGCCCGGTTGCAACAGGAATTTCCTTCTGACTACAGTCAGGTGCGGTCAAGGATTATAACCGCTTCTCAAAATCAGCTTTTGGATGCGCTGCATGCTTATGCCGAGGCGGCATGAGTCTGGCCCGGGGATTTTTTTGGACCAGCCTTGCGGTAGTGGTAACCAAAGCACTAAGTGTTGGAAACCAATGGATTCTGGGCTTTATTCTGGAGCCTGCGGATTTCGGTGTGTTTGCCATCGCTATTGGCTCCACGGTTTTGATTTCCGGTTTTCTGGATTCCGGGGTGGCGAAACTGCTGGTGAAAGAGCAGCACCAGCTCGACTATTATTTTCGGCGTTGCGTCATCATTTCAGCTGGCTTGGGCCTGGCATCAAGTTTTATACTCATCGCCAGTACCGCGTTGCAGCAAGAGCAGGAAGTACGCCAGGTTATCTGGGTACTGGCCGCGTTCATTCCATTTATAGCCATTTCTCACTGTTTTAAATCAGTTCTTCTTATCCGTCTTGATTTCAAACGTATTTCCCACGCGGAGATGCTTAATGCATTTATTTATGGCGTTATCCTGATCGGTGCCGCATTACTGGGTTTAAAGGCTTTTAGTTTTGTAATTGCGTTGGGTAGCAGTTATCTGTTTTTCTTTCTATTTTACCGATACAGCGCCGGTAAGATGGTTAACCAGGCGATGAACTCGTCCCAGCTGGCGAGTTACGGCTCGGTATTGTCTCAGTTAAAGTGGATCATTCTGGCAACCTTTGGTATGGGCATGGCATTACGCGGGGATTACCTGGTGATTGGCAGGCTTGTGGATACTCATGCCATTGGCCAGTATTATTTTGGTTTTATGACCATCACCAATATTGGTCTTATGGTGGCACAGGGCGTTAATAATGTGCTGATGCCTAACTTCACCAAACTGCAACAGGATCCCATCAGGCTCAGAAGCCAATTCGAATTTCTGTCGTTTGGTTTGGTAGCGGTCACTTCCATTTTGTGTCTCGGTTTTATTTATCTGGGTCCTGATCTTATCCACTTTGTATGGTACGAGAAATGGCACGAGGCCATAGTGATATCGGTTTTAATTGCTCTTTCATTTCCACTGCGCATGCTGTCACCCATGGGTTCCGCGCTACTGGAATCCATGGGGCTGTGGCGCACCCGGGCCCTCCTGACCTGGCTGGATGCTATCACTCTGGTAATGGCCGCGGCGGCAGGAGCCTATAGTTTTGGAATTCTGGGTGCTGCGGTGGGAGTGGCGCTGCAGCGGGGAACTTTTGGCTTAATGCTGTATTTGCAGGCAGCACGACAAATGCAATGTCCGGCGTTTGTCGGAAAACTGATACTCTATGCAGCACCTTTTGTGCTGGCGGTCGTGGTCTATTATGGCGTCATGTCATGGTGGTTCCAGTTCACCACCATGACGGCCCTGACGGGGTACAACGGACTCAGCCTTTGGCAAAAACTGCCACTGATTGCCTTGTCGTTCCTGGTGTTCGTTGGCCTGATCTGGAGTTTACATAAATCTTATGTCACGCAGTTGCTCCAGCGACTGCGGCAGATGCCATTGGTCCGTAACCTACTGCCCACTTAAATGTATGGGTTGGATTGCAGCCAACGGATTTGCAGACGTTTCCAAAAGCGAAATGAGATGTCGATCAGCCAATGTTTGCGTGGTATAACCACACTGGCATTGAGGCGGCGATATTCATCGGCGTAGCGTGAAAAACAGGAAGCATGCCATTGCTTGTTAGGGGTGGAGAAATGCACTATACAGGGATTTCTCAGGGCATCAGGAAGCTCCGGAAACTGCGTCGATAACGCGGCGGGTCGTAAGAAAAAACTCATTTGCATATTGTAGCGTATCGGCAATCGTAGCCAATTCCCCGCCACCACCCTGTTGATAGCATCCTGATCAGGCATATGTAGCAGCTCTGGCGCAGACGCAACCACCTCCATCACTTTCTGTTTCAGATTATCCCGCCGCCAAAGCTCGCTGTTAATTAACAGTACGCCGGAATTGAAATAACCCATATCCGCGGTTAACCCCAGTTCCGAAAAGCGATTAAAAAACGGATTGTCCACCGCTGCAAGATAAGCGGTGCCAAAGTCCAGCGAAAATAAAGGCATCAGCGTATCCCGTACCAGCACATCACAATCCAAATACAATACCCGTTCTGCAGAAATTAACTCGGGAATCAGCAGGCGGTAGTACATGGCCTTGGTGAAACGTAAGGTTTCCTTGCTGCCCGCAAATTCAGCTGCATCAATTGCATGCCATTGCACCGCGGGGGCCATGGAAATTTTTTCCATCAACTTACGAAACTGGTCAGTTTCAGGTTCATCGGAAATCACATGAAACTGAATTTCTGCGGCGGAGTCTGCCCGACAGACAGACTCGATCACAGCGGGCACGTAGTTCAGGTAATTACCGTCTGCGCAAAAACAAATATGATTAACCATAGTGATCCTGATAAACCCGCTGCTACTGGGGTTGAGAGCTGACTATCTCCGCCGTAACGTTGTCAATATAAATATCGCCGGTCGATCCCTTTGCACTCCGGGTTTCCATAGCCAGATGATAATACTCGCTGACACTGACATCCAAGGTGGATGGCTCCGGTGTCAGAATATCACCATTGACATTCTGAAAATACACGGTGGCTTTTACAATGTCGTTTGCCTGGGGTGCCAGGGTGATGACAACCCGGTACCATTGACCGGCCTCCAATTGGGGTGGTTGTATGACCGGTGTCTCAGTATCCGGCAGCGCTTGATAAGGTTTCCATGATTGCAGTTGAAGTGGTAACTCAAAGAGCGGCTTAAACTGCGGATTACGAAGTGAAAGCCGTATCGGCGTTTGAGTCAGACCGCGCATATCAAGACGCAGATCCAAAGTAAGATTCAGGCTTTTGCCTTTTTCCGGAGCCAAAAAGCTGTAACCAAAGCCGTTGCCGGTAGACTCGTCAAACTCGATATGCAACGGCAGCTGATTACTCAACGAAGATAGGGGTGATCGTATATTTGCGATGCGCACCAAACCCATTGTGGGTTCTGGGTCAATTTGCCATGGAGGACTCAACGCAGCTTCCGGATCGCTCTCAATGCGACCACTACTCATGCCATGATACAGCAAATTATGCACTGGTCGCTGGGCATGGATAACCCACTTCCCTGCCATGGATTTCACTAAATTGCCATCACGCAGTAAGCGAAATTCCGGTGTGCCAGGCTGTAATGGAACCTTGAAACTGGTAATTCCAGCGGCCGCCCGGTGGCGATGAACCTGATCATTGATTTTGATTTCCAAAACTCCGGGTGCGGTCAGAAAAGCCAGCAATTCGATCTCATTCTCCGGCTGGACTCCTCCGACCACTTTCATAGGCCGGATTCTTTTATCCTTGGGTTTCATATCGGTCTCATGCACCCGGTAGAAAGCATACAGTGTGTCACGGACAATGGGCGGTTTTCCTAATTTAAACCATTGAATGTAGTAGGCAGCAAGATCGTAAAACGCGTATCCGGTGCGGGTGGAGGGTTCAATTTCCGTTGATTCGCTGTAATCGTTCCAGGTAATGATATGAACCCAATCCGCGTCCTTTTCAATGGCATGTGCCCAGAGGGCTCTGAAAGCGCCACTATTACTGGCCTCATTAAATATTAATGATTTCGGTCTCACATCCTGAGTGGCCACCGGCGCCATCCATTTCAATCCGGCCTCATGGGCCGCTTTGGCATTAGGGTCAAGGGCCTCGGCCCCGGCTACGGTTCTTGGCCCCCAGTTGGAGACGCCATAGAAGACGTCGCCGGGGGTGGGCGAAGATTGCCACTCGTCTTTAAGCGCTTTACGCCAGTTGTGATAAACAGGAAACAATGCAACCGCAATCCCCTCCGCCTCCAGCAGCTTACGTTGCTGTTGCCACCAGGCCAGTGACTGACGCTCCGCAAGGTAGGGGGCAATCACCAAACGACCATCCTGCAATCTGTACAGTCCAGGTTCATCGGCCAAACGTTTGACCATGGCAACGAATTGGTCTGATTTTCGACGTAATGCCGCGTTCATATCCGGCATCAATAAAACCTTGAAGTCGGTGGGCTCTGTCCGCAACAACGTCAGCATACGTTGTAGATGTTTCCAATGCCTGCCATCCAGACTGAGAATGTTATAGGCAAATCCGTCCAGTCCGATGGCGTCGGCCAGGCGAATCTCGTGACGCAAATCAGTCAGCGTAAACATCTCCCGGTTTGGCACTGGTGCCCTGGGCAAGGGGCGCTGTCGCAACAAGCCACCCTTATCCAGAAAGCGTTGTTTCTCACCGTCAGGACTCAGATAATTGTTGCTGTAGTAGTCCTCGTCGGGTATTCGATTATCAATACTCAGGGGATAAGGAGAAAAATAATGGGCAAACACCTTTTTCGGGCTGGAGCGTAATTCCACCCTGGAAGCAGGTTGAAAAGGCAGATGCAGATGACTCTGAGTGACGGTGGATGGTCGCTGTGGTTTTGATTCGCCGTTTTGGGTGGCAAAAAACACGACCGTAAAGAACCCCAGCAGAAGCACACCAAAGGAAATAATCAGTCTTCGCATCAGTAGGGGGCCTCTTCTCGAGCGCTAAGTAAACGTCAGCATAACCAGAATAATGGTGATTATGTATGACGATGATAATGCCGTGAAATCAGGAATAAATCTGAAGGCGTACCAAGCAAGATAAGCGCCATGCTGATCAATAGTTGCAGTTTACATAACCCTGGTGGCGGCACTTAGACTGGTTCAGAGGTTCCTTAGTACAAATTACCACCCTGCGCCAAAGAATGGAGCTGGGTGGTTACAGTCGGGAAATAATAATACGACTCAGTAATGGTATCAAAGTACGCTGGAAAATTCAGAAATTTAACCTGAACCCGGCTACAGAGCAGGTGTTTCCGGTCACTGCTTGGTTTTGGTGCGTGACAGCGATGTTGAAGGGACTTGGCGCCTTCTGGAATTGAAACCAGCACCGGTTGCGAGAATAGTGCGGCCGGGCGTCAGGCTATACCCATACTAGTCAAGCATTTAACTCTTCGTTCAGGTGATAAACCTCCGCCAATTCCCGACGGGGGGAGCGTGCCACAACAAATTCATCGTCCAGGGCACCGATAGCCAGCAGGGTGATAATGACTTCATTCTCGGGCAATTTCAGGAGTTCACGCATTCGCAGGTCGCTCCGCATACCCATGCTCCAGTTTAAAAAACAGGTTCCTACCGAGAGCGCATGCAAGGCATAGGCAAAGGTCATCGCAAACAGGCCTCCGTCCACGAACGCCTGATTGCGCTCACCGACTTTATAGAAGCAACTCAGGTCCGCGGTGATCACCGCTAACGCACCACATTCATTGCCAAATCCCGTGTTGCCATCCTGCAGTTTGAGGATTCGCTCAATTTTCTGTTTGTCAGTGTAAAGATGAAGACGGCCGGATTGTCTGTTACACACTGATGGCGCTTTCTGCGCGATTTTTGCCGCTCTTTGTAATAGTTCCTCCGGCACCTGGGCAGCTTTTTTGAATTGACGAACACTGCAGCGGTCGTTGAAAAATCGCTCTGGATCCACTGGGGCATTTTGACTTATGTCGCTTAATTTCAAAATCCGGTTACCGACATCGTCACACTTTATAGCAAGTAGTTGTGGATATTCTTGTTCCAGACGACCCAACTCTTCTGCCACAGTGGTGCACCAAACCTGATCCTGGTTGTGGAATGCATGGAGTTTTTTTATTGAGCAGTAACCCACTATCACTGACCGATCGATTCCATAAAGCGCAATGTACTGATCAATAAATTTCAGTAATGCAATGGTTTTTTCCCTGCCAAAACCCGGACGGGGTTCACGTAATGCCATACCCTTTTCAAGTGCGTGGGAGATACGATAGATATGGGCACTTCTTGTACTTTGGCGGGAGGTAGGTGTGAAAATATGGGCAAACCGAATAAACCGGAAAAAATCGTAGCTGTAGGCCAACAGGGTAACAAGTATGATTTTTAATCTGGATATCATTATCTTACAACTTTACCAGTGGCCATGACTTTGCAAGAAGATAAATACTCGTTCGGCATTGCGCAACTGAAAAGATTTTAATATTCGCAAACAATCACAGTTAAAAACGGTTTTTCAGAATAAGGTGGTGCAGTAGAGGCAGCGCTATTTCCACTTGCCTTGCTTACTATAGAATCATTTGCCAATACAAAAACTGGAAAATATTCGTCCCAGCAGGTCATCCGGTGTGATTCGGCCGGTAATCTCTCCCAGATATTCACCCGCCAGACGCAAATCTTCCGCCAGCAGCTCACCCGCACCGGATTCCGTCAATTGCCGGCGCCCTTGCAGCAGCACCGAGCGTGCCTTCGTTAGTGCGTCCAGATGGCGCTGGCGCGCGGTATATCCGCCAGCGCCATCGCCGCTATAACCCATGACGCTTTTCAGATGCTCCCTTAACAGATCCACCCCGGCCCCGGTTTTCGCGGACAGGGGAATAATCGGTGTGGAAGTGGCAGCAATCGACGGTGGTGCCGGCAACAGATCGATTTTATTTATCACCAGGGTGACTGCTGCTGTGGTGGGCAGTCTGGCGGTAAATTCCGGCCACAGCGCTTCCGGTTCATAGCTGGCGTCCGCCACTTCGGTGGCATCCACCAGCATCAACACCCGATCCGCCTGGTCGATCTCAGCCCAGGCCCGGCGAATTCCCTCTTTTTCCACTTCATCGGGACTCTCCCGCAGTCCGGCGGTATCGGTGATGTGCAGGGGCATACCATCGAGATGAATATGTTCCCGCAACAGATCCCGGGTAGTACCGGCCACGGCGGTGACAATGGCCGTTTCACGTCCGGCAAGGGCGTTCAACAGGCTGGATTTGCCGGCATTGGGTTTCCCCGCCAGCACCACCCGCATACCCTCTTTCATCAATACGCCACGATTGGCTTCCTGAAACACGGTTTCCACCTGCCCGATGATCCGGTCCAGATCCTCCAGTACCTTACCATCGGCCAGAAAATCGATTTCTTCTTCCGGGAAATCGATGGCCGCTTCCACATACAAACGTAGTTGGATCAACTGTTCCACTAATTGATTGATAGCTTGGGAAAATGCCCCTTGCAGGGAGCGCAATGCTCCGCGGGCCGCCTGTTCCGAGGCGGAATCAATCAGATCGGCAATGGCCTCCGCCTGCGCCAGATCCAGTTTGTCGTTGAGGAAAGCCCGTTCCGAGAACTCGCCGGGCCGGGCCAGCCGGGCGCCCAGCTCCATTACCTGTTGCAACAAGCCGGCCATGACCATGGGCCCGCCATGGCCCTGCAGCTCTATCACATCTTCGCCGGTGAACGAATGGGGGGCGGGAAAATACAGCACCAGCCCTTCATCCACCATTTCACCATCGGCCTGATAAAAGCGGGCAAAATGGGCATGACGGGGCTGTAACGGCAGCTCGCGTTTACACAGTGTGCGGGCAATGGCGTAGGCTCTGGGGCCCGACAAACGGATGATCCCCACCCCGCCCCGGCCCGGTGGCGTGGCCTGGGCGGCGATGGTGTCAGTATCCAGAGACCGGGGGGAATCCTGCATAAGCCTGGCAGCCTCTGCTGGTCACCGGCAGCCGACTCAGCTGGAGCCGGCCTCGATGCGCTTGGTGATGACGTATTGCTGGGCGATGGACAGTACGTTGTTGGTTACCCAGTACAGCACCAGTCCCGCCGGGAACCACAGGAACATCACCGTGAAAATTACCGGCAGAAACTGCATGACTTTGGCCTGCATGGGATCCGGCGGCGCCGGGTTGAGTTTCTGCTGCACCCACATGCTGGCGCCCATAATGATCGGCAGGACAAAGAACGGATCCATGGCCGACAGGTCTTCAATCCAGAACAGGAAGGGGGCCTGGCGCAGCTCCACGCTTTCCAGCAGAGCCCAGTACAGGGCCAGAAACACCGGCATCTGCAGCAAAATGGGTAAACAGCCACCCAGGGGATTGATCTTTTCTTTTTTGTAGAGGTTCATCATTTCCTGGGACAGCTTCTGGCGATCATCGGCATACTGTTCCCGTAACCGGGTCAGCTCCGGAGCCACCTTGCGCATTTTCGCCATGGAGCGGTAACTGAGGGCCGAGGGATAAAAGAAGATCAGTTTCACCAGTATGGTCAGCAGAATAATGGCAAAACCCCAGTTGCCGGTCAGGTTGTGGAAGAAATCCAGCACCTGGAACAGTATCTCAGAGATGAAAAACAAAGGCCCGAAATCAATGGCCAGGTCCATTCCCTTGCCAGGTAACAGAGCCTTAAGCCGCTCCTGGATTTTGGGGCCGGCATAAAAGCGGGCATTGAAACGGTAACTGTCGCCGGGCGCCACCGTGGCCTTGGGGGTGGTAAATCCGATGATATTGAAACCGTTGGCCACCCGCGTCCGATAATGGTGGGTTTGCTCCTGATCCGGAATCCAGGCACTCATAAAGTAGTGCTGGATCATCGCCAGCCAGCCCCCGGGTATCTTCTTGTTCAGGGGGGATTCCGCCATATCCTCGAAATCCACCTTATTATACCGTTTGTCCTGATCCCAGTAGGCTCCGCCAAGATAGGTGGGCAAACCGAAACCCACCGATGCATTGAGCCCCGGATCCGGGCTGCTGTCCCGTTTGATCTGGCCGTACATCAGCCCCTGCCAGGGATCAGCACCACGATTCTGCACCACAAAATTCACATCAATGACATAATGATCTTGTTGGAACCGGAATTCTTTTCGGATCTCAGTGCCATCCGCTTGCTCGTAACTGAGAGTGACGGTCAGGCTGTCTCCCTGCATCCGATAGCGGGATTGATCACTCCGGTACAGGGGACGGCCACCGGGCTGGCCATCAGGACCATCGGGGCCGATCAAACCACTCTGGGCCACGTACAGGATGTCGCCACCGGACTCCAACAGGGTAAAGGGGACGTCCGGGCGATCGATGGAAACCGGGTATTGTTTCAAACCCACATGCACGATATCGCCACCCAGCGGATCGATTCGTACCCGCATCAAATCGGTTTCCACCAGGATCAGATCGCCGGAAGGGGTGCCCGCGGATGCAGTGGTGGCCTGGTCGGCAGACACTGGGCTCACAGGCACATCCGAGCCTCCGCTGTTATCAACGGGTGCCACCGGTACGTCGTCTGCCGCACCCTGTGGATAACTTTGTGAATAACTTTCGTCGCCGGCCACCGCGGAATCTGCGCTGGCCTGCTGATCGGTGCCCGAGGGAGCCGCCGCAGCGGCTTCAGTCCGGGCCTGATCGGCTCCGGGGGCCTGCACGTAGTCTTTTTGCCACTGCAGTATCATCAGATAAGAAACCACTGCCAGGGCCGCAATCAAAAGGGTTCGTTGCCAGTCCATCTTCACTTACTGTCGGTTGCAGGTAATGTCGGTGTCAGAGCGGCTTTTGCCGGTGCCGGTGCCGGGCACCGGATCATAACCGCCGGGGTGCCATGGGTGGCATTTGGCCAGCCGCCGCAAGGTTAACAGGCTGCCGCGTGCAAAGCCATAGTGTTGGATCGCTTCCTGGGCATAACAGGAGCAGGTGGGGTGAAATCGGCAGTGGGGCGGGATCAAGGGGCTGATGCCCCAGCGGTAGAGAGTGAGCAGCCAGAGTGCCAGGGTTTTCACGGGTGCCTCCTGGTATTGCGGTTATTACCGGCTACAGGTTCACTGGCCTGGTGACAGCGTCGGACCAGTTTGCCCCAGTACTTATCCAACTCCCCGGCGAGCTGGTGGCTGTCCAATTGGCCCGAGCCGGGGCGAGCCAGAACCACCACGTCCAGCCCCTGTAAGGCCTGTTGGGATAAACGGAAACGATCCCTGACCACGCGTTTGAACCGGTTCCTGTCAACTGCCCGTTTCAGGTGCTTTTTGGCCACCACCAATCCCAGGCGCCCCGGTTGCTCTGGCGATGTATTGCGGGCCAACATCAGAAAAGCGGTGTGACTGATGCGACCCTCAGTCTGTTTGAATACGGCTTGAAACTGGGCGGCGGACAGCAGTCGCTGGTGTCGTCGGAAAGGAAATTGTTTCACGCCACCCCGCTGGCATTATGCACTCAGGCGATGACGGCCTTTGGCTCGACGCCGGGCCAGTACCTTACGGCCGTTTTTGGTGGCCATACGGGCGCGGAATCCGTGAGTACGCTTACGCTTCAGATTGCTGGGTTGAAAGGTTCTTTTCATGTCGGTAACGCCCTGAATCAGTTCCAGATGCCGGTGGTAACAGATCCACCTTCGCAAAAGAGGCGCAATTCTACGGCCGGTCAAGCTCGCTGTCAATGCAGATCTCCTGCTTTGACGGAAGTTCTGATCCACAGGTCGTTATTATAAAAATTAGTTAAATATATAGATTAATGATGATAATTACTGGCAGAGGGTCAGGTTGTGGAAAACCTGTAAAACGGCAATTAAAACAACTATATATAGCAATAGTAACTCTGTGGTCGGAAGCGGGACTTCCTGCTGACAGCCTGGGTACGGGATTGTGGATAACGGTTGCCATGGATTTCTCCACCGGCTCATGCCCAGGTTGTTATCCGGTTTATCCTGATGTTTTCCACAAGTCCAGGAAATCCGCTGAGTCAAGTTACAGGTCAGGAAAAAACTGATTTTCAGCTGTGGATAAGTCATCTGTCGGGGTATATCATTCGGGGTTCACTCGTATTGAATTCTCGACATCACTGGGGTCTGGCCAAGTGGTAAGTTCGCTGTGGCATCAATGCCTTGATCGATTACAAGAAGAGTTACCCTCGCAACAATTCAACATGTGGATTCGGCCGCTGCAGGCGGAAGTGGATGGGGTTGAGCTCAGGCTGCTGGCGCCCAACCGGTTTGTGCTGGATTGGGTTAATGAGAAGTTTCTGGGTCGTATTTCGGAACTGATGAAAGAGTTGACCCTGGACGAAGAACCCATGAGCGTAGTGCTGGCCATTGGTTCCCGGCAGACCCGTCCCACGGCCTCCAGCGTGGATACCAGTGTGGGTCGGTCCGGTCGTTCAGTGACCGTGGTGGAGCACACTGTGGCCGGCGGCGCCGCCCAGGTTACTGAGAATAAACCCAACAAATCCACTGCTGGCAAACCAGCGGATGCCCGGCGTCGGGAAGTGGATGTGGGTGGTACCATCAAGCACAAAACCAACTTAAACAGCGGTTTTACCTTTGCCAGTTTCGTAGAGGGGAAATCCAACCAGCTGGCGCGGGCGGCCGCCACTCAGGTTGCGGAAAACCCCGGGCAGGCCTACAACCCGCTGTTTCTGTATGGGGGTGTGGGCCTGGGCAAGACCCACCTGATGCATGCGGTGGGAAATTTTATGATGGCGCAGAATCCCAACGCCAAGGTGGTCTATCTGCACTCCGAGCGGTTCGTGGCGGACATGGTAAAAGCCCTGCAGATCAATGCCATCAATGAGTTCAAACGTTTTTATCGTTCCGTTGACGCATTGCTGATTGATGACATTCAGTTTTTTGCCGGCAAGGAGCGTTCCCAGGAGGAATTCTTCCATACTTTCAATGCACTGCTGGAGGGGGATCAGCAAATGATCCTCACCAGTGATCGCTATCCCAAGGAAATCAGTGGTGTTGAGGAACGGTTAAAGAGTCGTTTCGGTTGGGGCCTAACGGTGGCGGTGGAGCCGCCGGAACTGGAGACCCGGGTGGCCATTCTGATGAAAAAAGCGGAGGAGACCAAGATCAATCTGCCGGACGAGGCCGCTTTCTTTGTGGCGCAGCGGGTTCGTTCCAATGTCAGGGAACTGGAAGGAGCCCTGAAACGGGTGGTGGCCAACGCCCATTTTACCGGTAAGGCCATTACCCTGGAGTTTGTTAAAGAATCATTGAAGGACCTGTTGGCGCTGCAGGAAAAGCAGGTCAGTATTGATAATATTCAGAAGATTGTGGCGGAGTATTATAAGATCAAGCTGGCGGATATATTGTCCAAGCGCCGCAGCAGGTCGGTGGCCAGGCCCAGGCAGATTGCCATGGCCCTGGCCAAGGAACTGACCAATCACAGCTTGCCGGAAATCGGGGACGCTTTTGGCGGCAGAGACCATACCACGGTATTACATGCCTGCCGCAAAATTAAAGAGCTGCGGGAATCCAGTTCCGATGTTAGGGAAGACTATACCAATTTGTTAAGATCATTGACTTCATAAGTTAGTACTTACTGACTTTTAGGATGGGCTATGAATTTTACCATTGAGCGGGAAAAACTGTTACGGCCGCTGCAACAGGTGGCCGGTGTTGTGGAAAGGCGGCAAACCTTACCGGTACTGTCCAATGTTCTGGTGGTGGTGGATGGCGAAACACTGTCACTGACAGGTACCGATCTGGAAGTGGAACTGATGGCGCAGGTGGCTTTGGACCATTCTTTTGACCACTCCGAGATTACGGTACCCGCTAAGAAGCTCCTGGATATTTGTAAGTCTCTCCCAGATGAGAGTCGCATTCAATTTGTTACTGAAGAGCAAAAGCTGTTGGTGAAAGCCGGGCGCAGTCGCTTTAGTCTGGCGACACTTCCTGCCAATGAGTTTCCAAACCTCGAAGAGTCCACGGGTGAGACCGCGTTTACCATCAATCAGAATTATCTAAAATCGGTGATCGATCGCACCGGGTTTGCCATGGCCCAACAGGACGTCAGATTTTATCTGAACGGTATGTTGTTCGAGGTGAGCACAAACCGTTTGCGTGCGGTGGCAACCGATGGACATCGCCTGGCGTTATGCGATGCCGAGGTTCAGGTGGAGGTGGATGATCCGGTTCAAGCCATCGTGCCCCGTAAAGGGGTGCTGGAAATGGCTAAACTGTTTATGGATATGGATGCTGACGTCTCTGTGGCACTGAGCGCAAATCATATTCGCGTGGAAGGCACGGACCTGCGATTTACCTCCAAACTCATCGACGGTAAGTTTCCGGATTACCAGCGGGTGCTGCCGAAAAGCACCGATAAAGTGGTGTTAAGCGACAAAGACGCCATGAAACAGTGCTTCTCCAGAGTGGCCATTCTCTCCAACGAAAAGTACCGAGGGGTGCGTTTACGTCTTGAGAGGAGCAGCCTGACCACCGTTGCCAATAATCCAGAGCAGGAGGAAGCGGAAGAGACGATCAATGTGGATTATGACGGAACGGAATTGGAAATCGGATTCAACGTTAACTACCTGCTGGACGTGATGAACGTTGTGCGCAGCGAGCAGGTTAAGATTCAGTTGTCCGATTCAAACAGTAGTGCTCTGGTCACTGATGCCAATGATGAATCGGCGCTCTATGTTGTTATGCCCATGCGGCTTTGATTCCCGTGTATTTGCAACACCTGGAGATTACCCAGTTTCGTAATCTCCAGCACCTTTCTCTTAGGCCTCACCGCAAGACCAATTTTATTATCGGACCTAATGGTGCTGGGAAAACCAGTATTCTTGAATCGGTGTCCGTTCTGTCCAGTGGCCGTTCCTTTCGGACGCCGGATTTCAAGAAGTTGGTGACCCAGGGGCATTTAAAGACCGTGGTGTTTGCCCGGATTGTGAAACAAGATGGCAGGGTCACTGGCGTGGGTTTCTCAAAGGATCTGAAAGGGGGAATAGAGGCCAGAGCCGACGGCCTTCGGTTGAACCGTGTTTCTGATTTAGCGAAGTTAGTTCCAGCATTGTCCATAGATACCGGATCTGTCGAGTTTATTGAGGGCGGACCCAGTGTGCGTCGCGCCGGTATCGACTGGGGATTGTTCCACGTGGAACAACCATTCCTGGATACCTGGTACCAGTATCGTACTGCCTTACGCCAGAAGCTGGCACTGCTTCGTAAACCGGGCCCACAGGACAAACATCAGTTGCGCTATTGGAACAAACAGTTAGTCATACACGGTGAAGTACTGGATTCAATGCGTTATCAATATGTCACCAGTTTAGCGGACGTCCTTAAAGGTATTTCAAATAACCTGGATATGACGAATAAGGATATTTCGATGGTGTACAAACCCGGGTGGCCGAAAGACAACTGGAACTCTTTTCAGGAATGTCTCGATAAGAAATTAGACGTTGAGATTGAGCGTAGAGGCTGCTTGTACGGCCCTCACCGAGCGGACTTGGATATCCTGTGGGGGGGTACATTGTGCAAAGATATTTGCTCCAGAGGACAGAAAAAGCTGGTATTATATGCTGTAAGGTTGGCGCAGGTGGCTTTAATGATTCGTATTACTGATCAGGCGCCAATCCTATTACTGGATGATCTTCCTGCCGAAATGGACACCAGCAATCTGGTAAACATCGCTCGTATTCTAGAGAACATGCCCTGTCAGAGTTTTATTAGCGCCATCGATACCGAAAGCATCAGCGGCCCTCTCACCGACAGGCTAAAAGAACATGCAATGTTCCACGTGGAACATGGTGCGCTTAAATAGCAATTACCCTATTCGGAGCATCAAATATTTATGTCTGAATCCAACAATACCTATGATTCCTCAAATATCAAAGTGCTAAAGGGACTGGACGCGGTGCGAAAGCGTCCGGGAATGTATATTGGGGATACCGACGACGGTACCGGTCTTCATCATATGGTATTCGAGGTGGTGGATAACTCTATTGACGAAGCGCTGGCAGGCTATTGCTCTGAAATACGGGTTACTATTCACGCAGATGAGTCAATCTCCGTATCCGATAACGGTCGTGGCATCCCGGTGGATCTCCACCCGGAAGAAGGCCGTTCTGCAGCGGAAGTGATCATGACTGTCCTGCATGCAGGCGGAAAGTTTGACGATAACTCTTATAAGGTGTCTGGTGGCCTCCATGGCGTTGGGGTTTCCGTGGTAAACGCCCTTTCCACTCAACTGAAACTGACCATCCGTAGAGACGGACAAGTATGGGAGCAGCTTTATAAGGAAGGGGTACCCGAGGCCCCACTGGGTCCGGTTGGAGACACAGAGACCACGGGAACCACTCTCCACTTCTGGCCTTCCTCCGATACTTTTACCAATATCAAATTTTCCCACGATATCCTGGCGAAACGGCTTCGGGAATTATCATTTCTGAATTCAGGCGTGCGTATTGTCCTGGTTGATGAGCGCTCAGGATCGGAGGACGTTTTTCAGTACGAAGGTGGGCTATCGGCTTTCGTCAGCTATCTCAACAAGAATAAAACACCACTGAATCAGGTGTTTTATTTCCAGGCGCAAAGGGAAGATCAGGGTATTGCCGTGGAGGTTGCCCTGCAATGGAATGATTCCTATCAGGAAAATATCTATTGCTACACCAATAACATTCCCCAGCGGGACGGCGGCACCCATCTGGCTGGGTTTCGAAGCGCTCTCACCCGCTGTCTGAACTCATATATCGAAAAGGAAGGATTGCAAAAGAAAGCGAAGGTCAGCACTTCCGGTGATGATGCCCGGGAAGGCCTCACTGCCATCGTTTCCGTCAAAGTGCCAGACCCGAAATTCTCCTCCCAGACCAAGGATAAGCTGGTGTCCTCTGAGGTGAAAGGCGTAGTGGAACAGCACATGATGGAGCGAATGCATGAATACCTGATGGAAAACCCCAACGACGCCAAAATTATCTGTAATAAGATAATCGACGCCGCCCGGGCCAGGGACGCCGCCCGGCGGGCGCGGGAAATGACCCGGCGTAAAGGCGTTTTGGATATTGCCGGCCTGCCCGGCAAACTGGCTGACTGCCAGGAAAAGGACCCCGCGCTGTCTGAACTGTATCTGGTGGAGGGTGATTCTGCCGGCGGTTCCGCCAAACAGGGCCGCAACCGTCGAACCCAGGCGATTCTGCCTCTGAAAGGAAAGATCCTTAATGTGGAAAAAGCCCGCTTTGACAAAATGCTGTCATCGGCGGAAGTGGGAACGCTGATTACCGCCATGGGCTGTGGCATTGGAAAAGACGAATACGATCCGGATAAGTGCCGCTACCACTACATCATCATCATGACCGACGCCGATGTGGACGGTTCCCATATCCGAACTCTGTTGCTGACCTTTTTCTTCCGACAGATGCCGGAAATCATCGAGCGGGGGTATGTTTATATTGCCCAGCCACCGCTTTATAAGATTAAAAAAGGCAAGCAGGAACAATATCTTAAAGACGATGCGGCCCTGGAAAAATACCTTACCCAAGCGGCCCTGGACGGCGCTTCCCTCCATGTCAATGCCGACGCTCCAGGTATCAGCGGCGCTGGACTTGAGGCGCTGGTGGAGGAATACCGGCATGTATTCAAGAGAATTGACAGATTGTCCCGGATACTGCCGGCCTTTGTTCTGGAGCAACTCATCTACACCCAGTCCCTGCCGGAGACCGCCTTTTCCGATATGGCGCAAATGGAATCCTGGTGTCTGGATTTGGCGGGCCATCTGCTGGGTAAAGCCCCTGCCACTGAGCGTTATGAAATCAGCGTGTTTGAAGACAAGGAGAGACATTTACTGCTACCCAAAGTGAATCAGACCATTCACGGCATTCCCACGGAATACATCCTGTCCAGGGAGTTCTTCAAATCGGAAGACTACCAGGCCATTCGAACACTGGGTGAGAAGCTAAGCACTCTGGTGGAGGAAGGCGCCTACGTTAAGCGGGGGGAACGCACGCAACCGGTGAACAGTTTCGCCGAGGCTTTGGCGTGGCTGATGCAGGAATCCAAAAAAGGCTATGGAATTCAGCGTTACAAAGGCCTGGGGGAGATGAACCCGGATCAGCTTTGGGAAACCACCATGGATCCGGAAACCCGCCGTATGTTGCAGGTGACCATCGAAGATGCCATTGCGGCCGACCAGATATTCACCACACTGATGGGCGACCACGTGGAACCACGGCGTGACTTTATTGAGATGAATGCGTTGAATGTTTCGAATCTGGATGTTTAGGCGGGTGTTTTTGAGATCTCATAATTCATGAACTGAGGTCTCACAATCGTGAACTGGCGTCTCGTAATTCATGAAACGGCGACTCAAGTTATAAAAGGCATTGTTATTTTTCGGATTTAGTACGAAGAAAAGGAAGTTTATAGTTAATGACTCAGGAACTAACTCTTAAATTTGATCCAAATACAATTGAGCATTTAGGTATATCTTTATATTCAAAGCTTCCAAGTGTTATTTCAGAGCTAGTGTCAAATTCATGGGATGCAGATGCAGGTAATGTATGTATCAACTTTATTGACGATGCTAGTGAAAAAGAGATTCATTATCGAGACGACGGTCATGGAATGACTTTTGATGAGTTAAACGAAAAATATCTCATGATAGGAAGGAATCGGCGAAAAGATGATGGAGCACAGGAAACTCCAAATGGGAGAAAAATTATAGGAAAAAAAGGGCTGGGCAAGCTCTCTGTGTTTGGTATCTGCAATGAAGTCGAAATTCGGACGGTAAAGGATGGCATTGAAAACAGATTTTCAATGGATATCGATGACATCAAAAAGTCACAAAGAAACTCCTATAACCCTACCATCTTATCGTTAAATAAATCCGTTAGTGATGCCAGCGGCACAGAAATTTGGCTTAGAAGGGTTAAAAGGAAAAGTGATTTTAAACCTCATGATATCGCCATGGGGCTGTCCAAGAAATTTCTAATATTTGATCGATTAAAAACGACGATTAAACATAACAGTACCAATGATGTTCCTGTAACAAATGAGCTTAAGTTTTCAAATTTTAAAGAAGAGTTTAAGTGGGAGTTTCCTAGTAAAGATATTGGTGGAGATGAATACCGGTATTGGGAAGATGTTAAAGGCAGCATTATTACCCTTGAGACGCCGATCAAAGATACTGAAATGAAGGGAATATACCTCACATCCAGAGGTAAAATTGTAAACAATGCTGGATTTTATGGGCTCAGAGATACGGATCAGTTCCACACATATGTGACAGGGTATTTAGAAGTAGATTTCATTGATGATTTGGAAGAAGACCTGATATCAACAGATAGGCACTCGTTAAATTGGGAACATGATGTTACCCGTGAACTTCAAGATTATCTCCAAAGAATTATCAAAAAAGTTGGAGCTGAATGGAGAAAGAAACGAGGCCAACGAAAAGTTAATGATATTAACAAAAAAACTGGCCTGGATATCAATCAATGGGAAGAAGGTTTACCTACCTATTAACCCGGCTTTCAAATATATCTGCTAAGCGGCATATTTGATTTTGTCATGTTCAAAATACTTTCTTACTCGGCTCGGCTTTCTTTGGAGCAT
>MDSW01044566.1_pt1 | contig 22062 bp, 16 predicted proteins | sample 811171 | NCBI WGS metagenome assembly MDSW01 (sample SAMN05326641, study PRJNA326480) | marine metagenome | isolation source: seawater | place: Atlantic Ocean: North West | collected 2012 | reverse complement strand
CGTGACGCGGCGGCGGCGGCGGCGGCGGCGGCGGACGCGTCGCGGTTCGTTCGTAGGGTTGGTCGGTTTGGTTTGGTTTGGTTATAAAGAGAGCTAGATCGCACGCGCGCTCGCCCGCGCGCGATGACGCCGCGCGTCCGTCTCGTCATCACTCCGCAGACGGCGCGTCGTTCTCGTCGTTCTCTTTCGCCGACGACTCCTTCTTCGTCAACGGCACGGGCTTGCCGTCGACGCACACGCCGTCGTACAAGCGGACGACGACCTTCGCGTCGCACGTTTTCACGACGTCGCCCTCGAACGTGACCCTGCCGTGGCGGATCCACGCCTTCGCTTCCGATCGCTTGCAGTATCCGTGGCTGCGCGTCGCGCGTCGGGACGGGGACGGCGCGTCGTCAGTCGGGATGATTATTCGTTTTCGGAGTTGTTCGACGCGCGCGACGAGATTTGGCGGGGGGGGGACCAACGCACCTCGCGAGCACCTTATCCGCGCGCTCGGGCTCCTCGACGATGGGCCCCGACTTCCTGTCCTTCGACTTGTCCGGGACGATGATCCACCCGCGCTCGACGCTCTTTGACTCCTTCCCGCCGACTAAGACCCACTCCGCTTGCGCTTTCGCCGCGGCTCTGTTCGAGAGAACCATGCGTTCGTTGGCAGCGAAAAGAGATGGGGAGCTTATTTATCCGACGAACGACGAGCGAGCGGTCGCGGTCGACGGCGCGCGCGTGGTCGGCGGCGGGAGGTTCGAGCGGTCGAGAGGATCGGATACGCGCGCGCGGGAACGCGCGACGAAGGTCGTGGAAGCGCGCGGCGAGCGACTGCGACGCGCGGTCGCCGCGCGGACGCCACGTCACGTCAGACTTTTACCCGTTGGCGCCAAAATTTGAAGTGCTCGCGCCAAATTTTCGTGGCTAGAAATAAACGTATCGTCACGCGCACGGACACAACCGCCGCGTCCCTTCGTGCGCGCCCGCGCACGTGCTCCCCTTCTCCGTGACTAAACACTGCCCAAACGTCTCCAAACGCTCGTCCACCACGTAGTTCGGGACGTCCTCGCCATGCTCCATCGCGCACCCGTTTTCGCAGTCGAAACGCTTCGCCAACGCCTCGCACGTGTTCACGTATGGAAAATCATCCCCCGAACACTTCCTACCGGCGGCGCGGCACGCGACGTCGCAGCTCTGCGCTCGCATCGCGACGACCGGGGTGAGCTTATCGCTCGGCCAGACGCGCAGGGAGAGCGGGAGGTACGGACAGTGTCGCGCGTCCGCGAGAATCACGGAGAGGTTTTTCACGTCGAGAAACCCCGCGCGCTCGTGGTGCGCGCGCGGGAACGGCCAAGCGTCCACCTCCTCCGCGAGGCGCTCGTACTCTTCTTCCTTATACACCGCGAGTATGGGCCGCGCCGCCGTGCCCGCGCGGTCGTGCGACGCCGCGAACGCGTCCAGACGCGTGCGTTTCCAATCCCACTCGATCGCGCTTTCGAACGCCGCGCGCGCGAATTTCGCGTACCTCTCGCGCTTCAGGTATCCCAAGTCCCCAAAGTCTACCAGCTCTTTCCCCGCGTAGAAGGACATGCGCTCGATGTATTTCGCGTATTCGGCGCGTTTCATGTTCGCGCCGACTTCGCCGATGTTGAAGTTTCGATTCACCACCGGCGCGACGCAGTCGCGGCTGGCTCGCGTCGCGTCCAGACGCATCCAGTGGTCCCAGTGCCGCCGCGGCCACTTCGGGGAGAGCTCCTCCCATAACTCCCGGCGCATCATCCACCCGAGACCGGGGAAGAAGGACGTCCGGAACAGCGCGCGCGGGTCCTCCCCGTGCCCTCTCGCGCCGTTGTCGTTCCAGGACGACACGCACCACAACGTCGGGTCCTCCGCGAGAAGCCCCGCGGCGGATGTGAATAAATGCACAAAGTCCGCGGAGAACACCATGTCGTCCTCCACGACGATCACGTGCGTGTGCCCTCTCCCTTCCTCGAACACCCTGTCGATCGCCCACTTGTAGTGCTGCGCGAGGTGCGCGTGCGCGGGCTGGGGTTTCGCGTCGCGCGCGTGCCGGTCGCGCTGCCAGTGCGCGTACCCGCGCGTCGCCGGCGCACGAAACGCCGCCGCGAAGTCCGTCGCCACCGCGGCGACGTTCCGGTCGAACCCGTCCTGCGACACGTACACGGCGACGTCCTCGAGGAGGAGGACGTCGTCGCGGAGCGACTCGAGCGCGCGCGCGAGGTACTTTGGGCGGTCGTACGCGATCACGAGCAGCGCGAAGGACGCGGGCGCGTCTTCGTCGCGCGCGTCGTCGACGACTTCGCCGACGCCGCGCTTCGCTCTCCGCGCGGCTTCGCCCCAGGAGCGATACACCGCGCCGTCGTCGTCGTCGTCGTCGTCGTCGTCGTCGTCGCGAGCCGCCGCGCGCGATTTCGATTTCGATTTCGATTTCGTCCGCGAGAAGAAGCCGCCGCCGCGCGCGCGCGGCGCGCGCACTGCGGGCGGCGACGGGGACGGGGACGCAGACGGCGACGGCGACGGCGAAGCGATCGACGTGGACGCGCGCGCGCCGTCCGCGCCGCCGACCGCGGCCGCGTCCCCGCCGCGCTCCGCGGACTGTCGCGCGTTCGACGACGCGTCGCCGCGCCCCGAGGGCAGGAACGCTCCCCCGGTGAACAGAGCCGCGCACGCGACGAGCGCGAGCGCGGCGTACCACAGCGCGAGGACGTCGAGCGGCTTCCGCGACCGCGCGCCGAGGAGGAGCCGTCGCGCGAACGACGCGGGCGGGTGCTTCGCCGCGCGGGTCAGCGCGGGGGCGAGCCGCCACGGAGCTATGTACGACGCGCTCGCGACGTCCGCGATCTGCGGCGGGGGAGCGCGGGGAGGGGAGGGGAGGGGCGGAGGGGCGAGAGGGAGATGAGTCGCGTCGTTGTCACTTACGCGCGTTCCGCGCGTTGAACGTGTCGAGGGGGGGCGGGCGCGCGCCTTCGCGGAGATGCACTCCTCCACGGACGGGGCATCGCTCCACGTCACCATATCGCGCGCGTTCACGAGAGCGCGTCCGACCTACCGCCGGCGCGACATCCGACCGCGCGGCGCGCCGAAGGTGTGGCGATGCGTTTTTCGCACGAGCGATGGCGGTCGATCGAGACTTTTAGCGAAGAGGTCGAGCGAACCACGGGTCGGGTGGCCTCGGCGGCGCGCGGTTCGGTCAAACGTACGCGTTGCACTAATAATGACCCTCCTAGGCTCGTGGGCGCGTCGCTCACCGCGCCCGCTCCTCGCGCGTCCTCTCTTTCTCCTCTCTCTCTCTCTCTCTCTCTCTCTCTTCTCTCTCCCCCGAGAGCGATCACTCCCCGACGGTCATCCCGAACCCGAACTTGTGGTTCTTGTTCGCGTGGTCGATCTCCGCGCTAAACGTCAGCGTGAACCCCGCGTTCAAGCGCTCCTCCAAAAACGCGGAGACGACCCCGGTGTTGTCGATCCTCCCCCTCAGACGGCTCTGTCGCAAGATGTAATCGTACCCCACCGACGCCTGCGCCTGACGCGCGTTCCAGTTCCACATGAAATCCGACGCCAACATCGCCTTCTCGCTCACCTTGGTCGTGTACGTGAGCGACACCAACCCGGTCGTCGCGACCTGGCCGGTCGCGACCGTCTTATCGTCGTTGTACCTCGCCGCGAACCCGACGCCGGACTTCCGCTGCCCGCCGAGGTAGAACCCCTCGCCGCCGAGCGCGAGCGCGTCGCTCACCGACTGCAGGTAGTTGACGCCGTAAAACTGCCCGTTGCCGAGCTTGAGCTGCGCCTGGCAGTCGAGCCCTTTGTAGTCGAGGTCCATCATCACCTGCGAGAACCCGGGCTCCTTCGATGTCTGGATCTTCGCGCTGATCGCGTCGTTGAAGTCGTACTTTAAGCGTCCGCTCAGCCGTCCGTCGGTGAGCGCGCGTCCCACGAGCATGTACTTTTGATCGACGACGTTCGCGCCGAACTCGTACGTCGCGTTCGGGATCTTGATGATCTGGTTCCCTTGCGCGGGGACCTCGATCGAGCCCATGAAGACGCTGTGCGACAGGAAGAACTTCTGGTTCAGCTGCTTGTTGAAGTCGAACCGGCCGCCTTCGAAGTGATCCGCCTTGAGCGACACTGCGCGCGCGCGGAGGAGGGGAGGGACGGAGCGCGTCAGTAGCGCGAGATTCGATCGGTCGTTCGATCGGACGGATCGTCGTCGCGTTAGGTCATTTCATCTCGTCGTCTTTGGACGGGTCGCGCGCGACGCCTCGTCGCGAGGAGACGCGAGAAGACGCGACGGCGCGCGACGAGGCTTCGCGCCCGGCGATGGAACGCCGCGCGGGCGGAGAGGACGAGGGGGGAAATCGAACGCGAACGCACTCATGATCTCCCTCTGGAGCTCCTCGTACTTCACCGGCGTCGGAAGCTCCATGAAGTTCGTTTTCTTCTCGGCGGGCGCGGCGTCCGCGGGGAGGCCGGAGACGGCGGCGCCGGGGGGGGTGAACGGCGGCGCCGCGGGGGGCGGCGTCCCCGTCGGCGTCGCGTCCGCGCATCGCGCGGAGCTGAAGAGCCAGTTCATTTCGCGCGGTCTGCTCGCGCTCGAGGCGGCGCCCTGCGGTATGCTGATCGATGAGAGGGGACGAGGACTGCGACACTGAACCCGCATGAGTCGCATAAAGGTTTCAATTTGCTTTCAATTTGCTTTCGATGCTTCCTTTGAAAGTTGTTCTCGAAAGGTGGAGTTCATCATACTCGTAGCCCTAGAGAACGGTCGGCAAGTCAGCAGATAGCAGACGTTCCTGTTTTTTCGTCCAAAACCGCGCTCATCGCATCGCGGTCTCCCTCTTCGCAACGCGCACGCGACTTCGTAGCAGTCCGTCGCAATGGCGCGTCGTCCGGCCAAGTGCTACCGCGTTATCAAGAACAAGCCGTACCCGAAGTCTCGGTACTGCCGCGGTGTCCCCGACCCGAAGATTCGCATCTACGATGCGGGCATGAAGAAGTACCCGGTCGACGCGTTCCCGACCTGCGTGCACCTCGTCAGGTGCGCGTTCCACCGCCGTGTTTAGTTCATCGAACGCGCTCGCGAGCGTCGTTGAGGTGTTGGTCGCGCGTCCGCGCTTCCAGGGGGCGATTCGCGCGTCGCGTGAGGCCGCCGCGAGCCGTCCCCGTCGCGTCCGTCGCGTCCTCATCTTTTAGGGTTTCTTATCGCGCGCGCGCGAGAAAAAACAGGGTTTGCGCGCCCGCGCGACCCGATCTCGCGCGACGCACGGGCGACGACGCGATCCGAGTCGCTCGGCGGCGCGTCGGACGCGGCGATCCGAGCCATTCTACGCGCGCACGCCGTCGACATCGCGTCGCGTCGAGCTCTGGCCGTCGTCCTCCGACGCGCGCCGCGCGGAGAAAAACGAAAAAACGACGACGATGGATGACACAGCTGACGGGCGTCTGCGCGTCGCGTCAGTCGTCAGTCATCGGTCCAACGAACGAACGGTCGCTGACCCTCCCCCCTCCCCCTTCCTCCCACGCTCCACCTCTGACCCGCAGTTTCGAGAAGGAGCAGATCTCCTCCGAGGCGATGGAGGCGGGCCGCATCGCCGCGAACAAGTACATGGTTAAAAACGCGGGCAAGGATGCGTTCCACCTCCGCGTGCGCATGCACCCGTTCCACTGCCTTCGCATCAACAAGATGCTCTCGTGCGCCGGGGCGGATCGCCTGCAGACGGGCATGCGCGGCGCGTTCGGCAAGGTGCAGGGCACCGCCGCGCGCATCGCGATCGGCCAGATCATGCTTTCCATTCGCACGAAGGACGTCCACGCGAACAAGGCTGTGGAAGGGTTCCGCCGCGCCAAGTTTAAGTTTCCCGGACGACAGAAGATCGTCGTCTCCCGCCAGTGGGGCTTCACGAAGTTCAAGCGCGAGGACTACGTGGCGTGGAAGAAGGAGGGCCGCATTCTTCCCGACGGCGTGAACGCGAAGCTCTGGGAGAACCACGGGCCGATGGAGGGGCGCCCGGCGGAATCTCTTTTCCTCGCCCCGGCGCGCGTGTACAAGGAACGCGCCGTCTGAGCGGTTGGCGAAGAAGAGGGTGATGTGGCGTGGGGGGTTTCCTAGCGCGCGAGGTGTTGGAAACCAACGGTGATGATAATACAATCTCAGGATTCAAAACAACACGACGCGACGCGAGTCAACACGAAATAATAGCCCTAATCGTACGCGCGGCGCTCACTCCGGCGCGCGAGGAAGGAGCCTGCACCCGATGAGCTGATGAAACAGCGGGCTGCTCCTCAGCGCGGCGCCGTCCACGACGCGCAGCGTCCCGACGCCGCCGCCGATTTCGTCACCGTTTCCACTCCCTTCCACGGCTTCGAGACGCCCGCAATACGCGAACGGCCCGGGCGGCCGACGCATGAACAGCAGCGCCGCGTCGGCGGGTCTCTTCCCGTCCCCGGAGGCCTCGGCCTCGGCCTCGGCCTCGGGCTCGGCCTCGCCGCCGCAGCCGCCGTCGCCCCCCTCCCCCTCCCCCTCCTCCTCCTCCTCCGGCAGCGGGCACGCGCCGACGTCCTCCTCCTCCGGCGGCGGCGCGGCGACCTCCGCGACGGATCCGATTCGATCGCTCGACGCGGCGGAGAAGACGCGGACGTCCGCCTCCGCGGCGCCGGCGAAGCACGCGTCCGACGGCTTCAACAACACGTCGCCGTCCTCTTCCCAAAACGCCCCTCCCTTCCCGCCCGCGGTGCCTTTCTTCGGGTCGCCCACGCTGAGGTACAGAACCGCGGCGTTCGCCCATCGCTCGACGGCGGCGCCGCGCGCGGCGCCTTTGCTCGCGCGGACGTCTTTGCCGCTGCCGAGCAAACGCGCGGCGCCGCGTCTGCCGCCGTCGACGGTTTTTCCGACGGAGGACAGCGTCGCCGGGACGTCGACGATCACGTCTCTCGCGTCCGCCTCGCGCTGCGCGTGCCCCAGGACCTTGCCACCCGCGCGCTCGACCTGTTGCTGCAGCCGCCGCGCGAGCTCGGCTTGCTTCTTGAACGCCTTTTTCGCCTTCCGCGGGAGATGTTTCCCTTTCTCTCGCGGGTCCCCGAGGAGGACGATCTCCTCGAGCCGCGTCAAGACCTTCCCGTTCGACTTAAACACGCACTTGTCGAAGATGACGCAGAGGTAGAACGCGTCCGCGGCGGCGTACGACAGCTGCGCGGCCGTCAGAGGCCGCCTGGACCAGTCCGAGCACTGCTCCGCTTTCGACAGCGTCGCGCCGAGCGTGAATTTCGTCAGCGTCGCGAGGCCGACGCGCGTGTTCATCCGGTTCGCGCTCGCGACGTTCGCCACCTGCTTCACGTCGATCATCGCTCGCGGTTGGGGATGCCCCGCGCCCACGCGCAGGCTTCGGAGGTGCGGGTACGACGCGCGCATGCGCGAGAGGTCGTACCCGAACGAGAACCCGAGCTTGTAGATTCTCTCGGAGCCGAGGAGGTCCGCGAGGAACGCGTCGAGGGCGTCGCTCGCGGGCGCGTCCGGGGGCGCGGTCGCGAACAGGTCGACGACGAACGCGTCCGCGCGCGTCGCGACTTGTAAGATGGACACCGGCGTCCTCGAGCCGGGCTTCCACTCGCCGTCGAGGCCGACGACGGGCGGGTGCCCCTCCGCCGTCGTCGGATTCCGTTCGTCCGAGAGCACCGCCGCGCGCATCGCCTCGACGCCGGCGACGTCGCAGACCCAGTGCACGCGCTCGGGAGGGACGGGCGGGAGCGTCTGCCCGCGCTCGATGCCGAGGGCTTTCGCGTCGAGCGCGGTCGGCGCGGACGACGACGACGGCGGCGGCGGCGGCGACGCGACGGCGTCGTCGTCGAGCGCGACCGCCGTCGCGGACGCTCCGCGACGGCGCGTCGCGCGCGCGCGTCGCGCCGGGACCGGCGCGCGGCGCGCGCGACTCGACGCCGGCGTCCGCGCCGCCGGGACGCCGCGCGCGAGGGTCGCCGCGCGCGCGAGGGTCTCCATTCTCGTTCTCGCGCGCGCCCCGCGCCGCGAGGTGTGCGGCGTGCGCGCGAGGCCGTCGAGCGATTGGTCTATCCGATTGATGAGTTTCAACAGCCGCGTTATTATTCACGCCGCTCGCCCGTCGCCGGCGGCGCCACGGCGACGCGCTTCCGCACGCTCTCCTCGGTCAAAAACACCCCGGGCTTCGCGTCCGCGTCCCCCTCTGCGCCCGCGCCCTCGTCGTCCCCGCGCCCGCCGTCCCGCGCGCCCCTCGACGAGACGGATCCCGTCGGCGTGGACGCTCCCGAGCTCGCGCGCGACCCGCCGCCGCCGCCGCCGCCGCCGCCGCCGCCGCCCGGGCTCCCGGTCCCGGTCCCCCCGCGCGAGGACGATAAGGACCCCGCGCTCCCGCCCGCCGCCGCCGCCGCCGACCCCGCCCCGCTCAACCCCAACCTCTCCGAGCTCCCTCTCCGCCTCTCCTCCGCGGCGGCGAACCGCGCCCTCGCCTGTTCCGCGGCTTCGCGGTGCTCCGACGCGATGCCCTCCTTGACGGCGACGACGCGCGCGGCGACGTCGTCCGCGCCGCCGAACACGACGAGCCAGAACACCGCGGCGAGCTCCAGGTGCCGCCAGAACGGGAACCACGACAGCGCGCCGCGGCTCAACTCGCGCGCGAGGCTCCATATCATGCTGTACGAGAGCCAGTACCTGAGCTGCGCGCACACGCGTCGCGCGCGCTCGCGAGGCGCGCGGAGGCGGCCGCGCGCGTCGACTCTCTCGAGCGCGTCCAACGCGGACGCGGTCGGGAGGACTAACGCGGCGACGGCGACGCCGTAGGACGTGAGGAACGATGGCGTGAAGAAGAAGAGAAAGCATCCGACCATGGGTAACGTCGTGTTGTCCACCGCGCGCGTCAACGCCGCGCCCGCGCGCCTAAGGGCCATTCCATACAAAAACAGTTCTCCGGTCAGTTGAAAGGGGACGCGATCAAATGTTGAAACCGAAGGATGGGTGAAAAACTTTTGTATAGAACGCACCTAAATCCGCACATGCGTAAACCCCACGCGAAGCTCTTCAGGGAACGGTGCGCGCCAGAGTCGAGGAGTCGTCGCGCGCGCGCGGCGGGCGCGGCGATCCACCGCGACAAACCCATCGACGCCGTCGTCGTCGAGCTCGCGTTCGCGTTCGCGTTCGCGTCCTTGTCCTTCTCTTTGTCGCCGCTCTCCCCCGAGGAAAAGGACGCGGCGGCGACGCGGCGGCGACCCGCGCGCTCGCCGTGCATCAGCGTGAAGAAATGCGGCGCCGCGAACGTCGTCAACGACTTCGCCCCGGACGTCATCGGAAACGTCAGCCACGCGGTCCACAACAGCGTGCACTCGGGCCACCACGGAAAGAACACGTGCAGTCCGGTCGCGACGAGAGGGAGGTCCACGAACAGCATGAGCGGCGCCGCGGACGCCCAGTACCGAAGCCAAGCCTCCGCGGCGACCATCGCGTCTTCAGCCGCGGACCGATCCGGCGCGTCCTTCTCTTTGCCCGCCGAGACGCCGCCGCCGCCGCTGCCCCCGGACGTCGACGTCGGCGGCGACGTCGGCGGCTTCAGATTCAGATTCTCCGGGGGGTCCTCCACCCGCGCGTTCCGGCACCGCTCCAGCGCTTTCGTCGTGAGGTACGTCGGGACGAGCAACGCGACGGACGCCACCACCTCGCGCTTCCGAACCGCCGCTCGAACCTCGTCCGGGAGCGTCGCGACGATCGCGCCGCCAACGGACGCGAGCACGAGATGCGGCGCGAGCATCGCCGCGACGCGGCTCTTCGCGGCGATCCATCGCATCGTCAGCGCGTAGCGACGCGTCACGCCGCGCGCGAACCGCGACGCGCGGCGGCGCGCGGCGACAAACGGAGAGACGATTTTCGCGCACGCGTCCGAGACGCGTCGCCGCGCGCGTCCGACGCGCGCCCTGCCTCGCGCGAGGTATTTCGCGCGTCGCAGATGCCGCCGAAAGCGCAGCGCGCACGTGCGCGCGAACGCGAGCGTCAGCGCGGCGACGAGGACGCGCGCGAGGACTTTCGGGTCGGTCGCGCGCGTCTGTCGCCACGCGAACGCGACGAGCTCGGCGACGCCGGCGGTGAAGTAGAAGCGCACGAAGTCCGTCGTCGGCCGGAGCGCTCGGGCGAAAAGCGCGAGCGCGAGGCGCTGCGACGCGAGCGCCGCGGTGAACGCCTCTCTGGAGGTGATGTCGTCCGCGAACCGCGCGCGCGGGCGCGCGAAGCGGCCGTCGCGCGCGCCGTCGTCGACGTCGTCGTAGAAGCCCCGCAGCGTCGTCGTCGCGTCCGACGACGCGTCGTCGTCGTCGTCGTCGCCGCCACCGCCGACGCCGACGCCGAGAGACGAGGCCGTCGGCGGCGACGTCGGCGGCGCGCGCGCGGAGACGTCTCCGGCGCGCGGGAGCTCCCCGGCGCGCGCTGGGTCCGGCCCTCCGCCGTCGCGCGCGTCGCCGCGCCTCGTCATCAACGGATCTGCGTCGCCGCCGCCGCGGCTCCAACTCCATCCCGCGCGCGCGAGCAGCCCTCGCGCGACGAGGAGCTCGTTCCCTCCCACGGCGTCGTGCGTGAACAGTAGCGTCGTCACGAAGACCCCGGCGAGGAACGGCGCGAGGTTCGAGCCGACCATGGCGCCGTGCCCACCCCCCCTCGGGCCTCGCGAAGTGATGTTAACTCAGGCGCTTCGTCGATGACATATGACAGCTGGAAGCGGACGAGAGATCGCAGTTCGAACCGCGCGTCATGGCCGCCCCGACGCTCGCGGCGACGCGCGTCCCTCCCCGATGGCGAGCGAGCGCGCGCGCGATCGAACCCGCGCGCGCGCCGTCGGTCGCGCGCGCGTCGTTCGCGGCGTCGCGCGTGGCCCGCGCGCGGTGGGCGCGATCCGACGACGAACGATCGAGAGGAAGAGGTCTCCTCGTCGCCGCGCCGTCGTCCACCGCGCGCGATCGGTTCGACTGCGAGACGTACGCGGGCGAGGATAACCTCTGGACGACGCAAGAGCTCCCTCGGCTGCTCGAGTTCTACCCGAAGAAGAACCCGTGCGACGGGCTGATGCTCACGCGCGGGTCCTGGTCCGCGGTCGCGTCCGCGGACGGCGCGTCCGCGACGCTGACCGGCGCGATGGCGTTCCACAACACCACGCGCGGGAGGCACGACGTCTTCGTCCCGGAGGTGTCCCCGCGAGTGACGCTCCTGTCCAAGCGCGCGGACGTGCGAGATTTCGAGACGGAGGTGACGTGCGCGCCGAGACACCCGGGGAACGAGCCCGCGGCGCGGCCGGACGGGCACTGGCCCGCGTACCCGGTCCCGCTGGACGGCTCGACGTCGATGGAGGTTCGCGTCGTGATTCGATCGAGGTCGAGATCGAATTCGAAATCGAAATCGACGCCAGACCCGCTCGCGCTGCTCGACGCCGCGTGGCTGCGCGTGTCGTACGTCGCGTACGGGCGCCACGGGCGGACGACGCACGAGCAGCAGGTCGTCCTGCCGCTGTCGTTCCCGGACGCGAACAGAGCGCCACTTCTCGCGGGGACCAAACGCGAGACGCGCGACCGCGGCGGCGACCTGCGGTGGCGGACGATAAAGCCCGGCCTCAGCGTCCTGTGCGTCCCGACGCACTTGCTGTGCCACCTCGACGACCCGGTGAGCGTGATCAAGAAGTACGTCTCGAAGCACGCGCGCGCCGGCGACGTCGTCGCCCTCGGCGAGACCCCCCTCGCGGTGATGCAAGGCCGGTTCCGTCACCCGAACTCGATCGTCCCCGGCGTCGTCGCGCGCGCCGCGTGCGTCCTCTTCAACCGTTTCGCGTCCGTCGCGACCGCGTGCGGGATGCAGTGCCTCGTGGACGTGTCCGGCGCGCTGCGCGTCGCGCTCGCCGCGGTCGTCGCGGTCGTCGCGCGCGTCTTTCGCGTCCGCGGGGTGTTTTACCGTCTCGCCGGCGCGCAGGCGAAGCTCGTCGACGACGTCAGCGGCACGATGCCGCCGTACGACCAGTGCGTCACGCTGGGTCCCGTGAACGTTCAACGGTGCGTCGACGCGGTGGAGACGCGGTGTGGGCTTCCGTGCGCGATCGTGGACGTGAACGACCTCACGAAGATCAAGGGGAGCTTCGTGACGTTGGGTAAGAGCGCCGGCGTGGACGCGGCGATTCTCGACGTCGCGTTGATGGGGAACCCGGCGGGGAACGACGACCAGCAGACGCCGCTCGTGTTGATTCGATGCGACGCGAAGCGGCGGGACGCGATCGTGGAGGAGGGGAGGGAGGACGAACGACGGAGGAGGGACGCGGCGAAGCGCGGGGGGTTGAAGTACGTCCAGAAGTGATGAGAGCGGCGGCGCGCGCGTCGGGTGGAAGTCCCTTCCATTTATTGCTGCAGAAATAAGAATAAAACACGTGCCGTAACACACCCCGTGAAAGAGAAAAAGTCGTCAGACCTTTGAATTTTTCCAGTTTCAACCGAAATTTCGCCGGGTTCAGCGCGCCGCGCACGCCCCGATCGAAAGCGCTTGATCCTGACGGTCGCTCCATCCTGTCGGACCACCGTTTTCCCGCCAGGCGCCAACAACGATCCCACCCATCACCAGAATCTCGACCTGTAGTCGAGCTCGCCGCGCACCTCCCTGAGCTCCGCGTTCTTCACCGCCGGGCTCTTCACCGGCGTCGTGTCCCCGTCCTCGCCGTTAAAGCTGAGCTTGATCTTCGGCGACAGCACCGGGCGCCCGAACACGTCGCGTTCGACGCATATTTTAGACACGTCCTTCGGGTGCTCGAAGTGAAAAGGTTTGGGCGATTCCTCCCCGGTCAACCGCATCATCCGCTGGTTGAACTCGTGCTGCTGCGGCGGCAGCTGGCGGCGATCGACCTTGTTCCTGCCGCTCGGCATCCCCGCGACCGGGGCCTCCTCGGGATCGTAGTATCCCATCTTCTCGCGTCGGCTGCGGCGCGCGCGGACGGGTGTGCCCAGCGCCGACCCCTTCGAAGGGCGGGGTGTTTTCGAGAAAGGTTGATCGTGTTTTTGTTTTACCTGTACCCGAGTGCACGTGAGTGCGAATGGTATCGGCACGTGTTTTCGCCCGACGCGCTCCCAGAACGCGCGACGCGGACGCGGACGCGGCGATGTCGCGCGCGACGACGACGGGCGTCGTCCTCGACGTGCGGGGCGACGACGTCGACGCGCGCCGCGAATCCTCGCCGCGCGCGACGTCGTACGCCCCCGACGGGAGCGCGACGCGCGAGGACGCGTCGTCGGCGGAGCTGTCGCGCCCGAGATCGAATCGAGCGCCGTCGACGACGCGCGCGGGCCGCCTGTGGGACACGATGCTCGACCCGGACGCGACGCGCCGCCGCGACGCGCACTTCGCGCGCGCGAACGAGGTCGGGCATCACCGCGCGTACGACTATTCTTCCTGGACGGACACCACGTTCGCCGTCGGCCTCAGAGCGCGCGCGGTCAACAACTTCCGATGGCCGTGGGCGCTCGTGAACGGCGTCACGATCGTCTGGTGCGCGCTCGCGCGGAACGTCGACGCCCTGGACTGGGACCTCACCGCGTTCGAGCGCGGGTACGCGCTCATATTCTCCCTCCTCGCGTTCCTCCTCGTCTTTCGCGTCAACCGCGCGGCGGTGCGATGGTGGGACTGTCGCACCGCGTGGGGCGCGATCGTCCTCGGCGGACGCCTCCTCGCCGACGACGCCATCGCCTCCGTCCGCGACGTGTACCCGGCGCACGTCGATGATCTCGCGCGATGGTTCGTCGCGTTCGCGGTGGCGACGAAGTGTCACCTGCGACGAGAGACGAGGATCGATCCCGCGTCGTTGGCGGGCGTCGTCGACGACGGCGAGCTCGACGCGATGCGAACGCGCGCGACACACGCGCCGCTGTACTGCGCGTCGCGGATGCGCGAAGCGGTGACGCGGATGACGAGAGAGCCGGACCCGAACGCGCCGCATCCGAGCGAGGAATGGCGTGATCGCGTGCGATGGGAGAGGGCGAGGATGCACTGGTCGCTCGCGGCGGCGCTCAACGCGCGGATGACGTCGAGGATCGACGCGCTCGTCGGGCACTGCGGCGCGCAGGAACGCATCCGCGCGACGCGGCTGCCGATCGTGTACGTCACGCACCTGCGGACGTTCTTGATGGGATACCTGCTGTCGCTGCCGTTCGTTTTCGTGCGGGATTGGGGATGGGGCACCGTCCCCGCGGTGGCGTGCGTGTCGTTCGCGTTGCTCGGCGTCGAGGGCGCGGCGCACGAGTGCGAAAACCCGTTCAGGTGCGTTCTTCACCCACGCCCACCCAGCCCCTCGGGTTCAACATTTGATCGCGTCCCCTTTTCAACTGACCGATGACCATATTTTGTACGGAACCGCCCTCGTCAGCGCGAAGCACGCGAACCACCTCGGAATGGACGCGTACTGCGAGACGGTGAACAAGGAGATGTGCGAATACCTCAGGCTGTGGCGCGAGGAGAAACTGGACTCGAAGGAAGGCGGTGGGGACGGACGATAGGTAGCGAGCGGCGGAGGACGGGTGAGTTGTTGGTTCCGAATCCGACACGAGTAAAAATCTGATTCTAAATTTTATTATCCGGACCGTGTCGACACGACGTCGTCGTCGTCCGCGTCGTCGTCGTCAGTGCGCGTACCGCCCGCCGCGGGTGCGACATGGCGTCGCTCGCGACGCCCGAGCTCGCGTCGATGAGCCGCGTCGGCGCGGCGTCGTCCTCGTTCGCCGCGCGTCTTCGCGTCCTCGCGTCCTCGCGACCGCGCGACCGCGCGCGCACACGTCATCGCGAGCGCGTCGCGCCCTCGATCCGATGCATGGCGAAAGCCGGGCGCAGCTCGAAGAGCGGCGGTCGCGGCAAGGGCGGCGGCGGCGGCGGCGGCGGCGGCGGCGGAGGCGGCGGAGGCGACGCCGCGCCCGCGCGCGCGCGCGCGGCGGACACCCCGCGGCGCATCACGGGCAAGCTGGGCAACATGAGCGTCAACACGCAGATCAAACTCGTGGAGCGGTACCGGACGCTCACCGGGGGCGGCGGCGCCGCGAAGACGACCTCCTCCCCGAAGGGCGGCTCCGCGGCGAAGCCCGCGACCGTGGAGCGCACGGGCTTTCGCAAGACGAAGGACGAGGCGTACCAAGAGGAGCTCGCGCGGAGACGAGCGGCGAAGCAAGCGGAAGCGCGGCATCTCGCGAGTCTCAAGTCGCACCCGCTCGGCGCGCGCGGCGCCCCGCCCGTGCTCCTCGTGGACGGGTACAACGTCTGCGGCTGCGACGAGGGCGAGGAGAGAGGGCTGCCGCTGAAGAAGCTGTTCCTCGAGGGAGACTTGGAGCGCGCGCGACGCGAGCTCGTCGAGGAGCTGGATAACCTCGCCGCGCACAAGGGCTACAGAGTCGTCGTCGTCTTCGACGCGGACCGCCGCGACGGCGCGACGGACGCGGCGACGAAGACGAAGAGCGGCGTCTGGGAGGTCTACTCCGTGAGCAACGACGCGGACTCGTGGATCGAGCGCGCGTCCATCGAGGAGCTGAGCGGGCGGTCCAGCGTGGAGAAGGTTCTGAACGAGGCGCGGCGGACGTCGTCGGGACGCGTCGCGCTGAGTTCGATGGACGAGAGCGACGCGGCGGGGTCCGCGGACGACGGCGACGAGAACACCCCGGGGTCGACGTTCGCGGCGGCGAAGGCGAAACGGCTCGTGTACGTCGCGACGAGCGACGTCGCGCTGAGCACCGTGGTCCGAGGGAACGGCGCGTACGCGATCAGCAGCGGGTCTCTCATCGAGGAGATCATCGCCGCGCGGAATTCGGAGACGGAAATTTTACGCGACCTCGCGGTGAAAGCGAAGTGGGGCGGGGAGAAGCGCGGCTTGGGCGTCGTCGCGAAAGACTCCGAGACCGCGGATAAGCTCATGCAGATGTACTTGAACGCGCCGAACGCGACGACGACGAAGTTCGCGAGTTTGACCGGCGGGTTCTCTTCGAAGCCGAAGAAGGGGAAGAAGAATAAAAAGAAACCGAAAGGGGTCGCGACTGACGCCGCCGCGACCGACGAAAGCGACAGCCAGGCGTAAAGAAGCATACGATAGCATTAGCGCGCACGCGTAGCACGTGTATTATTACAACCATCACGATCAAACGAACGACGCGATCACTGAAGCGCGTAGAAGAGCACGTACGCGTGCTTAGACACCCGCGGCGGCCCGTCCTCGCCCGAGCAATTCTCGTCGTTAAACGTGAACCACTTCCCTCCGCCGACTTCGCACGACGCGGTGTAGTGCCCGCCGCCCAGCGATCCCATGTGGTTCGTCACCGCGAACAGTTTATACTTCGGCGGGTGAAGTCCGCGACCGCCCTCTAACGCGTCGTCCGCGAGGAAATCGCCGAGGGAGAGGTCGTACGGCACGTCCACGGCGGCGTCCATTTTTTTCCCCGGCCGCCCGCTCTTCCCCCACGTGAACCGCTTCAGGTGTATGACGAGCACCCTGGGCCAACGCTTCACTCGCAGACGTTTCGTCGCGCTCCCTTTCACCTTACACTTCGGACACGTCCGCGTGTCCGACCCTTCCAGGGTCTCGTCCTCGGTGAACGCGCGCAAGCAGTCGATCACGCCGATCGGCCCCGCGCTCGACGAGCTCCCGATGAACCGCGAGAACCGCGATCCGCTCTTGCGTTCGAGCTCGCCGCCGCCGTCCGGCGTGCTCCTCCCGCTCCCGCTCCCGCCGCCGCCGCCGCCGACGGTTCCCTTCTTGCTCGCGCGCAGCGGCAGGGACAAGTCCCAGAACGGGTCGTAGGACGTGCTGCACGTCCCGCACTTGTGGCACTCCACGGACGAGCGCAGCTGCCCGGCGAACGTTCGCGTCATCACAGAGTCGCACCGCGCGACGTATTGCGCCCAGAGACGATCCGCCTTGACGTTCTCCGGCTCCGTGAAGTCGTCCTTCTCTTCCCGGTACGGCGGGGGCTTCTCCACGACGTTGAGCTCGTCGTTTAAGTTTTCGAGGAGCATGCGAAGAAACTCCTGCGAGTCGTGTTGGTCGCGGTCCGTGAACAGATCCAACGGCGGGACGTCGTCCATCGCGCGCAGTAAACCCCTCGGGTTGTGCGCGGCGACTCTACGCGCGCTCGCGACGCTCGGGTTCGCGTCGTGTATCGCCTTCACGACCGCCTCCATCGCGGGCGCGAGGATCGTCTTCTTCCTTCGCCGCGGGTACGCGGGCTCGGACAGAAAGTAATCCGAAAACGGCGGCGCGTGCGCGAGGCACTGCACGCACGAGTTCAGGAAGCACGTGTTCCCCAAGTTTTGCAACCCCCGCAGCCCCCTCGGGGTGTTATACATCACGACGCGCGTCGCGTCTTCGATCGTCGCCGACGCCGACGCCGCGGGCGCGCTCTTCGTGGACATCTTGCTCATCGCGAGCGTCGTCGTCGCGACGTCGTCCGCGGTCGAGGGAGCGTGGCGGTACAACGCTCGGCGTTCCGCGGCGGTGAGCCCGACGCCGCGCGCCGCGGCGTTGAACCGCTCTTCCTCCTCGGCAACGTCCGATCTCCGGCCGTTACTATTGTCCGATCGCCGGCTGTTACTACTTCCATTACTTCTATCCGTATCGCCATCGTCGTCGTCGTCGTCGTCGTCGTCGTCGAATATCGGCGGCCGCGCGACGACCGCCGCGCGTCCTCTCGCCTCGCGTTCCAAGCGCTCGGCTTTCAAGGCTTCGTACCGCTCGCGAAACGTGAGCGTCGCCCCGCCCGACGTCGCCGCGGACGACGTCCCCCTGCTCGCGGCGCCGTAGGCGCTGCCATCTCTCCGGTACGACGACGAAGACGTCGACGACGACGACAGTCGCACGTCCCCGCCGCCGACGACGTACGCTCCGTCTTCCTCGGCGCCGTCGCCGTCGCCGTCGCCGTCGCCGTCGCCGTCGCCGTCGACGCGCGCGTTTCGAATCGCGCCCCCCAACGCGTCCAACGCGCCGCGCTCGCGCGACGCGTACGCCGACGCGCTCGCGCGCTCGCGCCGCGACGCCGTCCCCGCGACGCCCGCGCCGCGCTCGTACGACCTCGGTCGGTACCCCGCGAGTCGATCGCCGTACCGCGCGCGAGTCGCGGCGTCGTTCGCGTCGCGGTCTGGGAGGGAGCGAAGGGAGGAGAGGGCGGGAAGGAAGAGCGCGCGTGAGCCGCGGACGAGGACGACGACCGCGCGCGGAGACGAGGCGAGACGAGGCGGACGGATCAGGGCGCGGGGTGGGCGACGCGACGAACGAACTGAATTCGCTCGCGAGGGAGCCGAGCGGACGCGCGACGCCCGGCGTCGTCGCCGCGCGGACGTCTCGCGTCCAGGACGCGAGACGACGCACCTCGGGAGTAATTCGGCGCGCGCGTGACGACCGCCTCCGCCGTGCGCGTCCCCGAGCCGTACGCGGAGTTGGACGTCGGCGACGAGCGCTCGCGAGCGCCTCCGTACGTCAGCGACGACGCGCGCTCCGCGGGCACGCGACGCGGATCCGAGAGCCCGTAGCTGTACGCGCTCGACGCGACGACGTCGCCGCGTCGTCGCGCGTCGGCGTCGTCCGCCATCGGGTAGAGCGACCCTTCCCGGTCGCGGTCGCGATACGACCGGTACGCCGCCATCCCGGCCGAGCGCGCGACGACGCTCTGAGACGCGCGAACGATGAATTGGACGCCTCGCCGTCGCGTCGCGTCGCGCGTCGAAACAGACAGCCAGGCTGGCGCAGGCTGGAAGTGGAAAAATTCAGAAGCGCGTGCGCTCACTTACCACTCTCTCTGGACTTGTCTCGGATACATATCGTTCACGACGACTCGTTAAGACTACATGGCACCCTCTCACGCGCCGTCACAACTTCAACGTCTCCTCGGAGCGCGGCGTCAGAGGCAGCTCCACTGACTCGCCCACCCCGACCCCCGACGCGTCCGCCGTCGTCGTCTCCTTGGACGTTCGGCCCGCGGGTCCGCAGCCGTCGCAGCCGAGGATGCCGCCCAACCACCGCGGCATAAAATCGACGCTCCATGAGTCCGCGGGCGGCGGCGTCATCGCGTTCGACTTCGTCGCCTGCGGCGACGCGAGCGGCGCCGGTCGCGACGACGAAGTCGAACGCGGCGGGGAGGAGAACCTCTCGTCGCCGCCGCCGTCGCCGCCGAATGAAAACGACGTCGGCGGCGACGCCATCGCCGCGCCGAACGGCAGCGGCGACTCGAGCGGCGAGCTCCCGGAGCCGCCGCCGTTCGCCGTCGCGGCGTTCGCGCCGCCGTCGCGCTCGAGCGTCGCGAAGATCGCGTCGTCGATCTCCCCGCCGTTCTTCGACGTCGCCGCCTCGATCGCGATCGATTCTACGGGAGACGCGCCGTCGAACGTCGGCTCGGGCGGCGACCGCGGCGCCGGCGACGGTTCTCGCGCCGCCTCGGGCTCCGCCTCCGCCTCCGCCTCCGCCTCCGCCTCCGCCTCCGCCTCCGCTTCCGCCTCCGCCGCGGGCTCCGCCTCCGTCTCAGCGTCGAAGAAGTCCTCGTCGTCGGACAGCTCGAACGCGTCGCGCGGCAGCGCCTTCCCCATGGCGACGCTGCTCGTGACCCACTCGGGCTTCACCGCTCGGCCGCTCGTCGTCGTCGTCGTCGATCTCGTCTTCCCTCCGCCGTTCACGCGGACGACGTGCGTGACGCGCGACGACGAGTACGCGTCCGCGAACGTCCCGCCGTTCGCGACGACGAGGTCTTTCAGGCCCGACCACGGCGGATTCGCGACGCCGTCGACGTAGACGACGACGCCGGCGAAGACGTCGTGGTGCGGCGGCGGCGGCGACGATGACGACGATGACGACGGGGCCGCGAGCGTCGCCGACGCCGCCGCCGCGGCGGCGTCTGCTTTGACGGAGAGCTCCGCGATTGTTGTGTTGATCGCGGCGACTTCCTCGTCGAGAGCTTCTGGAGAGGAAGACGACGCCGGCGCGGGCGCGGCGACGACGTCGACGGGCGGCGTCGGAGGCTTCTCGGGAGAAGCCGGCGCCGCCGCCGCGGGCGCCTCTGGCGACGGCTCTTCCAACCGGACGACGCGCTTGTTCTTCTTCTTATCTTTCTTCTTCCTGTTCTTCTCCGCGTTTCGTCTCCGCGTGATGATCCCGACGTCGTCCTCGTCCTTCGCCGCGACCGCCGCGGGAGTCTTCTCTTCTTCGACGACCGCCGCCGGCGCTTCCACGGCGGCGCTCGCCCCCGTCGTCTCCGCCGCGATCTCGACGGGCGCGATCGCCGCCGCGAGCTCCTCCTCCGCCGCGTCCGGCGCCTCGGGGGAAGATTTCGCGCCCCGCTCCGGCGACGCGGGAACGGGGAAGCTCTCGTCCTCGCCGCCCGCCTCCGCCGCCGCCGTCGCCGTCGTCGTCTCCGCCGCCGACGTCGCCGGCTCCTCCGCGACGACGTCCGCCCGCGCCGCCGGCGCTTCGATCCCAAACCTCGCCGCGATCCGCGCCACGTGATACCCCTCGTCGATCAACAACGCTCGCTCGTCCTCGGTCAAGCCCGCCACCGCGCCGGGGTCGTTCTCCGCGGCGACGACGTTCGCGCGCGCCGCCGCGCCCGCGGCGGCGTGCACGACCCCTTCCGGATCCACCGGTCCCTGCAGACACCACACCCCACCCTCGCTCCCGAGCACGAACGCCCTCGGCCCCACCGCGCACAGCGCGGTGATGGACCCCATGACGTCGCCGCCGCCCATGTCCCCCGCCGCGGCTCGGCCTTCGAGCGGGTACCACGCCAGCACCGTCGCGCTGACGAAATCAATCACCGCGAGCGCTCGGTCGGACGCGGACAACACGCACGGCCCCAACGGAAGGAGCTTCCCGAACTCCCACTTCTTCGGGACGCGCGCGGTGAACGTCGAGGACGTCGGGCACGGCGTCGCGTCGAGGACGGACGGTCGAAGCGTCGCGACGACGGTCGCGTCGAAGCCGCCGGCGTCGTCGGTCGACGCGCGGCACAGCCACAGCCGTCGGCCCGGGCGAGCGCCGAAAAACCACGCGTCCGATCCCGATCCCGACGTCGACTTCGACTTCGACGTCGCGTCGAGCGCCGCGAGGTCCAGCCCCTCCGGGACGCCCATCTTCGCGCGCGCGTGCGCCGCGCCGCCGAACCCGCCGGCGCGAGGCTTGCTGCCGACCGCGAACGCCTCGAGATTGAACTTCGATCCGTCGTCCTCGCTCGCCGCCTTCCTCTTGACGACGTGCAGCTGCGCGGTCGTGGACACGATCGCCGCGGCGTCCGTCTCGGTATCGTCGCCGTGATCCAGGAACCCGGCCTGGACGATCGGGTGTTCGAACCGAACGACCCTCGCGGCTTTCCCCTCGGGGGCGAGGAAGATTATCGACGCCGCGCCGTTTTCGTCGCCGCAAATCAATCGATCGCCCGCCGCGTTCCACGCCAGCGTCGTCAACACGCTCCCCTTGTGCGCCTCCGGCATCCCCGTGTCGTACCTCCCGGACGTGAGCCTTTCCTCTCCCCGCGGCGTCTTCGCGCCGTGCGGTTTCGCGCCGTTAAACTGCGAGACGACGACTTCGCCGCCGTCGAACGCGATGGCGACGCGCGTGCCCTGCGGGTTCACCTTGACGCCGACCACGGGGACCATCGCGGAGACGTTCTCTGCGTTCTCGACCATGAACCGCTCCGCGAACTTTGCGGGCCCCTCCGCGAGGTCGTCCCCCGCGCCCGGCTCGCGCGGGATCCCGCGCTCGTCGCGTCGTTCGAAGACGTACACGCTTCCGACGGAGGAGCCGAAGACGACGTGCCGAGGGGAGACGTCCATGCACAGGAGCTTGACGCGCGCGCCGGTGACTTTCTGGAGCGAATCGCGGTCGCATATTCTCTGCGGGAGGTAGGTAGGGTGGAAATGGAAGGTCGTCGGCGATCGAACCCGGGTGCCCGGGAGGGGATGGCGCGTCGGAGGCGGCGGCGGCGACGGGGGAGGGGCGGATGGGTGGATTCCCGGTTTCGGCGCGTCGAACGCGGGGACGCGATCTATGATAACAAAATAAATGCCCGTTCGTCCGT
>MDSW01056663.1_pt1 | contig 22067 bp, 17 predicted proteins | sample 811171 | NCBI WGS metagenome assembly MDSW01 (sample SAMN05326641, study PRJNA326480) | marine metagenome | isolation source: seawater | place: Atlantic Ocean: North West | collected 2012 | reverse complement strand
TCTTCGGCGATATTGACAAGCTCGATCATGCGATCGTAGCTTTCTTTTGCGGTTTCTCCGAATGAAAATATTCCGTGCTTGAGTAAGATCATTCCATCGAGTCTTGTTCCCTTATTAGTGGCTTCCTCTTGCGCGGTTTCATAGGCTTTTGCAGCAGCAATTGCAAGGTCGAAGCCAGGCATGACATAGGGAACGATTGCGACTCGATTCCCATAGATTTCTTGGCATATTTGGGCGGCATTAGGTTGATCTGCAATGGCAAGTAAGGACGTGGAATGTGTATGATCTACAAATTTATCCGGCAAAAAGGCATGGAGTAATGTTTCAACGGATGGATTGGGGGATTTAATATCAAGTAAATTTTTTCGCTGGGTTGCCACCATGTCTTCATCACTTAATTGGTTGAGTTTTCGAAGAATCTGAAGCGGCTCTAACGCGACTGCGGGGTGACCTTCTGGTTCGATGGTGGCTAAATCCCAGCCAGACCCCTTTACACATAGCACTTGAATCGATTCGCCTAGAAGATTTTTTTGGAATGTCTTGACGGAGGTGTTGCCTCCACCATGCAAGACTAATTGTGGATCTGAGCCAAGCAGTCGAGCTGAATAAGTTCTTAGAGCGATATCTTCGTTGACTCCTAAATTGGCATAATTTTCAATGGTTTTTTTAGCCTCTGCTTCGTCCCATCTGTTCTGGCAATTCAAGACGTTGGTTGTCATCGGCATGACCAGTCCTCTGGGGCGTTGAATTGCGGAAACAAATTCTACACTTCATTGTTTAAACTGACCAGCCGCTGTCTAATGGGGATAGATCCTTTTTAGGCCTGCTTCCGTTGCATTGACGATGCCACGTTCCGTGATTAATGCTGTGATCAGGCGTGCAGGAGTCACATCAAAAGCGGGATTTAATCCTTGGCTTTCTGATGGGGTTAATTGGACCATTGTGACGCTGTTATCATGATCAAGTCCTTGAATATGAGTGACTTCTTTGGCATTTCTTGTCTCAATCGGAATCTCTTTGATGCCATCTGTAATGCTCCAATCAATGGTTGAAGCGGGTAAAGCCACATAAAAAGGAATGTTGTTATCATGTGCTGCTAGTGCTTTCAGGTAAGTTCCTATTTTGTTGCATACATCTCCACAGCGTGTGGTTCGATCTGTTCCGACAATCACGGCATCGACCAAGCCGTGTTGCATGAGATGTCCACCGGCATTATCAACAATGACCGTATGGGAAATACCCTCCTGGCCAAGCTCATATGCTGTCAGTGAAGCACCTTGATTTCTGGGTCGGGTTTCATCCACCCAAACATGAATGTTGATCCCATTGCGATGCGCTTTATAGATGGGAGCAAGGGCTGTACCCCAATCGACGGTTGCGAGCCAACCTGCATTGCAATGGGTGAGGATGTTGAGGGGCTCGTCTCTCTTCTCGGCTTCTCGTTGCTTTAAAAGTTCTTGGAATAAAGACAGTCCATGATCACCGATGGCAGAACACATCTCAATATCTTCATTTGCAATTAAATTGGCTTCATGTTTGGCCGCAGATGCTCTTTGCTCTGGCGGTAAAAGTGAGACACGATCTTTGACTCTTTTTAGCGCCCACGACAGATTGACAGCTGTAGGGCGGCTTGAATTTAAAGTTTGACAGGCAGCATCTAAGGCTTGATCACTTGGATCATCTTGAAGGGCAAGCATGAGTCCGTAGGCTCCGGTGACACCAATTAATGGGGCTCCACGTACAACCATCGATCGGATTGCATCAAATGCATCGTGCTGTGTAGAGAGTTTTTTAATCTCAAAGCGATGAGGTAGAACCCGTTGATCAATCACGCCGACGCCTGACCCGTCTGGCTCTAACCAGATTGTTTTCCAGGGTTGTCCATTGATATTCATGACATTTCGACAATATTTAGATTCATGCTAACAGAGAGGACCCATGTCACACAGGCATCTGTTGATCGTTGAAGTTTGAGCCTCACCTCATTGCTATTTTTAGCGTTTTTTCGAAGCATCGTCTTGTTATGTCTCAACCAGCTTGTTACGCAAGTTCGATGGCAAAATTGATGCCTATTCAGCGCCTGCTTGCACGTGTTTGATCCGTGGATGTGGCTGGTGGATTTCGATTCTAGTTTCCCGCTTCTGCCTAGACGATTTGCTTTCTTTCCTGTAAACTAAACCATCAAATTTGGTTTAGAGTTGATTCTATGATTTTAGATTCTGTTGCGCGTCTTGGCGTTTTTGGTGGTAGTGGCTTGTACAAGATGCCAGGAATGGAACCTCTTGAAGATATTCGGATTGAGACGCCATTCGGTGCGACTTCTGATGTGATTAAGCTTGGTTTATTGAATGGGCAAGAGGTTGCTTTCCTGGCTCGACACGGACAGGGTCATTGTTTGAATCCATCAGAGGTTCCTTATCAGGCTAATGTTTGGGCGATGCGTTATTTGAATGTTAAATGGTTGCTTTCTGCTTCGGCCGTTGGTTCCTTGAAGCCAAGAATTAAGCCGCTTGACATCCTAGTTCCTGATCAATTTATTGATCGCACCCGCAATCGTCCAGCCACTTTCTTTGAAGGAGGTGTGGTGGCTCATGTGGCGATGGCAGATCCATTTTGCCTTCAATTTCGTCATCTTTTATTAGAGTCAATTCATCAGTTGGAACTTGGGGATCGCTCGCTCCATGACGGGGGAACGTATGTCTGTATGGAGGGTCCGGCTTTTTCAACGCGTGCCGAATCTGAAATGTATCGAGCCTTGGGTGGTGCTGTGATTGGCATGACCAATCACACTGAGGCGCGTTTGGCGAGGGAGGCTGAGATTGCTTATGCCTCCTTATGTATGGTGACGGATTATGACTGTTGGCACCAGTCTCACGAGAGTGTCACAGTGGACATGATCGTTGAAAATCTGAACTCAAATGCGCGTTTGGCCGCCCAGGTTGTTTCTCAAGTTGCTCAAAATATTCTGCTGAATCCGTTGGATAGTGACGCCCATTCGTGTTTAAAGAACGCCCTTTTGACGCGTCCTGAAGCGGCTAAGCAGGAAGCAAAAGCTAAGTTGCAATTGTTTTTATCGAAGTATTGGGACGTTTAAATCTTTGTTTTTGTTGGATATTGCTTGCATTGGCTTGCCTTTTGCTGCGAAATGTTGGTTCGGCGGAATTCGTCAAAGCCAAACGTTTGACGTCGACGAGCAAGGATCACACGTTGGTTTAAGCGCTTGATTGTGGGCTCTGGTTGTGGAGATGTGGCTTGGTTTGTCGATCGTCTGGAGATTTGCTTCTGCCGTGCACCGCTTGTGGGGCATGGTCGATGCAGGACTGCCCAATCGCATGAATGAACGCCAGGTCGTGTGTGAACGTGGTTCAACCAGAACTGCCGCGACTTGCCAGGCCCTGCAGCATGGATTCAGTGAGGAGTCCTGTTGTGAACGCGGGTGAATCAGTGCGGACGGTGGCCCAGGTCCAGGCCCTTGCATCTGCGGTGACTTTGGTGCGTCGTCATTTCCCTGCGGCGAAGGCGAATCTTCGTCCTTGGCGTGATGACGCTCAGACCCGTGAGTGGAGTGAGCCTGAATCTCTCGATCTCTCCTTCCATTTCCCCGGATGGAGTCCTCGTCTGCAGTGCCGCAGTCTTTTGATGCAGTTGCGTTTCAGTTCAGATCAGGCTGAGGAGCAGGTGCATTTGCTGGGAGTTTTGATGCGTGGGATGACGTACGACGGGGAGCGCTGGCGCTTGGCCACAGTTGGTGACTGGCAGCCAGCCGGCTCGCATCTGCCGCAACCGGAGCAAGTGATGTTGCTTCGTCAGATCTGCCATGAGTTGTTTCAGGTTTTCGCATCCGATGCATCAGACGCTTCAATGACTTAACCCTTCGCAACTCAGTGGATCGCTTGTTCCGTCTCTCCTTATAAGGTCAACGGACTGCCCATCTGCATGTCGACCATGTCTGTTGCTTTGGCTGCTCAGCTTCGTGAAGGCACCAAGAAGGCCCACACGATGGCCGAAAACACGGGCTTCGTGAGCTGCTTCCTGAAAGGTGTGGTCGACAAGGCCAGCTACCGCAAGTTGGTTGCCGACCTCTTTTTCGTTTACTCAGCGATGGAGGAGGAAGTTGGCAAGCTGACCGATCACCCGGTGGTGGGTCCTGTCGGCATGGAGCAGTTGAACCGTCGTGAGTCCTTGGAGAGGGATCTCGCTTACTACTTCGGCGACACCTGGAAGGATCAAATCCAACCCTCGCCTTCCGCTGCCGCCTATGTCGATCGTATTCATGCCATCGCGAAGGAGTCTCCAGAGCTGCTGGTCGGTCACCACTACACCCGTTACATGGGTGATCTCTCCGGTGGACAAATCCTCAAAAACATTGCTCAGAAAGCGATGAATATGAAGGGTGACGACGGTCTGCATTTCTATGTCTTCGACGACATCGCTGACGAAAAGGCGTTCAAGACCAATTACCGCTCAACGATGGATGAGCTGCCCATCGATCAGGGCACAGCAGACCGCATTGTGGAGGAAGCCAATCATGCGTTCCATCTCAATATGAACATGTTCAAGGAACTGGAAGGGAACCTCATTGCAGCGATTGGCAAGGTTCTGTTCGGTTTCTTGACGCGTCGTGAGCGCACCGGCAGCACGGAGGCTGCGGCTGCTTGATTTGTGTCCACAACGCTGGTTCGTTTTCTGGTCCCCGGCACCAGCCGGAGGTTCCGATGTGGAGGGCTGAGCGTTGAATTACAGACAGCCCGGCTTTTAGCCGGGCTATGCACGACGGAGATCGTCACGTATCGGGAGAAACGAGACGATTGTGGTTTTTTGGATGATCTTCTGAGACAGGGTTTCTCAGATGATCACGTGCTTTGGATCGTCAGTTGGGGGTTTGATGTGCCTCGCTTGATCCATCGACTGCGTGGACAGAGGGTTGCTTATCACGCCCATAGCAGTGGGTATGGATTCGACCTGCCGCCAGGAGTGCCTGTCTTGGCGGTGAGTCGCAACACACTCGGGTATTGGGGTAATCGGGCCCCTCGCAATCCCCTGTTTCTGACGCCCAATGCGCTCGAGTCGCAGTGGCTGGAGCGAGGAGATCGCGCTGACACTCGCGGTTGCGATCGGTCCATCGATGTACTCGTTCAGGCTCGTAAAAGTAGTGATTACGTGCTCAAGCAGCTTGTACCTGCGTTGCGGCAGCAGGGCTTGAATGTGGAGGTACAGACGGGCTGGGTGGATGATCTGGTGGGATTGTTCAACCGGTCGCGGGTCTATCTCTACGACTCAGCTGAGTACTGGCGAGGACGTGGGGTGACGGAGGGGTTTGGACTACCGCCGCTTGAAGCGATGGCCTGTGGTTGTGTGGTCTTCACGAGCCTCAACCACGCTCTTGCCGATCATTGTGATCCTGGCAGGACAGCGCATCAGATTGGGTGTGGCTGCCTGTCCCATGATCTCAGTCGGATCTTGGCTGCTGTGGCCGATCCACCGCATTGGCGCCCGCCAGCCGAGACGCTTGCGATGCTTTTAGAAGACAGCGACGAATCAAGGCTGAAGCAGCGTTGGCGTGAAGTTTTGGGCGAACTTGATCAGCTTCAGCAGCAAGGCTCAGCTGATGCTTTTCTGACTAGTCCACCCACCTGGCTGTTGCGATGGCGCCAGTTTCTGCAGCGGTTTAAGCGGGTGGTCGATCGGTTGCCCGGCTGGCCGAACTCCCACTGAAAGCTCTGAGCTGCCCGCTTAACTCAAAGAGACACAATAATTCCGTTCAAATTCGTTCCCGGCGAAGAGATCAGACCCTCCTATGCCCTTGTTGCAGAGCCAGACCTGGAATGAGTTGAGCAGTCTTTTGCGTGAGTTGTCTCCAAAGAGGCGAAAGTTTCTCGTTGTTGTTTTATTTGCCTCTCTTTTTCAGGGTGTTATAGATATTGTATTGGTGGGATTGTTGGCTCGGTTGGTTGGGCTGTTGGCCGGTGCAAAGTTAGATGATCAGATTCCAGGTATTCGTTTTTTTGGTGGTGGTTTTCTTGACCAAGCTGGTTGGATTGTTGGGTTGTTGATCGCAGCCTTTTGGTTCGCTTCGGCAGTGCGCTTTGGTGTGGCATTGTTGGAAGCGTTGCTCTCTGCAGATATTTGGTCCGATTTGGTGAACAAGGTTTATAACAATTTACTGCTTCAGAATTATGAGTTCTATACACACAAGCGGACAGCTGTTCTTTCTGAGCGTTTTAACAGGATATTGACCCGTGTCACGTCTGCGGTGATCTCTCCAATGATCGCGATCACCGGTAATTTAATCAGTGTTTCCGCCTTGCTTGTTGGCGTTGCCTTCGCCCTTGGTGGTCAGGCGATTTCAATTTTCGTATTTCTGTTGATTGCTTACCTGATCGCGTCATTGATCATCACTCCTTACTTGAGGCTATTTCTGAGGCAGAAGATGCGTTACACGCGAAGGATTCGGTTGACTTTTTCGGAGTCTCTTCGCTCGATTCGTGATATTCAATTGTATTCCTCTCATCAATTCTTTGTCAATCGCTTTATGCGGGACGGCACGATTGCGAAACGTAATGATCGATTGGCTAATCTCCTTCCCAATGTCCCCAAATTCCTGATTGAACCTTCTGGTATCACGATTTTATTTTTAGTCGGGCTTGCGCCAGCTATGGCGACCGGAAATGCCGATCAACTGCGTGACGCGATGCCGCAGTTGGCCACGGTGCTTGTCGTGTTGTTGCGAATTTCTGGTCCACTTCAATCGATGTTTCGCAGCCTGAATCGGTTGCGTGGTGGTTTGCCTGAAGTAAAAGATGCCCTTGAGCTGTTGTGTATGCGACCCACGCGATTAGCGCTGAATGATCCTGTTGTTCCCTCGCCCGATGGCGTGATGCCTCGACGCCTGATTGAGCTGCGGGATGTGAGTTATTCCTACGGACTTTCAGGCTCAACGATTCTGCGTCATGTTGATCTATCTATTCCTGTGGGCTCTCGCATTGCTTTGGTCGGGAAGACGGGAAGCGGTAAGACGACTCTGGCCCATCTTTTGCTGGGATTGTTTAAGCCTGAGTCTGGTGAATTGCTGCTTGACGGTCTTCCAGTTTCGGATGAGGAAATGCCAGCCTGGCAGGCCAATTGTGCTTTTGTTCCTCAACAAATCCGACTTCTCGATGCGAGTGTGCGTGAAAATGTAGCTTTTTGTGAGGATCCAGATCAGATTGATGATCAAAAGGTTTGGGGGGCTTTGAAGGCTGCGCAATTTGCCGATTATGTGGGGGATATGCCTTACGGGCTGTACACGATGTGTGGGGAAAATGGCATGAAGTTGTCGGGTGGTCAGCGTCAGCGTTTGTCGCTTGCCCGTGCGTTCTATCGCAATGCAAAGTTGTTGGTCTTGGATGAAGCGACAAGCGCTCTAGATAACAAAACCGAACACGATCTCATGGAAGCTCTTGATTTGGTTGGTCGGCGTTGCACGATGGTGGTGATCGCTCATCGTCTCTCCACAGTGAAAAAATGCGATCGTATTTATGAAGTTGCTGATGGCAGTATTCGAGCGTCTGGAGACTTCCAAACCTTGACATCTTTGTCTCCAAGTTTCCGCGAAATGGCCATGCTTGATGAGGCCTGACCTCCATGGCTGATGTCATCTTGCTGGCGACGGCGGATTGGGATCATCCGCTGTGGACCAACAAGCAGCACGTGGCTGTCTCTCTCGCGGATGCCGGTCACCGGGTTCTGTATATCGATTCACTTGGAGTTCGCGGTGCGAGGTCCGATCGTGTGGATCGAGGTCGCATTCTGCGGCGGTTGCGTCGAGCGCTTTGGCCCTTGCGTCGTGTTCGTTCACGGGTTTGGGTGCTGTCTCCCCTCGTCCTGCCCGGTCGTGTCAGCGGTGTTGCAGGGCGATTGAACCGTTGGAGCCTCAATCTCGCCTTGTTCTGGGCTGATCTTCGCTTGGATTTGAGAACACCGTTGTTGTGGACGTTCAATCCCAACACGCGCTTTTATCTCAAGCTGGGCCGTTTTCAGGCCACGATTTATCACTGTGTGGATCGCATTCAGGCGCAGCCTGGAATGCCTGCTGCGTCCCTGGAGTCGGCTGAACGCGACCTCTGTGGGGCTGTGAATGCTGTTTTCACGACGAGTCCAAAGCTTCAGCAGGCTTTGGCACCGCTCAATGCCGGCACGCATTTCTTCGGCAATGTTGCCGATGCCGTCCATTTCGGCTCGGCTTTATCTGGTGCTTTACCGCGCCCACTCGATTTGCCGCTGATCGAAGGGCCCTGCTTGATGTTCATCGGTGCCATCGACGCTTACAAACTGGATCTGGAAATGCTCGAGGCGCTGGTCGCGACAACACAGGATTGGACTTACGTGTTGATCGGTCCTGTGGGTGAGACGGATCCCAGCACCAACATCGCTCGGCTGCTGCTGCACTCGAATGTGCTTTGGCTTGGTCCGAAGCCCTACGCCGATCTGCCGGCCTATCTCGCCTGTGCTGATGCTGCCCTGCTGCCGTTGCAGTTGAACGACTACACGCGCCACATGGATCCGATGAAGTTCTTCGAGTATTTGGCAGCTGGCTGTCCAGTGGTGGCGACGGCGATCCCGTCTTTGCAGGCTCAGGCCGATGTGGCCTGTCTCAGCCCTCCAGAGCCGCAGGCATTTCGGGAGGCTTTGTCCAACGTGCTTCGTGGAGAAGGCCCGTCTCGATCGGCGCGGCTTGAGCGGGCAGGGCAGTTCACCTACGAGCGCCGAACCGCCTCCATGCTGCAGTGCCTCGATCAGCATGGCTTGATGCCGGCGGATCCCCTGCCGCCCCAGGCTGTTCCATACCATCGCGTGCGACGGGACCTGCATGTCAGCTGGGTTGTTGATCGCTTGGTCCTGCTGCTTGTCCATGCACTGGAACGTCTCGGCATGGATCGAAACGGTGTTGCTTGTCTCGATGCACTCCTATCGATTTGGCCCTGCAAGATCGATTGGCTCGCCGCTCGGGCGACGCGTGCTCTCACAGCAGGCGACAACCTGCTCGCTTGCCATTTGATTGAGCGCATCTGGCAGCAAGACGGAGAGGCAGAGGTTCTGCATCAGTTGCTGTTTCGCCGCGGTTCTCGGCCTGGCGATCGAGGAGATCAACTCGCCATGTTTGACGTTTTGGCAGCCAGTGCTGTGCTGCCGCTGCACTTCACCGGTTATTGCCGCGTGGTGCGCACCTATCGCGCCATCGATGAGAAGGATCCCGCCACGCTGGGTCGTTGCGCTGACGCCTTAAAGGACACCATTCAGAGCCTGGAGCGAGATCCCAACACCTATCGCTGTTTGCAACCAAACCGGCAGAACCGAGCCAAGTTGTTGATCTCCTCTCACTTGACGCGATTGCGTGCCTTGATGGCTTTGCAGGCTCACACCGATCTCGACGCGGCGGCGGCTGAGTTGCTCGATTGCGCTGGTCGATATGACCCTTTTCGGATCGACCGCAACACGGCAACACGCATGACGCGCAACATCATGCGTGCTTTAGCTATCGCTGCGGTAATGGCTTGGCATCGCAACGACAGCCAAGGCTTGAACAGCGTGGTCGTCCAGGTGGAACGTTTGCGAGCCGCAAGTTATGCAGAACGCTTTGACCCGATTGCCCAGCGCACCCAGGAGGACCATCGCGGATTCGCCGATCAGATGCTTGAACGGCTGCAGCGGTGCCTTTGGTCTGCAGATCAGCCGATGAGCCGGCCGCAAGCTGATGCATTTGTTGAGCCGATTTTGTTGGTCTATTTCCCGGTCCTGCGGTTGGATCGAGCCGAAAAAGCTTGGCGGTTTTTGAATCCTTTGATTCAGTCGGCCAGCGCATGAGCCTGCGGCCTCAGACCATCGCTTTCACGATCGATTCGCTCAAGCTTGGAGGTGCTGAGCGGATGTTGCTGCGCTGGGCTGTCTGGTGTCGCGATGCCGGATGGCGCGTTGTCGTGATCACCCGTCATGGCCCCGAGCGAGATACCTATCCGCTGCCGGAAGGTTTGGTTCGTAGACAGGAGACACGTCTGCCGATCTGGTTGGAATTGTTCGGGTGGTGGGCTTTCCCAGCACGGCTTCTGGCGTTGCGTTCACTGCTCCAGGCCGAGATGGTGTCGGTGGCGGTCGGCGTGACGGTGCTGCCATCGGTGAAGCTATTGCTGGCCAGTCGCGGTCTGCCACTCCGCTGTCTGGTTTCAGAACGGAACTACCCTCCCGCCAAGCCACCGGCCTTGCCCTGGCGCTGGTTGAGACGACTGAGCTACCCCTGGGCTGACCTCCATTTGGTGCAGACCAGCACCACTGGTGAGTGGTTACGCCGCTGCTGTGGTGCCCAACGCCAGTTGTTGTTGCCCAATCCTGTGATCTGGCCGTTGCCGGATCATCAACCATCGCTGCTGCCGGATGCCTTGCTTCCGCCAGATGCCCCAATGATTTTGGCGGCTGGCACCAAGGCTTATCAAAAGGGGTTTGACCGGTTGATGCCGGTCTTTAGTCAGTTGTCCCAGCGCTTTCCGCAGTTGTATCTGGTGGTGCTGGGATTGAGTTCGCATGCGCAGCATGGCCGGGATCAGCAGGCCTGGCTCCGCTCGCTGCTGGGTTCTGATCAGGTTTTGCAGTCGAGGTTGTTGCTGCCAGGGCCGGTTGGGAACATGGCCCGTTGGTATGCCAGGGCTGATTTGTTTGTTCTCCCCTCGCGCTTTGAGGGCTTCCCCAATGTGCTCCTGGAGGCGATGGCGGCTGGATGTGCCTGTGTCGCCAGTGATTGCTGTACGGGTCCTCGCGATCTCATCCAAGATGAACGCAATGGATATCTATTACCCGCCGATGCCTCGGCGCGACGTTGGGTGACGACCCTCGAGTCTTTGCTGCTCAATGAGGGTCAGCGCCAACAGCTTGGTGGCGAGGCTCGTTTCATCCGTCAGCGCTTTGGCGAGGAGCGCCTTCGCCGTGATTTTCTGGATGCCCTAGATCGGCAAAGCCATGGATGACCTTTGGGTCGTGCTTCCCCATCTCGGAGCAGGCGGCGCTCAGAAAGTGGGCCTGTTGGCAGCCGAGCACTTTGCTGATCAAGGCCTACGGGTTCAGCTTCTGTCCCTGAGACCGGATCATCCGGTTTGCCATCGGCTGCCCAGGAATGTCTCGCTGTTGGATCTGGATCTGGAGCAGAGCGAGGTGCACCCGTGGTTGCGGGATGTGGGTGATCGATCGCTTGTGGCGCGTAGTCGTCGTTTCAGCGTGGCGCAGTGGATCAAGGTCCGACGGTTCTTGGCTCGCCTCTGGACGGCCTTGCTTTTGCATGGGATTCAACTGACCTGGCCTTGGCTTGAGCCCCACATGCAGCCTGGCAGCACCGGTCTTCCATATGTGTTGCTCAGCCGTTGCATGGGTAGCGTTGGCGGTCACCGCTACTGCCGCCTGCGGCAGCTCTTGCAAGAGCATCGCCCGAAGCGGGTGTTGGCTTTGCTGTCCAAAACCAACATTCTTTGCTGCGCTGCAGCTTGGGATTTACCAATTCATTTGGTGGTGTCTGAGCGCAATGATCCCCGCTTGCAGCGCATGGATCGCCTTTGGAGTCGCTTACGCCATCTGTATTACCGCCGCGCTGATGTGGTGACCGCCAACACGGAGGGTGTGTTGGCGGCTTTGGATGAGATGGGGTCTTGGAAACGGTTAGAGCTTTTACCCAATCCGCTGCCAGCAGGAGTGTTGCGCCAGCATCACTCGCAACCAGCCGCGCCGCAGAAGGAGATCCTCTCGGTGGCTCGGCTTGTCCCTCAGAAGGGCCTGGATCTTCTGATTCGGGCCTTTGCGGCGCTGCCGCAGCAGCGTCGGACGGGTTGGCGGTTGACCTTGGTGGGGGATGGCCCGGAGCGTGATGCCCTGGTTGGTTTGGCTCACCGTAAGGGGATCAGTGATGCCGTGGTGTTTGAAGGGTTTCGAGCCGACCCTTTGACGTTCATGGCACGAGCGGCCATCTTTGCGCTGCCGTCTCGATTTGAGGGCATGCCCAATGCTTTGCTTGAGGCGATGGCGATGGGATTGCCGTCTGTGGTGAGCGATGCATCACCGGGTCCATTGGAGATGGTCAGTGACCGCGTGCATGGTTTGGTCGTGCCCTCAGAGAACCATCAGGCTTTTGCCGCTGCTCTCGAGGACTTGATCGCAGATGCCTCGTTGCGACAGCAGCTCGGCCAGGCTGCTCAAGCAAAGTTGCGCTCTCTGGATTGGCCTGAAGTGGAGCCCCACTGGCGTTCGGTTTTGGCGCTGCCTTGATGCAGATGACGAGGACATTTGATCAAGTCAGGTTGTTGGTGTTTGCACCGACACGCCGTGCCGCCAGCGAAACCTTTATCCGAGCCAATTTGGAGGGTTTGCCGTTTCAACTCAAGGCCTATTTCGGCGATGAACGACCGTTGAGTGAACCGATGCGTTGGCTTTATGGCTGTGCCATTTGGCTGAGTAAGTTGCTCACCCGTTTGCGCTTGTTAAGAGCGGCAGGATTACCGGCAGCGTGGGTCGCGCGATTGCTCATCCGCCGGCATCAACCGAATGTGGTGCTTGCTGAATTTGGCTTCGAGGCGGTGCGGGTGATGCACGCTTGCCGCTGGACGGGTGTGCCACTTGTGGTGCATTTCCGTGGATCGGATGCGTCGGCACGGCAGCGGATTGGCTTGCTGGAAGATCGCTATCGATCCTTGCTGCGCATTGCGGCGGGGATCATTGTGAAATCGAGGCCGATGGCGGATCGACTCGCTTGGTTGGGTGCTTCACGCGATCGGATCTTGATCAGCCCGTCGGGAGCTGACGCAGCGCTGTTTCATCACAGTGCCCCTGCTCAGTCCGCGCCGATTTTTTTGGCGGTTGGTCGGTTTGTCGAGAAGAAAGGTCCCTTGCAAACCATCGACGCGTTTGCTCGGATGTTGGCGGGATGTCCTGCGTTGCCAGCTGATGTGCAGTTGTGGATGGTGGGAGATGGCCCCTTGTTGCCAGCCGCTCAAGATCTGGTTCAGGCCCAAGGGATTGAAGATCGGGTGCGCTTGCTAGGCCTGCGTTCTCAGGTCGAGGTGGCCGGCTTGATGCGTGAAGTTCGGGCGTTTGTGCAGCATTCGCGCGTCGCTGCTGATGGAGACAGTGAAGGAAGCCCAGTGGCTGTGATGGAGGCTCAACTCAGCGGCTTGCCCGTGATCGCGACTCGTCATGCCGGGATTCCAGAGGTGGTGTGTGACGGTGAGAGTGGGTTGCTCGTGGAGGAGGGGGACGTGGCAGCCATGGCTCTGGCCATGGTTCGTTTGGTTCGGGATCCGGGTCTCGCCGAGCGAATGGGCGCTTGCGGACGGCAACGCATTCAAAGCGGATTCACCGTGTCTCATCATCTCGAGCAGGTCTCGAATTTCCTCGAGACGGTCCACCGATCGAATCGGTCAGCATGACGGCACGACAGACATTGCTTCTGATTCGAGGTCTGGGCCACAGCGGGTCCACGATTTTGGACCTTGCGCTCGGTGCTCATCCTCAGGTGATCGGTCTGGGTGAGGCCGCCCGGGTGCTTGCCCGTCCCAAGCCAGGGGAGGAGCAACGTGGACCGGCGATGTTGCGTGGATCCCAGCGCGACAAGAGGCGTTGCACCTGTGGGGCGATTGCGTCGGACTGTCCCGTGTGGGGCCCGATGCTCAGCTGGTTGGTGGCCCATGACGAGCATCCCCTTGCGGAGAAAATGCAGCAGCTGTTGACGTTGACCTCCGCGCATGGGGCGGAGTCAGCTCTGCAACCTGAGGTGATTGTTGATTCCTTCCAGGACGATCTGCTGTTGCCTCGCTTGATGCCTCCCGATGTGGACGTGCGAGTGATCCATCTGGTGCGGGATGTCCGTTCCTGGTTGCATTCCCGCTTGAAGGCCTCCCGGCAAACCCGGCGGCTGTTCCCTGAACTACGCACATTGGTGCGTTGGTGGTACGTGAACCGCAAGTTCGATCGCGTGCTGCAGCAATGCGGGAGACCTGTGTTTCGCCTTGGCTACGAGGAACTTGCCCTGAATCCCGAGAGGTCGCTGCAGCTGTTGTGTGCCTGGTTGGGTCTTCCGTTCGACCGCCAAATGCTGACTCCTGGTGCGTCCAGTACGAGTCACATTCTCAGCGGCAACCGCATGCGCTTCGATCAGGAACGGACGCGCATGATCTGTTACGACGGATCGTGGCTCACATCTGCAGAGATGATGGTGCGATTGGCAATGTTGATTCCACCGGTTAGCCGTTTAAATCAGCGCTTGGTGTATTCCAACCAGATTGTTTTGCGTTGATACTTGTCACGCGCACCAACGGCTGGCCGTGGGCCAGTGTGTCTGGATCTTGAGTTGCGGATATTGGCTTGCCAGTGCTTGATAGGTCTCTCGCTGGCTCGCACCGAGCATGGCCAGAATGTCATCTGGTGTGGATGTAGTGGAGCGGCTTTCATTCACGCGTTGTCCCCAGTTTGGTTCGATGTAGTCGATGTTGAGATGGTTGCAGAGATGCTGAAAGATCGGCTCGGTAAATAGCTGTTCATAGAGTGCAACCAAGATGTCTTGCTCATCAAAAGCTTCATAGAGATGTCTCAATGTCTGAGAATAGTTGCTGCGTTGGCTTGGTTTTTTCTGGAGTTTTGCGGCGGCCCGGCGAAGCTGCATCACTTCTTGCTCAGGCTTCAGGCTGCCAGATTTTTTGAGTTTCATGCGCTGTTGTGAGAGCACGCGTTCGACAGGGTCTCGCAAGAGAAACACAATGCGTGTCGTGATACCCCGTTGATCGAATTGATCGCGTACCCATCGGAAAGTGTCTGCCGATAGACAGCCATAGGATGGCGTGATGTCTCCTGTCAGTTTGATCGATGGGTTGCTCAATAGTTTGGCGAAATAATCAAAATAACGATCTGTGTTGCGAATAAAACCACGTCGTCGCCATGTTCTCCATTGCCAAGGGAAGGGATGTTGCGGAAGGAAACTTTTAAACTCATCAAGTGTGAGAGCATCCAGCACGTGATATTCCTTCAGGTAGCCAAAGTTTGCGTCCGATCGTTTGTGTAATTGATCATGCAGCCAGGACGTTCCAGCTTTCTGTGCACCAACTCCGAGTAAGAAGGTTTTTGTCTGTTGTTGAGTTGCTGTCATCGGATGCGTCGATAAATCATGCCGTTACTTTCGTCGGGGCTGTAGTCATAGATTTTGCGGTAAGGAGTCATGTCAAATTTAAATTGTTCAAAGCGTTTTGTTCCGGTATCAATATTGACGAGAAAATCTCCTTTTTGGGGAATATAAGAGGAGCCCTTGTCGGTGCCATGCATAATGGTGTATTTGTTGGAATCAAAGTCGAAATAAATAAGACGATCGTGATTCAGTCGTTCCAGCGGCCCGCGATTACGGAACCAAGATTTAGCGTAAATAATATTCACCTCTTCGCCGTTCTCTCTGGTTTTTTTTGTAATTTGATTGAGCTGATCAAGAGTTTTGACCCAACTATCGTGTGTGGTTTTCATGGTGACAATTCGATGGTGAAAATCGTCTCTGCCCAGATGCTCTGCTCCGATCAGGCAACTACTTGCGATGACTCCTGCAAGGCTGATGGTCTTAAGGTTGCCTCTCGACGCTGGGATTGACTCCGTGGCCCAAATCCAAAGAACCATCAGATTGATTGTGGCGATGAATTGAACGGGTAGAGCCATATAATTACTAGATCGGAACCCCACCATGGCGTACAGGCCGAAGGCGTAGGTAATCGCGCTTGCATTCAAAGCATCTAGAAGAGAAAATGATGCTTTGCGACGGATGATCAAGCTCAATCTGATCACGCTGGTCAGAATTAAAACGATGAAACGCGCATCGGGCTCGAATCGGGAAAATCTGAGATAGGAATCATAAGCTTTAACCCCAGCATAAAGGCTAGGAATATAACTCAGGTATAAATAAGACAGAGATAGGATAATGATTAGACCGCATAGGCAAAATTCGAGTTGATACGCCTTGGCCCATTCATCGATTGAGTGCCGAGAAAATTTTGGTTTATTTGCGAGGAGACCCGCACTGCCTGCGGCTAAGACTGTCAAGGCTGGAATGATGAAGAGAAGAAAGGCAGTGTCTTTAAAAAACAAACCAAGAAGCGCAAAAAAAACAGCTAGGAATCGATCTTTGGCTTGATTTTGTTTGCAATGGCGGATGTAGTGAAATGCAAAGAAGGCAAAGAGAAGGACGACAATTCTTTCACTATAGATGAACTGGAAAAAGGTGAACCCTGTTGCTGCGTCGAATAAAAAAAGAATGCTGAAGAGGAGTACATTCTCACGTCTAGCTTGTTTTTCGCTCAATTGATGCGCGATTTTGGTTCCAAGGATGACGATGGTGAATAGTTCGATGGCATTCACAATCATCCAGATGCTGACATAAGGGGTGAGCCAGCTCAGAATGTGAAGATCTTGATGTGAGAGTGGATAGAAGCGAAAATCATTGCGAAACATTGTCTCTTTGATGAGATCCCAGCGCAATGTGAAGTTGTCGAGAAGGTGGTTGTCAAATATATCCTTATACCAGCTGATAATTTCCTTGTAGAACCAGCTGGCTTGTTGCAACATTAGAGCCGTATAGAATGCAAAAAGACCTGTCACAAAAGGGTGTTGCTTGATGCTTGTGATCAAGTAATCAAGATTGTTTTTTTGATTTTTCTTTGGTTTGTTATTGTGTTCTTGAGCCTTTCTGATCAGAATGATGCAGGCGATACTAAGCAGCGTGAGGAAAATAAAGTGAGAGGCCTCGTTGTAGTTTTTTAGGAGCGCTTTTCCGGCTTCACTGTCGGCGATGGGTAGCCAGTTAGTGGATGAAGATATCAACAGAGAGGCAATCAGTCCTGCGAAGAGGAGGAGTAGGTAAACAAGTGCTAACCAGCGAATGTCTACTGGGCTCGAGATGCTTTTCAACTCAACTGATCTCCAGCTTCGGCAGCGATTTCACGACATCGTCAATCGCCTTGATCTGTTGCAGAAACGGCTCTAGCAGATCAAGTGGTAAGGCACTTGGGCCATCGCAACGGGCCTGGCTTGGATCAGGATGAGCTTCAAGGAAAAGGCCGGCTAGTCCGACGGCCATTCCCGCCTTGGCGAGATCAACCACTTGTGATCGGCGGCCCCCCGATGCGGCACCACCAGGGTCACGACATTGCAGCGCATGCGTGACATCGAAGATCAACGGCAGCTCGTCACAGGTCCTCTTCATGACCCCGAAGCCGAGCATGTCAACCACGAGGTTGTCGTAGCCGAAGTTGGTGCCACGCTCACAAATCAAGAGCTGTTCATTGCCGCACTCACGGAACTTGTCAACGATGTTGCGCATCTGTTCCGGACTGAGGAACTGCGGTTTTTTGATGTTGATCACGGCTCCGGTTTCGGCCATGGCGCGAACCAGATCGGTTTGGCGGGCAAGGAAGGCTGGTAGCTGAATGATGTCGGCTACGGCCGCGGCGGCTTTGGCCTCGTCCGGGCTGTGCACATCGGTGATCACAGGAATGCCGTGCCTGTCTTTCACCGCCTGGAGAATCTGCAGCCCCTCCTCCAGGCCGGGGCCTCGGAAGGAGTGGATCGAGGAGCGGTTGGCTTTGTCGTACGAGGCCTTGAACACCAGCGGAATCGACAGGCGCTGGCAGACCTCCTTGTAATGGCCGGCACAATCCAGAGCAAAGGACTTGTTTTCTAGAACGTTGACTCCCCCGAGCAAAACAAAGGGGTTGTCATTTGCGACTACAATTTCACCGATTTGCACCTGCTTTGCATTCATGATCATCGGCCAATTTTTCCAGGAGTTTATCTGATCAAGGGTCTGATCACTGTTGTCGATATGAAGATGTCTCCATGAATTTTTATCTTTAATTAAAATGAAGTCGGTTTTTCTGGTGTGAGCACTAAGGCTCCGAGATGGGTCGTGCGTTTTGGCTCTGCGTATAGGGTTGTTGTTTGTTTATCTTGGTAAGTCCTGTTGGCGCATGAGCCCTGGGCGGAGCAAGATCTAATTGCCATACCAGCTCTGTTCGTTGGTAGAAGCTGTACGCGACGCGATAAAAACTGAAGAAATTATAGCCAAGATGGATGTGTTCTTTGTTTGTATTTGCTTGCTCGAAAATGGAAGCCTGTTGGTTTATTTGTATCTCTGTGGGCCATTTTAATGATAGCTTTGTTGTGTCAGTTGAGTTTTTATAAACCGTCCAATGAGTTTTCTGGCCGGCTTAAACGATGCCCAGCGCAAGGCGGTGGATCACCATGAGGGTCCACTGTTGGTTGTGGCGGGGGCTGGCAGTGGTAAAACCCGCGCCTTGACCCATCGCATTGCTCATCTGATTGGTTCGCATGGTGTGGACCCCGCTCAGGTTTTGGCGGTGACCTTTACCAACAAAGCCGCTCGTGAGATGAAGGAACGGCTTGAGTTGCTTTTGGCTCAGCGGCTGGCTCAAAGTCAGTTTGCTCAACCCTGGAGCACGCTTCCGCCGGTAGAGCAACGGCAGTTGCGCACTCGCATTTACCGGGATGTCACCAAAGACCTGTGGATTGGCACTTTTCATGCCTTGTTTGCACGCATGTTGAGGTTTGATATCGACAAATTCAAGGATGCTGAGGGCCTGAGCTGGACCCGTCAGTTCTCCATCTATGACGAGACGGATGCTCAGAGCCTGGTGAAGGAAATCGTCACCCAGGAGTTGCAACTGGATCCCAAACGTTTTGAGCCGAAGAAGGTGCGATGGGCGATCAGCAATGCCAAAAATCAGGGGTGGTTGCCCGATCAGTTGGAAGCCAATGCTGAGGGGCAACGCGGCAAACTTACAGCTGATGTTTATCGGCGCTATCGCAAAGCCCTGGCGGCTAACAATGCCTTGGACTTTGATGATTTGTTGTTGCTACCTGTTCAGCTTTTGGGTCAAAATGAACAAGTGCGCAGTTATTGGTACCGTCGTTTTCGCCACGTTTTGGTCGATGAATATCAGGACACCAACCGTACTCAGTACGAGTTAATCAAATTGTTGGTGACGGATGGTAAGGATCCACAAACGGTTGAAGATTGGACTGGTCGTTCTGTGTTTGTGGTCGGTGATGCTGATCAAAGTATCTACAGTTTTCGTGCTGCTGACTTCACGATCCTGATGGGTTTTCAGGATGATTTTGGCGATCGGGCGCCGGACGACACCACGCGCACGATGGTGAAACTGGAAGAGAACTATCGCTCCACGGCCACAATTTTGGAGGCGGCTAATGCCTTGATCTCTCATAACAATGAACGGATCGATAAGATTTTGCGCCCAACCCGGGGTGAGGGGGAGTTGATCACGCTCACCCGTTGCGATGACGAGATTGCTGAAGCCGAAGCGGTGGTCCATCGCTTGCGAATGATGGAGGCGGCCAATCCAGAGTTGAGCTGGGGCGATATGGCGGTGCTCTATCGCACCAACGCTCAATCTCGTTCGATTGAGGAATCGCTGGTGCGTTGGGGTATTCCTTATGTCGTGGTCGGGGGCTTGCGGTTTTATGACCGACGCGAGATCAAGGACCTGCTTGCGTATATGCGACTGCTGGTCAATCCAGCCGATACCGTCAGCCTGCTGCGCGTGATCAATGTGCCCAAGCGTGGCATTGGCAAGACCACGATTCAGCGGCTTACCGATGCCGCCAATCAGTTGGGGATTCCATTGTGGGATGTGGTGAGTGATGCGGAGGCGGTTCGATCTCTGGGGGGTCGCTCCGCCAAAGGGTTGCTCCGTTTTTGTGAATTAGTGAACGATCTGCAGGTGTCCAGTCGAGAGGCGGCGCCGTCGGAGCTCATCCAACAAGTGATGGAGAAAAGCGGCTATGTGAGCGAACTGATCGCTGAGGGCACCGATGAAGCTGAGGAGCGGCGTCGAAACCTGCAGGAACTTGTCAACGCGGCTCTGCAATATCAAGAGGAAAATGAGGAGGGTGATCTCGAGGGATTTCTCGCAACGGCGGCCTTGTCGAGCGATGCCGATAACAAAGACACCGCAGCCGATCGAGTCACCTTGATGACGTTGCACAGCAGCAAGGGTCTTGAGTTTCCAGTGGTTTGTCTGGTCGGCCTAGAGCAGGGTCTGTTTCCCAGCTATCGCTCTTTGGATGACCCGGCCTCGCTGGAGGAGGAGAGGCGGCTGTGTTACGTGGGGATCACCCGTGCCAAGGAGCGTTTGTTTCTATCCCATGCGAGTGAACGGCGCTTATGGGGTGGGATGCGAGAAGCCGCAATTCCGTCAGTCTTTTTGTCTGAACTCCCCGAGGCTCTTGTCCAAGGTGATCTTCCCCAGAGCGGAGGTGCGTCATTGCGACGGGAGCGTCGGCTCGAGCGGCTGACCAGGGTGGATCGCGAACAGCCGAGATCCAATGCTGCGCCTGCGAATGCGGTACGCCGTCGCCAGGCTGGTCCAGCGCCTGGGCGTAGTTGGAGTGTTGGGGACAAGGTGAGCCACGCCAGCTTTGGGGTTGGGGAGATCACCCATACCTTTGGCAGCGGTGAAAAAGTGTCGATTGCGGTGAAGTTCGCTGGCATGGGCCCCAAAATTCTTGATCCACGTTTGGCTCCGATTGAATCGGTTGATCACAGTTAAGTCAGCAGGTTTGTCCAAAGTTGATCAATCGTTGTCTGTTTGTGATCAAGATGGCGCCGGGCCATCTGCCTGGTTCTCTGTTGTTTGACAAGATTGTCTTGATGTTGATTCAGCATGGATTGATCAATGCAGCGATCGATTTCAATCATGGATGCTGTTAGTTCCTGATCAAGAGACGGCAAACGGCCATTGACCATCACGGTTTTCCCTGCATAAAACGCTAACTCAAGCCGATTGGGGCTCTTGTCACAGCAGGTGATTGGTTCTTGATAAGGCAGTAGAGCAATGCCGGGACTCGCTAAAGCTTGTTGCATCGATTCTTGGCTCCATTCCATCGCCTGGCAAGCAAGGCTTTTGGATCTCAACCGTTTGGCGAGAAAGGCTTGGGCCGCCTGACTGTGTGAGCAGACCAGGGTGATTGTTGCTTGATTCTGTTGCAGCACATCAATCGATTGGGCAATGACATCGCAAAAGATTGAAAAGGAAGGTCGTTCGGATGGGCCGCTCGCTTCGATGACTCCAAACCAAAGAATGTTGAGAGGGCTTTTGGGTGTCTTTCGTGGCGCAGCATCAGTTGTGTTGTTCGGCAGGCAAGTGGTATCGAGGCCGTCGGGGATGATGCGGATTTTGTGGTGATGTTTGGCTGGGATTTTTGCGCCAAGATGTTTGGTTGGCAGGGTGATGTATGTGGCTAAATCGAAAGCTTTTTGGATGTATCGGTAACTGGTTTTGATGTCGCAGGCATCAACAATCAAGCTGGTTCGAAACCGTTTTGCGAATTGCATGCCATCAATGACACGTTCGTCGTTAGGTTTTCCGACAACAACAACCTTTGATCTGGCCAGAGTGAACAAAAATTGAGCGCGGCGCAGTTTGGGTCCAACCTCGCGCAGCCAGAGTCGGATGCCCTTCGGTAATTTTTGGGTGATCTTGGGTAGATCGTGTTTCGACAGCAGTTTGTTGGAGGGCAGCTGCAGCTTGACGACCCTTATGCCTTGTTGAGTCGCGAGATGGTGCAGCTTGAACCAGCGCAGACGGCATCCAGCACGCCTCGGGTCGGCTTCGATGAGGACAATCACCGTTGCGAAGGCTGCTTTTGCGACCAACAGCATGCCTGGCATCGGCCCCATCAAGTTGCCGATTAACCTCCTGCCCAGTACAAGCACGACTGTGTCGACCGTCAGCCAGCCGATGATCCCCATTTTCATCGGTTACGACCCGAGGGAACGGGCGGCCACCAACGTGTTGATCGACAGCCTGTACCAGCACAGCAGTGCTCCTTTGGCGATCACGCCCTTGGTGACCCCTCAGTTGGAAGGGCAAGGCCTTTACAGGCGAGAACGAGATCCGAAGCAGAGCACAGCGTTTTCCTTCTCTCGCTTTCTTGTTCCCCACTTGATGGGGTTCGACGGCTGGGCGATTTTTATGGACTGCGACATGCTCTGC
>MDSW01128232.1_pt1 | contig 22077 bp, 12 predicted proteins | sample 811171 | NCBI WGS metagenome assembly MDSW01 (sample SAMN05326641, study PRJNA326480) | marine metagenome | isolation source: seawater | place: Atlantic Ocean: North West | collected 2012 | reverse complement strand
TGACTGCTACCGTCGTTGCGTAAATTTGATCCGACCATGTCTGATACTGAAATACCAATCACAGTTGGTGACTGTAGCGCACCTGAACCAAGAGTTATAATGCCCGATTGGGAGCTTCCAACGACACCACCGGTATTGCTTACAACTTGTTGCTTAATGGTGCTCTCAGGCACAGTGAAATGCATCATCGCATCGCCTAGGGTAGACGAAAATCCATGAGTGTCTATATGTTGAGCCTCGTTAGACCCATCGACGTTTACCAAGATGTCACCACCTTCTCCAAGAAGCACCTGGGAAGACGCGCGCCCGAACACGTGGATAGGATATTTTCCTGGCGCGACATATGCTCTCTGTACAAGGATTCCATTTGAACTTGAGAAAAGAGCTTGATTCAAGAGAGTGTGCCCTCCAAGCAGCAAAGGTTGGAGGATAGCGATGAGGCCGTTGCCATACCAGTCAGCCAAACCACCACCTACTGCTGGTGTAGATTCGATTTGGATTTGACTCCCTTCAATGCAGGAGTCATCCTCTCTGGTTGCAAACGGGGAGTAATTGACAAACGCGCTTTGCGTGCATCCCGCGCCAGCTGGTCGTATTGCATCGATGTGATGAGCGTCATCTTCGTCACTTGTATAGTTCAAGTATGTAAATAAAGTAGTTTGACCAACTGAATCTGCCATGAGTACACTGACTGCACCATGTACTTGCACTGTATAGATTGCTTGTGGCCATGTCACGAGCTTTACTAAATGTACGTCATCTTCGTCGAACTCGGTCGAAAGAGGCACCAGCTCATCGTAATAGTACATTCCAGGTCCTTCAATTTGATACGCACCCCATTTGCCTCGGGCTTTCACCAAGACCTCAATCGCCACTCCGGAAACGCACGATCCGTCGTCATAAATAGCCCAGGCGTTGAAGTTTGGGGAGTTGGGATCAGTGCAGCCACCGCCACGTAACCGTAGATTTTCAGAGCGTTCGTCTGTAGCGGACCGTCCTGTCCATGCTATGTAAGTGTATGAACCAAAGATGCGTCCTGAGCCAGTTTCCTTCTCTTCTTCAGAAACAGCAGCTTGGATAGCACCCTTGAAGTGAAAGAAATATTCAGCTCTAGGATATGCACACATAGCAAGATCGTGGCTTTCGTCAGAATACGAAAGTGAACCATGCGCATGAGTAGTTTCATTATTTGGTGCTCCATTTATGCTGTAATACCCGTAGCTATCAAGAACGGCATCTCGCGCGTATCCCGCTTCATTTCTACTTTCCAGTAAGGAACTATCAAGTGCGCTAACACTGATTCGTAGTTTCGTTGGCATTTCTCTTGACACACGCCGGAGAGCGTGATTTTTAGCGTCCGCAACGAATGCTATTTGCCCCCCAGTGTTCGGAAACACTGCAACTCCCGATGGAACATCAAAGAGACACGCAGGCCCAAGATCATCTGCATGTCCGGATGCAGACGCATATGACCCAGCATATGGAAATGATGCCACAGAAAAGTCAGGTGATCCACTCACGTTACCATCCAAAATAATTCGTCGGAGCCTATGCGACCTCAGCTCAGTGACGAGAAGAGCGGACCTGCCAGCGAGTGACGAATTTCCAAATGGGTCTCCTACATCCCGTGGCTCTCGGTAAAAGGAAATTCCAAAAGGTTGATTGAAGCGAATTTCAGCTGGAGATCCCGGGAGAGGGTTTCCCAACACGGAGCCATCAGAAGAGAGAGTACCAAGTCCATCTGGCGCCGCCTCAGTCCCAGCGACGGTTGTTACAGCAAGAGACAACATGTCGACAGATCTGATACGGTTATTTCGACGGTCAGCTATGTAAAGCACACTCTCGTCATCGTTGAATGTCATATGACTCGGGGAGTTAAAGACTGCAGCCAATCCTGCTGCATCAACGTATCCTGTCTTCCCAGCACCGTTTAACAGAGTCTCTACTCCACCGAGTGCACGAACAACGCGAACACGATTATCGTCATCGGTGAAGAACAAATCACGAGACTGTTCTTGATACGCGAGGCCGAGAGGACTCCGAATGTAAGCCTGCGTCGCATCAGGCGCATCTCTGTAGTCACCGATGCCTGCTCCAGCATACGTATGGACAAGTCCTTTCTTGAAGTCAATCAAACGAATCCTGTGGTTCTTTGAGTCGGCGATGAAGAGGTGTCCGTCGCTGGTTAACACAATAGCCTGGGGATCGTTAAATTTAGAGCGAGATAAGCTTCCGTCGGCGAATCCCGCGTTTCCAGATCCAGCAACGGACGAAACTTTGCCCTCAGGGTTTACGTAGCGGATGCGATGATTGCCAGAGTCTGAAACGTATACGCCGCCTTCGTTACTGACTGCAACTCCTGATGGTCGATTCATGAAAGCTTTCTCTCTGAGCCCATCCTGTACTCGTTAAAAATGTCACGGAGTCAAACATGAATGAAATGAGTGAAATACTTTGTCAAGATGCGGAATGTGGTAATCATATCCAAGGTAGGGAGAAAGCGCGCGCTTGATTGAGAGAAAGTTGGTGCAAGCCTCTTACCCGATAGCCGGAGACGCCAGAGCCCGAGACAGTCGAAACAAACCCTGTGACCACGCAAAGGAAGTGAGATTCTGGGAATATGCATGTTGAGGAGTTGCACGACAAGGAGAACGTATGCGCAAGGGTTAGATGCACCTTCAGGTTGGCAGACCAACTCGTACGCATCGAGACTCGACGGAAGAATGAGAGTCAAGAAAAGAGCATAAGAGAGAAAGAGCGAAACGCGCCCTTTCGGCCCCATGACTGGCCCAGGACACTAGGATTAGAGGTATGACAGGTCGCTCCTCGAAGCTAGCCGAGCGATCATGTAGATGTCACCATATCACTTCAGCGTGCACGACGTTGTTGACTTGCTCAGAACGACATAAGTTTTGCTTGCTCTAATCATGCCTCAGGAAAGGACGGGAGTACAAAATGTAACTAGACTAGACTAGACTATGAAGTACCGGTAACAACGCGTTCTCGATGAAGTATACTCTCAAGTGTATGTTGTACCAGTTGTGCCACGCTCGTTGAATTCGAATAATTAGAGATATAGGCATCGATGGAATTTGATCGCACTCTCAGATCGCACCACCTTGCGTCATCGCCTTGATATCATACGAAATTCGTATGATATATATCATACCGTACTAAATTCGTACTTATCGCGAATTTGGGAAATTAGTACGTCAGGAGGCGGAATTCGCGGTTTAAGCATCGATTTATGCTGAGAGAGACAATGAACCTGATGAGTTATGTCCTCTGATCTCGTCTCACTTGATCAATTTAGTACTGATCTATATAGCTCTAGACTAGTATGGATTTAGTACGTCAGCCTCTCATAGTGGTAGTGAGTCTACAAGTACTACATACAGTAGACTTACGTATCATATGTAGTAGTGTGTGTTCGCTTTAGAGCTCGATAGAGTAGCTACTACACAAGTTCTAGCTAGCTAGAGGTGGCCCGCAGATAGATTTCACGTGCAGACAGTGCCATGATCAACATGACGAATAAACTTCAAATGAAGACGCCAAGAAATGGAACTAGGGGGAAACGATGGTTCGGAGATGAAGCACATTTGCAATTCCCCCCGCGTCTGCAGTTGTGCCGAGGAGCAGGACGTCCCGGACAGCGCGCACGCCCCATATGATCCCTCCAGAACACGGCACCTGCAATATAAGTTATCCAAAGCACGTGGCCTTGATAGCCTCGAGGACCCAAATGCGTGCTGAATACCCACTGTGTAACCGGCTTATGCTGCCGGATGAACTTTACCCAGAGGCCCAACAGTCTCCTTGAGGACTGCAAGATGCAAAACTTTGTACTTTCGAAAGTACGTACCACTCCGATAGGATAGCTTTTCAGCATTCTCCGGCGTTGGCGTCTCGAGGCCGCAGACAAGTCCTTCCCGACGCTCGCGCTCAAAGCACGAGCCACTTCATCGAGATGATTTATGTCGCCTGACTTGGAAGCAATCTAGCCGAGGATCATCGCACAGGTTGCTCGCGCCGTTGCCGTTATCTTGGCGTTATCTTGATAGACTGCACGGGAATCAATCGACGGACTGGAGCTCGTGCTGCGCTGAAAACTGAGAGGGATTTTGTGGTCATGTGAGTGTATCGGTGCTCCTCGGCGTCGGGCAGCCCGCGCGACATCCAAGCGTCCCAACACTCCTGAGAAAGCCCTTGCCCTGGCGTCCTGCAAGAAAGAAAAGTCAGACCAGCTCTGCCACGAGGCGGAGCAAGTCCATCACTTCATCCTCGGCGAGACGAGACTCACAGTCCTCAACTAACTTCGAGAGCGCAGAGATTTACGAGTGAGCCTTAGTTTCAGAAGTCAAATGAAAACATATAACGGCGTACCAGGTGTATCTCGACATCACTTCCCGGCTTCAGATTGATGATGTTTAGGCACTCCGCCGACGTCAAGTTGACGGGCTGCTAAGGGAAAGTTAAGGGAGTCCGGAGGAAATGAGGATTTGGCCGCGGCGTCACACGAGCAGTTCAACACGCACCTCGATAGAGTTCAGGAAGCTTTCTAACTTGTGTTTTATCTGCTGGCCAGCCGCAGTCCTTCGGAGAGAGTCGTAGCACTGCGTTTAAGAAGAAGTGTCAGAGATAGAGCGCACCCACATCTTTCTCGTGTCACGTCGAGGCGTACCTGCACTTCGGTCGGAAATGGGTCATGCGGCTGGGGATAACGCGGTTGGTGCCCTGGCTCTTGCGTGCGCTGGCGAAGCAGCTCCAGTAGCTCGAAATTAGACATGAACCCCTCGTTTGCGCAAAGGACCCTCATTACCCTCGCGCGAGGCACACTAGAACTCCGAGCGAGGGGAAGGTAGGAACGCACGTTGATACGCACATCCTATTTCCTTGACCTTACTTACTTCGTTACTTATAGGACAGCTCTAGCTACTAGCTAGCTAGCTAGATAGAGATAGGTCCTTTCTTTCTTGATTGGTAGACTAATAGACTAGACTAGTCTATGTATGCGTTTGCGTCCATCAACAGTGCACCGAAGGCAAAATGGGACAAGCATGAAACACATAGACTAGACTAGACTAGTCTAGACTAGTCTAGGGATTTTTTTCCTTTCAATCGCCGACGAACATCAAACTCGCTTTTGACCGCGAGACGGAAGTTGAAAGCTGTGGTTAACAATTTGATAGACTATCTAGTCTATTTTACTTTCGTATCATATTATACTGTATACAGGCAGGAGTATATATATATATGATATGTATATGATAAATTATCATATGATTTTATTATCATACTTACCTACGAATACGAAAGTAGACTAGTCTATATGTAGATGTAGATAATAGTCGACTATAGTCGATATTTGCGCAATAGTCGAAAGTATCATACCTTCGTACGAAGTACGGAATACCAACTAACGAAGCCAAGCACAAACAAAAACGAACGTAGAGGTAACCTAACTGTACAGTAGCGTTCCTCTAAGAGCGAAAGAACCATCGCAAATTCCTGTGGGAAACACATTGGAGAAGGAACCTCGCACTCGGAAGATGCACCAACGGATCGCGTCGTGTCGAAAGCGACAGAAACCGACACACTGCTTCATAATATCCCTATCATATTACGAAGGTACCTTCGGAAGGTAGTTTTTAGTTGCATCCATACCTTGATCACGTACGTGTCGTCGTCGTAACACGTGTATGGGGGAGCGCAACGAAGGTTCCCGGGTTGAAACTGAACCGCAAGCGAAACAGCTCAGCCGCCCCGGCAAAGAAATTTTCGACCCTTCGCTGACCATCGGGCAGGTCTGCATCTGCTCGCGTATCTTCGCGGTTTCCCCTGCAATCCGCCGAGATCCGGTGGTCAGTCGCTGAAATTCGTTCTTCTGTCGCGCAGATCTTGACAGTGCAGTGTTTGTTTTATCTCTCGTTCGGGACAGCTTTTGAAGCTTTCGTGGGTGGGTGAACCCTGGTTGCTTTTTGAAGAATTCGTCGAGTGCGGAACTCTTCCCGCCCGTCGGTCCGGCCCGAATAAGTATCTGAATGTTCTTTTTCGCAGGCTCACAAGATCTCACTGTGAAAGCACTCTTCGATTTCAAACGCGTGAACTGGTCGACAACGGAAGGACGGTGAGACATGTTCTGAGCTGAGAGGTCAACAAGTATTAAAGCTATAAGAGAAATCTAAAATTTTCTCCATTTTTTCGTGCGGGCAGGCGTATCATCTTGTCAATCTTGTGCACGGCATTGTTGGGGTACGTGGTCACGGACAGAAGGAAAGTAGGAGTTGGATGATGCCACGTTTTGATTTGTTCCTAATCCACTTCTGTACCGCTCAGGGCTTTCATTTTATGCGCAGTGGTAGGAAGGGCGAAGAGGTGCTTGGACTTTTCTGTCACTGTGCACATCATCCACTTCGCCATGTGCACTATGTCTGGCGGAATACCAAAAGAAATTGCGTGGTGGATTGCGAATATAACCAGTCTTGTGTTAATGTCAGCGCTCGGGTACGTGGAACATGATCAGCAGTATTAGTTTTGCTTCGTCAAACCCTGACTACTCTGCATTTCTCCAGGGAATACTGTTGCACGTGCCGTGAGTTACGAGACATTCCGATCTCAGTAAACAGCCGAGGCCGGCAACTTAACTTTTCACCTTAGTTAGGTAGCTAAGCCAAAGAAGTAAGGAAAATAGTGAGACAAAAAGAGCTGTCACAGTGTAGAAAGCGATAAAAGTTGCTGATACATCATGCTGTTTGAGCTCAATGCGCATTATTGCTTGAAGCCGCTCCCCAAAAGCGTTTCTGCTAAACTTTCTTTCGACGTGCATCCTGGCAAGGATACCCATACGTCGTGCTACCGTGCTGTCGTTGCTGATTCGTTTCATTGCAGAGGCGAATACCTGTTGTGTAAGAAATTTCTGTTAGGTTTGTATAAAGAAAATGACTCCACGACGAAAGTTGTGCTTGACCGCAACGTTCGCCCACCTCAGGTTTTGGGGCACACAGAAATCCTGTTACTCCGTCGATAATACTCTCCACTGGACCGCCGGAATCACATGCGAGTACTGGTCTGCTGGCCAGCATCGCTTCTAGTGGCACGATACCGAAGTGCTCGTTCTCTGGTGTGTACAGCACACAGGTGCAGGTCGCAAGTAACCCCTCCTTCTCATGTGAACTGACGGAAGGCAAGAAGGATACTTCACTGGAAATTCCTAGCTTCACAGATTCTCTGAGAAAGAAAAGATTATTCACATCGGCAGTGAGTGACTATGATGATGCATCACGAAGAACAGTTGTGCTGTTCACCGTTTATCAAACGATATAAAAAATGAGGGAGTTATCTCACCTCTTGAGCTCGCTCAAATAAACGACGTTCTCCTTCAGCCGCTCATCATATCCTCCAGCAATCACCAAGCGTGACTTGGAACTTCCGGAAGCAGCTGTATTTTTCCGGAACAGTGCGTATGCCCTGAGGGCTAGATTAAGATTTTTCTTCCTCTCAAAGCGATTTATTGAGAGAAACATTATACCTCCGTGCACGCCACCATATGCACACGCCTGACCAGGTCTCCGAGATAAAATCTTAGTGTCCACCGAAGGATGTACTATTCCAGGACATAAACCTTTTCTGTAAAGTGAGGGGAACGTCCTCGCGAATATATCTGCTGTAAACTGGCTATTTACAATGACACGATGTGCCTTCCCATCAGAAATGAGGAGGATAAGAGTGGCTCAGTCAGCTCAGAAAAGTGCTCTCAGAAGAGTTGAATAGTGTTTTCGTCTGAAGGTTGGAAAAGAAAAACACACCATTCCTGTCGCCATCTCCTCGAGCCAGTCAAAAGGAGTTCGGTATAGCACGCGGAAGAATGTGTCATGCTTAGCCAAGAGCAGGTCCGGAAAATGACAGTAAAATATCACCCTCGCATTCGCAAACATCCTGAGTAGCAAGATGGGCGAGGAAACCTTCCGGTACATTGGAAACTGGTTAGACGCAGGTGCAAGCAGGTTGTTGTATGGTGAGAAAAACCTACCTGATCGACTAAAACTATTGAACATGTCCGTTCATGAGTCAACATTGCTACCTGTGGAATAAGAAAATAAGAAAAAAAGTCAACGAACCACTTCGGTCGGTGGCGAGACGTACTAGCTAGGAAAATCTTCCTTCACAATGTAGATTATTTACTCACAGTTGCCCAAAGACAACGCAAATTGGCAAACAGTGCGTGAAAACGCCCATTTACGTGGCGTGGAAGCCAGCTGCCGTAAACCCGGATCCAATCAGCTCGAGCGCCATCTGCATACAGCAAAGGAAGATAATTCAGAAAGCTGCAAACTCATGTGTTCAACGGCGTGCGTCTGCGGCGGAGAAATGTGTTGGGTGAATCTTTGGTTTCATCGTGCGGGCAGATTTCCCGCCACCCCCAAAGAACTGGACACTGAAACACCACAAATTTGAGGTACTTCACCGAAAATGAAGCACTCGTCTCGAGGATCGGCGTACCTCTCCCCAGCGTTTCTTCGAAACAACGATGGATATCATGATATCCAGTGTACATCACAACCTGGTCAAATTAGGGAGTTCAGCGCTTGGCAGCAGGAAGGGCAACTCGCAGCTGAGGTTCTCGCCGGAAAACAAAGAACTCACCTCGTAACCAGCGGCAGAGAGCTCAATCGCCGCATCAAGAACGAGGCGTTCAGCCCCTCCTATGCCGAGATCTGGGTGAATTATCACGACCCTCTCTCTCAGCGTTTCCATGCGCGAATCAGCGATGCAAAGCACGGTAGTGCGCGCAGCAGTGTGGAGCACCTATACAGGAGACTTCACCCCGTCACAAACTGGTCGTCCCCGCCCAGCTCTGTTGCTGGGCGGTATATGTACGGGGCGTGAACTTTATTTCAGCCAAAAAATTCAGTGAAGTATTATATCTATAGGAATACACACGTATATATATGTCATCTCCGGGTAATAATCTGGTGCGCTTTAAAACTTGTACCGAAGGTAATCTCGGTCTCAGGAATTCTCAATACTTTCGAAAGTAAAAAAATCTCAGGAATTCTCTAAAAAATCGTGATCTCAGGAATTCTCTAAAAAATCATGCTTATTACGAAAGTATGATACAATTCCGCACCCCAGACGCACCAGAAATGAGGCAGTGTCGAACTAAACCACCATCTTTGGGTAAGCTGGTGCGCCTTAAAACTTGTGATCTCGATCTCTGGAATAGACCCATTGCACTATAAGGATTATGGGTTATGGGACCAATTTGTCCCGCCACCCCCTTTTTTGGCGTGTTTAGGTGTACCTATGGGCAAATAGTCTAAAAAACGAAGCGTGTGGACGCCTTCGCGCGACGCGCGACGACGCTGCGCCACGAGCAGTGCTAGCCCGCGGAAGTCCGTTCATGGTGTGATGGGTATAAATGTTCCAAGCATCTGCCTCAAATCTGAGCTCCAGCGACGCAGCATGCACGTCGCTGCCGTGGCGTATCCGCGGACACCCCGAACTGCTCTCATGGTAACACAAGAAAACATCATTAGATTTCGGCCACAACGTGATCTTTCGAAGGAAATATTAAAGTAGAGCAGTATTTGTCATTTTAACAGGTATTTTCAGAAGTGCGATGATTATAGAACATTCTGGTCTACTTAAAGCATGCCTTCGAAAGATAGCATTGTGGCCGCAATCTAAGGTTGTTCTCTTGTAAGCACTTCAGGGTGCCCGCAGATACATCCCGGTAGCGGCGTGCATGCTGCGTCGCTGGAGCACAGATATGAGGTGGATGCTCGGAACCTTTATACCCATCACACCATGAACGGATATCCGCGGGCGAGCACCTCTCGCGGCGCAGCGCCCGCGAACGTCCGCGCGCCCCGTGTGACTTTTAGCGTGCGACGGGACAAAGAGAGGCGCGCAGCGCGCGTCAGTTGAGTCGAGCGATTTCTTGGTTTATCAACCCGTGATTTGGTTTCTCGGTATAGTGCAATGGGTCTAATCTCTAAAAATCGGCACGTACACGGACATAAATAAAATCACACCGTAATATGCATTCAGCGACTCGGCGTCTTTCCCATTTTCGCCCCCCCAGGTGTTTTCGCCGCCCGAACGGCACCCAGCGCCTCCTCGATTGCTCTGAAAATTCGTACACGGCGTTTCGGTGTCTAACGGCGTCCTCTCGTGCGGTTTGGCGATTTTTCTCGCATGTGCTCGCGCGCTGTGCGTCGGTGAAGTCGAAAACGGTCAAGTTTGGATCCCCCCAAAAACGTCCCACCCCGACGCCTAAAAATCCCACAAGCCACACGAGAGGACGCCGGCAGAGTCCGAAACGCCGTAAACTATCAATACACTAATATCTATTCAGGAGCGCCGAATTTGTAGCCCGTTCCAAACAGCAGCGACGCATGCGCCGCATCGGATCCATCAACTGTCACTTGGTTCAAGAGTCGACGCTTCTTCTTCCCTGCGCCAGTGGTGCTGTCGTGTTGAACTCCTTTCGGTATCTGCAACTCCGCAGTCTTGGGTTTTTGAATGTTTGCCAGAGGCAAGCGCAAACCGCCAACGAACGAAGATGTCTTTTCATGAATCGCCGCTGCTTTCGGCATTTTTGGAGTGACTCGCGTTGATCTCCTCGTCGATGTGAAGTCTGAGGGAGTGTCACCAACCTTCGTCTCCAACTCATCTCCCACATATGTTGACACCTCGTCATCCTCGGGCTTCTCCTTATCCTTTGCTTCACCGTGTCCTACCGCCTCCAATGGAGAATGGGCATGTGATGCGTTGATGTCAATGCTCACTTTATTCAACGTGGTGGACACGATGACACCGTCTGCCTGTCCACTTTGATCCGCCATGGCTTGGCGATAGGGTCCGCTTTTTCTCGTCGCAACGAATCCGTCTTCTCCTTCGATATCATCAAAAGCAGTGGAAATTTGGTGAGTCTTGGCCAGAGGCGAAACGTATCCACTTAGACTGAGATGGTCGAGCACGTTAACGACAGTCTCTTTTGCCACCTTCTCCGTGAATGGAGATCTAGGTGAGCCACTGACACCTTCTCCACTGCAGGGCCCCAAGGGAGTCTTTGCGGTACGGTTGGAGGTGTGAACAACCTTCAAGGGATCAACTTCCCCAGCAGGCTTTGTCGTCCTCCCGTCTTGCTTGGATGCACTCAAGGATGACATCCACATCGTACCCCGTGACGGTGCACCGGGAATGGTCAAGCCATTTGCTGTCATCACGGCCTTTAGCTCTCTAACTTGAATGCGATAGTTCTCCGCTTGGTTGCGTTCGCTCGCTGCTTCTGCCATTTGCTCTCCAACTTGCCTCTCCAGCGCCTTCAGCGCCGCCGTTTTTGAACCTAACTCTCTTTCCATCTCCGAAGCCCGCCTTTGTACATCTTGGAGGCGCACATGGACAACCTGATCAGATATCACATTTGAGTTCAGTTTCCTTCGCTCGGCGTCAGCCAGTTGTTCCTTAAGCACAGCTGCTGCACCATCGCGCTCTGCGAGCAGGCGTTGAAGCTCATGAACCGCACCGCGTTGGTCGTTGAGCTCACGTCGAAGCTTGACGACTTCCGACGAAGCTCCTCTCGATTTATCCGTGCAAGTAGACGTCTTGGCATGTTCCTGAGCAAGAGCCTCCTCGAGCTTCTCCCTCGCCTCACGTTCGTGCACGAGGATCTGCTCCAGTTTAGCCTCACGTCTTGTTGCCTCTGCCAGTCTCTTCTCTGCTTGTGCAAGCGCTTCGCTCGACCCTTTCTTCCCAGCTTCAATTGTCACGCGAGCGCGCCGCTCTGCTGTGGTTATTTCGTCCGTTAGACGCGAGATTTCCGCGTCTGCTCCACTTAGTCCCTGCGCCGCTGTCTGTAACGCCTTCCGCAGGTTGGATAACTCGCGCTTCAGTGCATCACCTGACTCTTGTTCCTCAGCAAGTTGCGCAAACAGCACCTCATATTCAGAACGTGCCGTCTCCATGTCATCGCTCAGTGCACCCCGCTGCACTTCAAGTACTTTAATCTGGCGCCGTGAGTTCGCTAGCTCGAGTTGTGTCGATGCAATGCTATAGTCGCGCTCAGCGACATCGCAACTGTAAGCGTGTGCCATCTACGTGGTGTGGGTGAAAACAAAAATGGGACCGGGCCGTGTAAATGAGCGTGCGATAACAACCTGATGCGCCGTCTCCTCAAGAAAACAAGCGACAAATGTACCAGCTGATGAATACGGGCTCGTGGAAGAGACAACTCAAAGCGACCGCAGGTGGTGTCCAATACTTCTTGAAGCGCCGTTTGGGGTGGAGAAGAGGGAAAAAAAGGTGTGAAGGAGGCCGGAAGTTTTCGCCAACACGGACGGCGGCACTCCCTAATCGTGGACGCACCGTGCTGAGCTCGCCCTCGATTTTTTGCCTTTCAGCGCTGAATGCATTGACGACGACGCTCAGCTTCTTGCGCAACAACTCGATCTCTGCTTGCCCGAACTGCCCCATGCTGCGCGACTCGTCCAGCTGGGTGAGGAGGTGACGCGAGAAACTCTGAAGCTCAGCGAGCTCTTCGGATGCGGACATGCGAGCTCGCGCCGACACGGAGACCGGCGGAACTCTATCCTCAGCGTGATGGTGCATACTTTGCACGTGCACGTGACACACGTAGGGAGGAGCTCGGCGTCAGCAAGAGTGGGGATTCCGGCGGTTTCTTCGAAACTTTTAAAATCCAACGACTATGTTTTATCGCAGGTAGCACACAGATAGAGAAGTAACGGACCGATTGCACTACTACTATCACTATCTACGACGTACGTATGATACATATTACTTTAAAGTACAGATTATCTATCACAATACGAAAGTAATATCATATATGATATTACCTTCGAAGGTATTATTATTACTTTCGAAAGTACTACATACATACATATACAGTAGGCTATTACCTGGAATAATTAACCCGTTTTGGCGAAATTTGGGGTCGGTCATGACGAAACTGCGGGCGTGTCCTTTGGAGACGCCCTGGACGACGTTCCCTGCCTGATCTACCTGACCGACAATGGTCACGAAATTTGTAGACTACTTGTACTGTATGCCGTACTGTAGTCCTTATTTAGTCTAGCTAGACTAGCTTGCCTCGGCGCTATTTGCGGAGATTTTTTTTTCCCCAAGTTCCCCAATAGCGCCGAGGCAAGCTAGTCTGTATGTGGCTAGCTAGGTGACAACCAGCAAAACCAAATAAATATCTCTGCCGTATCCGTACTCGCGCCCCCCACGCGCCACAACGCTCCCCCGGCGCCACGGGCTTCTGGACTTTTATTGGACTGCTGCGGAAGGGTGGGGACGTGGTCAACCACAGTTATTTCAAACGCCGCCATGCACGCCCTTTTACCAAACTCCTTTCGCATACACGTGTATCATCCACGTAAAAGGAGATCTTCGAAAGGAGCGCTCGTGCGTGCATTCTTCGACAGACCGACCGTTCGCGCCGTGGAGGGGGGCGACCCGGAGGAGATAGAGTTGGACGCGATGGAGCGAATGGAGAAGTCCATCGACTCCATCCGCGCGAACTTTAACACCGTTCGCACCGGCCGTGCGAACGCTTCTATCTTGGATCGTATCGAGGTGGAGTACTACGGCGCCATGACCCCGTTGAATAGTATTGCGAACGCCACCACCCCAGACGCGCAGACTATTCTCATCCAGCCGTTCGATAAGGGTGCCATCAACGATATCGAAAAGGCGATCATGTTGAGTGATCTTGGTCTCACCCCCGGTAATGATGGGAACTGCATTCGTCTGAACATTCCTACGCTCACTGCAGAGCGAAGGAAAGAACTCACGAAACTTGTCTCAAAACTTGGAGAAGATGGAAAGGTTGCTCTCCGGAATGTCAGGAGAGACGCGCTGAGGTCGATAAGCAAACTCGAGGGTATCTCTGAAGACGAGGTCAAGTCCCTCGAAGAAGGAATTGAGAACCTTACCTCCACGCACGTCAAGCTTGTAGACGAGCTGGTTAAGAAGAAAGAGGAGGACATCGCAAAAGTGTAACTAGAGGTGCCAGCTAGCTCCAGATCTAGCCAACAGCTTACTACCACTAACTCTAGCTACTGTTGCCTTTCAGTGGACGTGGAAGAAAATTTCGCCTGGACGGAGATCTTGACTTGAAAGGAAGGAGATAATATGATATTCAGTCTACCTTCGAAAGTACATTTGTTCGGGCAGGATTCGGTATTTTGGAATGAACAATTTTATCAAGTGAAATTCCGTCCACCAACACCGTAATGTACGAAGAAGGTAGACTATTTACTTTCGTATCATATATACTAGTCTATATATTCATACGAAGGTAATATTATTGATTCAAGCATGCGCACGCGGTTCAAAACTTGTTTGAAAAAGAGAACTCCTGAGATCATAATCACAAGTTTTAAAACACACCAGATTACCCAGAAATGATTTAGTTTGACACTGACTGCCTCATTTCTGGTGCATCTGGGGTGCGGAATTGTAATACGCATGATCCTTTCCGCGATGGTCTTGACTCGTGCGACTTGAGGGGTGATGGGGGATCCTGCCCATGAGAGAGGATTTTGTGCTTTTTTTAAACGAAAGTAGACTAGACTAGTCTATATCCTACAAGTACAGATAGATATGTAGACTATCTACTACGAAAGTACCTTCGTACCTTCGAAGGTAGATGCCATATGATATCAACATCAAATCATATCATACTTTCACACGCACATACTACATATATAGTAGTCTAGTCTACTTTCGAAAGTAGTCTATCTACGAAAGTAGTCTAGCTAGTCTATCATATTTTCGTACCGAAGGTACGATTGTAGACGACCATCCGCCAGTTAGTCTAGTCTACAAGCAAGTAGGTAGTATAGGATGTTTTCGTCTATTTTTGTTTTTTCGCAGACTACTTGTAGAACTACCTTTACTTACTTCAATTATTCGTACTTCGATACATCTCAGGACTTCTCTCTGTCTAACTATGATACTTTCGAAAGTACTACTTTCGAAAGTAGCTAGCTAGCAAGCTCTAGAGACCTAGCTAGCTAGCTCTAGCTAGCTTGCTAGCTCTAGAGCTGACTATCTAGCTAGCTCTAGCTAGCTAGCTAGCTAGCCAGCAGCTAGCTCTAGCTAGAGCTCTTGCAGTCTATTTTAAGACATGGAAAGTTGCATGGCGAATGAGAGACAGGAATAGTTAATAGACTAGACTAGCTAGTCTAGCTAGTATTCTCGTCTAGTAGAAGACAATCTTGTCCAGGCGCTTCAAATTCACCGTACGAGTAGTCTTTCAAACCCGTTTTCTTCACACTACCAGCTAGACTAGTACGTGTAGAGTCTACCTGTGTACCAAGTATTCATACGCGTTAATCGCGTTGAAGCAATGTCTTCTCGATAAGCATGGCGAAATCTGTTGCGTGAGACGGTGCCATGGGGTCGCACCACTCCAAACGAAATTCCTTATGCGACATTCCCTTCACTGACGATGCCTCGACTCTGGTTTTTGACTCTGCCACCTCTGCTGACATCGCCGCACCGCCGAAAACGACGAGCTCTACACCACTGAACGATCTACGATCTGGTCGTTCAGCTTTGATTAGCTCAGAGCTTTGCTTGGCTATGCGAAGTGCCACATCAATACGTGAATCCCACTCTGCCTGCGACGTTGACTGTCGATATGAGTTCACGTAGTCGAGTGCCGCATCTGCAGAGGCAAATCCATCAGCATTTTGTAAGCCTTCAACAAAACTATTAGGGTCAAGGTCGAGGATGCTTTTTCCTTGTTCAGCAAATCTCTTTGATGCGTCTAATGCCTTTGTTCCCATGGTGCTTCCCCTCGCGTGAAAAACCGTGGCATCTTTCGCAATTTCGTCTCGCGCCACTGAGAAAAGTGCGTACATGTCTAATGGGAGTCCTAGAGCATTTGTCGGCATTATGGACGCTTCCTTCTGACCAATTCGTGCACACTGTAGGTCCTCCACGAGATCATCCACACGCAGAAGACCGACGACGGCGGGTTCCCCAGCACATCCATCTATGGCCCAAGATCTACTTGACTGCACAGATGATTGCGAGTTTTTGTCGATTGCGGCAATCTCCTGCTGCGTTGCCATTTCCTTCGCAAGTGGCGCACCCAATGGTCCAGCACCGGCGAAAATAATAGAATCTCCAAAACTCAACTGTAGAGCGTCACGGATGAATTCGCGATATCTACTTGCAAGAGAGGAGAGACAGATATCTGGTATTACTTTCGCACGGTCGTGAGCCATTTGTTGACTCAAATTTGTGATGCGAAGACCAAACATTGCGCACGGCAGTGCTGCCGCAAGAGGACGCGCAAAGTGTACTTCACCTGAAACATCGTGAACGAAAACAATGACAGGGCCATTGACACACTGATTGAGTCGTATGAGACATGAAGGCACGCCCACCCGTGATGTCGGCTCTTTCCACACAGGCAAGCGATATTGAAGACGTTTTGCGACGTGAGAAGCAAATGGGGAGAGAGCTGATGGGGGCGAGGCATCGCGCCATGCATCTGCAAGCGCAGGATCTACTCCACCACGGTGAAGCATGTGCGGATCTCCTGCGCCCAACCCTCCTTCGCCACTTGCAGGTGTGAATGTAGAGGTGTTAGTCGCAGTGTACGGCGTCAGCATTGAAGAATTATAAGGCACACCTATGACCTCACACATTGCTCGCGCTGAGTATTCAGTGCTCGTCACAAGATCTTCATACGATAAACGGAGTGCATGTTCAGGGGGCACTTCATTTTGGAGAAAGTCCAATACGTTAGCATTTCCAAGTGCCCATAGAGACTCAGCCTCGTGCCACAGTGCACTTTCGACAACAGTTTGCGTCTCCTCCTTTACAGCTGCCATTTGAATGTGCCTCTCCGCTGCCTCAGTGTCAGTGCTTACATTTTCTCCGTTTAGTTGGTTGTCGACCATGGTTACACCATTCAGGTCAACACGGTCGATCATCATGAGTCCATCAAGGGCACCACTGAGCCAGTCGCGCTGGATTGTCTTTTTGGCCATCGACGCAACATTACTAAATGGATGCCGATGTACAAAAATGTATCGGACATCCTGAAATATTTCCTGTGTGCGACGAAGGGTGTCAATACTCCAAACGTATGGCGGAGTCTTGTCGACGAGGATGCGCTCTCCTGCCCACCCTTGCAGTATATCATATATCTGATGGGTGTCCAAGTGGCTGAATTTATCGAGAATTTTGTCGGCGGCATCCGCATTGCATTCTCTAAGTTCCATCACTGCCTTTCGCAAACCTTCAAAAATCCATCCCTCTAGCTCTTGCCCCGCAAGTCTACGGCATCGTTCATCCATGGTGTAGAAGTGCAACAAGTACAGCTCTTGTGGCGCAAACAAAGCTGGATTTGCGTTGAGGATGAGTTGGGTCAGGGTGCTCCCAGATCTTGGATTTGCGAATACGAATATCATTCTTTTTTGGTTCTTTGGCGGCGGTGCCATGACCAAGCTGCTTGGCCGTCGCTCAGGCTCGATTCTCTGTCTACGCGCTTGAGATTCAATCCATGTCTTGATCACCGCGCCAATGCTCATTCCCTCAGATGCTTGATGTGTCACAGCGTCACGGAGGACTGCCTCTGCAAGTCTTGCAACTGAAGGGTTACATGCAACAATTCCAGATCGAAGGTACGGCGCTCCTATTCGTTCACGAAGTCTTGCCTCTGCCTCTTCCACCTCTTCCGCTGTCATCGCTGTCCCATTCGCTTCCAAAAGGTGTCCTGCACGCGTGATGATACGATCCGGACCAAGGGTTCCGCGGAGAATCGTGTAAACTACATTCTCAACATACGCGAGCGTCTCTTCTGAGAGGACACGTGCGCGCTGGCGTGTGACACTATGAGGTTTTTGGAGTTGGATCTCCTTGAAATATACGAGGCGATCTGGCATTGCAAGAGAATTGTTAGCGCCCATGGTGTCAACGATTGCATGAACCATCGTACCACCGAATCCAAAACTGCTTGCCCCTGAGGCACAGTAAGGTCGATTTATCTTTGATGCCTCGACGGAGGCATTAGCGCCTGAGAACATTGGTGTTGACGCCATTGGAAATGCGCTCGGAAAACGCTTCATGTTTATATCACTCCAAGTATGTCCCATAGACATCGCAGTCTCCCCGCCCGACTTCCCTCTCAGCAGGGGATGCAGAGACTTAAAATGCACAATTGGAGGAGCCATAGAAAAGCGTGTCACTAAGCAGATCTTGATGAAACTCGCCATGCCGCTACATCCGTCGAGATGTCCAATATTTGTATGCACAGAGCCAAATATAAGTGCATCTTCGGAATCCCTACTGGGTTCGAAGACAGCTTGGTAAGCCCCAACTTCAATAGCATCGCCAAACGGTTCACCGAGCCCGCTTGCCTCGATATACTTAAGTTCCACCGGGGTCATATTAGCATCAGACAGAGCCATATGAACTTTGTGCTGGATCGCGGGCCCGCGCAGGGCACGGAGAGATGCACCCCCCCCCTTGTGTATCGTTGCAGAACCGCGAACAATCGCCAACACCCTTTCTGTTTCGGCAGGATATGTCAAGCTGTTCATGATTTTTCCATTATTGACGATCGATTCCACTTCATGAAAGTTTTTAGCCATTATGGCTCCCGCGCCCTCGCCTCGCTCGAAACCATCCGCGGAGGCATCAAACGTTTTGCACCTCCCATCCTTCGGAAACATATTCCGAGCTGTGTGCAAATCAGAAAGATTGTGGTGAAGAATAAGATTCACAGATGCCGCCAGGCATCGAAGCTCCTTTCCGCGCCCACGGCGAGCTTCCAGTGCGGCCATGTGTGTGGCAACGAGTGCCGAAGCGGATGCGCAATCAACGGAGAGAGAGGCTCCTACCAGACCGAGGATATGCGAGGCCCGATTAGAGGCAAACGCGTAAGTGGAGAAGGCAATCAATCCAACAGCATCAACGACGTCCTCGTACGATTTACCTTCAATCATCATCTCCACAACTCTATCTCGTAGTATAGTGTCATGGTCGTTATTGCATATACCGACGTATACCGCTGTGTTGGTGCCTTTGGCAGCTTCAGCTGACAGACCCCCAGTGTGCATTGCATCGACACACACTTTCAGTATGGCTCGCTGCTGAGGGTCGATTGCCGTCGCTTCTTTGACATCAACACCAAAAAAATCACAATCAAAATCGTCAATATCGTGCACAAAACTGCCATATCGGCTATATTCCTCCACCTCGGGATCGCGACGACGGTGAACACCAAAATTACTTGTATTTGTGTCAATGTCCCATCGATCAATGGGCACGACAGAGATCGAGTCGCCTCCGGAAGAGACGAGACACCAAAATTCCATGGCTGTGGTGCAATCCTTGCCATCAATACCGGGAAATCGAAGACCAAACCCGGTCACTGCTGCAAGGTCCGCGAACAATTGGTTGTTTGAAGCTGTCCCTAGTTGCTGCTTCGTTTGCACGATCTGCGCATTGAAACCAGAGAGCGAAACCTCTTTTCCTCTAGACTCAAGTTCGTCTGCAATGAATGCGGCGATAGCCTCGACAGTTGGATGATCAAATGCAATTGTAGTAGGAAGTGACACTCCGACATCGGTCTCAATCGCCCGACCAAGTTCCATCATGGATAAGCTATCGATTCCAGCGTCAATGAGGGCCTTATCTGCGTCAATTTCATGTCCTAGTATTCGAGTAATTGTTGACATCACCGTGGTACGCACAACTTCGACTTTCTCAGTTCGGGTCATTACCATAGATTCGTTCACGCTGCAATCCCTCACATGAACATTTGTAGGATGAACATTCATAGGAAGGCGTGGCAATAGTGCAGAGTCTATCTGCTGTTCCTCAGCAATCGTGGCAAAGATGCCCACTGCAGGTGACGGTAAATATGTCAGAAATGTATTCCAGTCAAAAGGACTGATAATGAGATTTGATACACCCCACATGGCACTGGTGAATGAAGTCGCTGTGGCAAGCGCAGCCAACCCCATCTCAGGCGTCAGCGCACCTAATCCGAGTCGTCTCAATCGGGACTGAGTGTTTGAGTCGGCGTCACCCATACCTGTGTTGGCGCCAAGCTCATTCCACACACCCCACTGCACTGAGATGACACCTGCAACACCACACATGCGTGAAGCAACTGCCCATCCGTCGAGTAAAGAATTTGCCGCAGCATAATTCGCCTGGCCGGCAGAGCCTAGAAGGGACGCGATAGAGGAGAAAAGAAGGGTAGTCTCTGTACCTCCATATTCGACACCGGCCGCGCAGATTCGGATAAGACCCGCCAGTTTCGGAGAAAACACTCGTGCAATTCCTGACACATTCTGATTCGGAAGTGTGGCGTCAGCGAGGACGCCGGCAGCATGTGCAAAAGCCCCTATGCGTCGACCAGTCACTGCTGTGAGGTGCGAAGCTTCATCTCTATCTGCGGCGTCGCATCGCATCGCTAGCATTACACTGCTCGAATTGATTGCATCCAAATGAGCATAATCAACTCGGCCCGAACGTCCTAGCAGTACAAGGTGTGCCACTGATGAGGCACCGTTTTTAGCGGCTTCTTCAAATTTACCGCTGCTTTTAATAGTCGAATCATAACCAGTGCCCTTTGCAATCCATCCTGACATTATGCGTCCGACACCACCCAGACCTCCACTGATGATGATTGGTTTCCTGTCGTTAGTGAAACAAGTCGACACAGGATACCGTCTATGTGGCGTGTCCAGGTCATGTTGTTGCGTCAAAAGACCCTCATGTTTCACGCCACGACGAGTGCACCCATCTGGAACTGTAAGAATACAGTGAGCGACAGTGCAACGTGGAAATGATGTACAACCGCAGGCATCAGTGTCTTTGGCGCTGTACCTCGCCCCAAACGGTGATTCGTTCGAACACACACGAAATATGCCTCTTGTCGCTGCATCGCCAATATTGACTGTGTTGCCCCACGAGGCACGCTGAATTCCGGGTCCAAGTGCAAGTGTCAGTGAGTACGAGGAAGTGGTAGAGAGCTCTACAGCGCAGTCGCTGAGCCTGATTGTCGACTGTGCGAAAGCGATCGCCGATGAAGAAAGCGAGAACGCCTGGCGAGATTGGGACGTCATGGGCCCAGTTGTTGAGACTGTACAAGTAGTCGGGATTACGAAGGACTCTTCTCTTGTGGCACGGGGCTCTGCTGGATAGGCTTTCCATGTCATTGCGTACATCGGTGGTATGTTGGATTCTTTACTCAGAGACTTGGCTGCACGAGCACTCTGTTGCTTTCGTTTATCGCTTCCCTTTTCGCATATCATCCCCATGTATCTCTGCAATTCGTTGCCGACATTAAGATCCCGAGTTCGACACTCGTGCCCGTCGCCTGCAACTAGCGCAAACGTTGGAGCACATTCTTCGCAAGTATCAACTTCGTTTCTAAATGCATTTACTGAACGCACCTGTGCAACAACAAGGGATCCCGATTTCCAGGCCAGAGCTTGTGCCGGGCAAGCCGTTGTGACACGCACTTTTGCTGCATACAGTGTGCTTGATTCTTTGGGAGAAGAAATGGTAGCTGCCCACTTATATGCAGCAGGTCGCCTTTCGGCAGTGACAAAATGGTTGTCTTGGCAGACACGTGAATGAAGAATTTCGTGAAATCCATCCTTCAGCATGGTGATTCCGACCTCGCTGTTCAATTCGGCTCGAATCATGCTTTGCCGAGGGTCGCAAGTTGCAGACTTGAAATTGATAAAAACAATAGAAGTGAGAATGATGGAGGCTGGATATACACAATCCGAAGAGGCAGCGCACGCAAGCGACAAAAGGGATGCAGAGCTGCCTCGATTTGGAAATGCACGAGGTGCTGGATCGAAGTCAACTAAGATGGTATTTCCACGAGGCAAAAGAAGAGAAAACGATAGTAAATGAAGAGTTGTACGAATGGTGCGAAGCCAGATCCGTTCGCGATGCCGTGCCGCAGCCCGCCCGCGTGCCACGGCTGCAGTGGGTGAGCGAACACCAGCCTTTGGCGCCGAGCCGACGATGACGTGTGCGTTGGTGCCCTGAAACGCAAAC
>MDSW01195966.1_pt1 | contig 22079 bp, 18 predicted proteins | sample 811171 | NCBI WGS metagenome assembly MDSW01 (sample SAMN05326641, study PRJNA326480) | marine metagenome | isolation source: seawater | place: Atlantic Ocean: North West | collected 2012 | reverse complement strand
GTTGCTGTTAAAAATAATAGAAAAATGCAATATCCTACTTTTCGCATGTCAGAGCCAATGGGTTCTCATCTATGAATCAGACGGAACAACAGAATTATGGTAAATCTATTCTTCTTCTAATTTTTGCTGTGCGATTTCTTCTTTAGCAATATCTGCTATTGAGGTTATAGGTGTTTTTTCTATTTCATTATTCTCTTGTGGAATTAAAACATTTTTTGCAGGTGTCAAAGTTGCATCAGATGGTTTTAGCACACGGGCTTTAGCAGGCATCAATGTTGTTGTTTGTGGTTTCAACACTGTTGTTTCAATAGGTCTTAGCGTTGCTGAAGCAGGTTTTAGTGTAGGTGTGTCTAATCTCTTTAAACTAGCCACATTTGCCTTTTTAATCACATTATCAATGACTTGTTCCCTTTCTTCAATCTCAGAAGATAACATTTCAATAATTTGATCTGCATCATCTAATGTGTCTTCTAATACTTTCGAGATTTCTAATTCATCTTCCTCAGTAATTGAACTTTCTTCTAATTCTTCAGTAATTAATTTAGGAATCTTAAATTCTGTTTCTTCCTCAATTTCTTCTGAAGTTTCAACAATTACTTCAGATTCTAATTTTGGTTTAATTGTAGTGTGGATAGGCTTGGGAAGAATGGTTGCGGTAGATGGCCTTTCTTCTGTTATAGGTGACCTAATAGGTTTCAGGGTTGGTCTCTGAGTTCCAACTGGAGCACCACCTAAAATTGGTGTTGATTTTGGAACATTTCCAGCTAATGTTTGTCCACCTAAACTTTGTCCTAGTTTTCCACCTAATAAACCGCCTTGTTGTTGTAATGGATCTACTTTATCTCCAGCAATTGCACCTAACCAAGCTTGACGCTTAGATAATAAAGCATCATCAGATTGTAGTTGGTCCATTACATCTTGGGCTTCTTCTAGTTTCTCTTCTTCTACACCAATTTCGGCTTCAAAGTCAGTTCTAATTTGATCACGCATCTTCTCTTCAGCCATTTCTCTGAATTTATCCATTTGTTCATTAAGCATTTTAAGCCTGTCTCGGATTTCTTCTCTTTTAATTCCAAGTTGAGACTCAATTTCTTTTCGAATTTCTCCTTCTCTTCTTCTAACTTCAATAAGTGCTTTATTACGCATAATTTCTTCAAGTTTGAGTAATTGTTTCTCAAGGTGAGTAGCAACTTCTTCCATTTTTCTTCCACGGAACTCTTCTAATCTTGTTTCCATTTCAACTTCTAATTCAAGACCTGTTTCTTCACGTAGTAATTCTAAATCAGTTTCTCTAGTGATTCTTTCATTACGCATTTGTGCGTCTATTTCAGAAAGTATGGATTTCTTAGAAGCATCTTCTCTTGCGTCAAATTCAAGCTCTAATTTTTTAATCCAATCTTTACGCTTACTTTCGTAATTTTCAGATAATGCTTCTCTCAAGAAACTTTCTTGCTCATATCTAAATTTAGATAATTCATTTTGCATTTCTGCTTCTTTAGATAATTTGTAAGAATGGAACTCATCATCAATTTTCCTGTCCATTTCAGATTTAATGTTTGAACGTAATTGTGAATCTATATCATCAACATTTTGTTGAAATAACAAATCATATCTTTCTTGTAACCTTGATTTTCTTTCTGCTAATTTTTCTGAATAAGACTCACTTAATTCTCTTTCAATTAAGGTTCTAAGTTCTTCTTTTCTTCTAGAAAGAGCCATTTCTACATCTTCTCGCATCTCTTGTTCTAATAAGCTAGTCTGCTCTCTCATTTCTCTTTCGATTTCAGATTGAATCTGTATAGCAATTTCTTCTTCTAATTGTCTTCCCCTTCTAGCATATTCTGCTCTAAGTTGAGCTTCTCTTTCTTCCATACGTTGTTTTGCCTGTTGTTCAAGCCTAATTTTTATTGAAGCCTTAAGTTGCTCTTCTCTTTCTAACAATCTATCTTGGTGGAGACCTTCTAATCTGACTTCTTCTGTTTCAATTTCAGTATTAAATTGTGTTTCTAAATCTTTTCTTATTTGATCATTAATTGCATTTGATTGTTCAAAAAATGCTTGGTTAAATTCTATTTCTAATCTTTCTCTATGGAAATCTAATCTTTTTTGATATTCATTTTTTAGTTCTTTTTCTAATCTAGATGTAGTATGATTTCTAAAATCTTCAAGTTTTCTTTCTTTTTCCGTTCGAATTTGATCAAACAATTGCCCCTGTTCTCTTACTAGACGTTGCTCAAATTCATCACGTAAAATCAACTCATTATTTTTCATTGTTTCTTGTTGTAATTTAGTTAAATCAGATTCCATTTCTCTTCTCCATTCTGATTCAAGTTGTTCAAGGGTCAATTGGTGTTGTAAATCTAGTTCCATTGAAACATTTTTCTTAATGCTTTGCAATCTTTCATTTTGTTCTAATAATCTCAATCTTTTTTCACGATTGATGTTAAGTTTAATTTGTTGTTCTCCTCTTCTTCTTTGAGATTCAGTAATTGTATGTGAAGTAGTTACATTACTATTTCCTGTAATTGAATTCCTTAATGCAGCAAGGTTTGGTTTCTCCTTATTTGCAATTTTATTCATGTCCATTGATATTTCATTATTACTGCTACCGCTAACGCTCAAGCGCATCCCACCGATAATCACACGCATTCTTATCATTATTAAACGAAGTAGGTATTAATTTTTGTAATGTAGCAAATTTAAGACTAAATATTAAAATCCAAATTTTTGTTAAAATTTTATTTTTATTTCTTTTTCACATGCAGGGCATTTTAGTAATTTTTCACCAGGTGTTCGCTTAACTCTTAATTTTCTTTCACAGCCAGGACAAGCAATTTCGCTTTTCATTATTTTTTTAGCTAAAGTAAATTTTTGGTTACAAGATGAGCATTTAAGTTTACAAGGTCTAGTACCAACTCCCGCTACTAAAACCTTTGAACAAGTAGGGCATGCAATACGTTCATTTTTCCATTCATGTTCCAATGAAGGCAATTTTACATTAACCTTTGCAGAACAACTACCACACGTTTTTTCACCGGGTCCTTCAGGTAACAAGGCATCACATTTAGGACAATATGTTGGAGGAATATCTACATTAGATGAAATTGTAATATTTGCCTCCTCAATAATTTCATCATCTGTCATTTTTTCACCTCTAACGACCTTTAGAAATTACAATTATGCCTCCAGGGACAAAAGTAAACGGTAAACCTAAATCAATTCCAAATTCTTTAGCAATTGCATTTATAGCGTTTTTTGCATTTATAGCATCTACAGCAGAAGAACTAATCGGGATAAACCTCAGTTCACCACCTCCTTCTAATAATTTAATAATTTCAGATGGAATTTGATTAACCCAACTAGCATCACTTGAAGAAATAGGATTACTAGATGAAGTTTTAGGGACCTCAATTTTCTCTGTAACTTTCCAAAATTTTGCTCTACCTTGGTCTCTATGATTTTCAACTAATCCTGCTTCTTGTAATTGTTTCAAATGATGATAAAGATGGTATCTTGTAACTTTAATTTCTTTTTCTAATTCTACAGTGGCCATTTCTTCTTTAGCACATAAAATGCTGTACATAGCTGCACGTGTAGGGTGTGCTAGAGCAATTTGTTTTGGATCTCCACGTATCTTTGTCATATCAACCTTGAACATAGGTAAACTATTGAGATATATCAAATGGTCGCTAATTTAATATCGCTTTAATAACTTCTTTAGAATCATCATAAAGCTCTTTGAAAATTTTTGAGATAATAGATAATATGTTAAATTTCTTCCTTTCATTTTCATTATCTAAACTTGATTTTTCATCGAATTGATAGGAACCTAATCTCATAGCATTGAGAATTACTAATAGTACAGAAAACTCATGTGCTAAAACATTAAGCCATAATTGGTCATTTTTACCAGAAATTACAGAGACAACTAATAATAAAGTCAATGAAATCGAAACAACTAAATTTTGAATTACAATATTTCTTGTTTTTCTTGATAATTCACATAATGAAGAAATAAGGTCTGGTCTTTCTGAAGGTATCATTACATCTGCAGAATCAAGATTTAATTGTTCTTTATTTCCAACTGAAATTCCAACATCTGCTTTTGCCATCGCCGCCGCATCATTAAATCCATCCCCCGCCATAAGGGTAATGTGAGTCGTAGATCTTTGCTCAACCCAATCTACTTTTTGTTCTGGAGTTAAGCCGCCTCTACAGATATCTACAGGTATTCCTAGGTCATTCGCGGTTTTATTAACTGATTCTTGATTATCTCCACTTAGTAATTCTACTTTTATATCTTGTTTGTGTAAATTTACAATTAATTTAGAAGAGTTTGGATTTAGTGCGTCAGAAGCAAATCCGAATGCAGCAATGGCATTATTTCCTTTTGTTAATATTGAAATTCCTGTGGCTTCAATGTTTTCTAATTTCTTTAGAAGGTCATTAGAAATTATATATCCTTGTTTTTTTATCCAATTTAAATTTCCAATGGCTACATTTTCTCCATTATATTTTCCAGTGACTCCCCCATCGCCATCAATTAGATTTTGAATTTTAAATGGTTGAATATTTTCCTTATTACTTTTATCAATTATTGCTGATGCATATGGATGATTTGAAGATAATTCTAAACCAGCAGAAATTCCAATAATTGTTTTCATTTTTGTTCCTTTAGTTGACACTATTTTTGTTATTTGTGGGCGACCTTCTGTTAAAGTACCCGTTTTATCAAGTAAAGCAAGATTAACTTTAGCTATACGTTCTAATACATCTCCTCCTTTCGCAATTACACCCTTATTCGAAGCCATTGAAATTGAAATTGAATGAGGGATTGGTGCACAAATTAATAATGCACAAGGACAAGCAGTAACCCATAATAATAATATTACTTTGATTCTATTACCGTCTCCAATAATAGATTCAGGAATCATTAATGCAACAAACATCGATCCAAAAAGAACTAGTGGAACCCAAATATTTGTGAATAATTCTAAGATGGAATGTAAGCGAGTTGGTGACTCTTGATACTGTTTAGTTGTTTCAATTAATTCACTTAAGCGAGTATCTGCTCCAGTTGCAGTTGTTTCTACCACTATAGGTCCACGAGTTAGGATTAATCCCGCTTCAATAAAGTCTCCTTTATTGAGATTTATTGGCAATGCTTCTCCTGTAAGTGCTGATTTGTCAACCAATCCTTCTCCTGAGATAATATTTCCATCTATAGGGATTATTTCACCGGTTCTAATTTCAATATGGTCTCCAATATTTAATAATCCAACAGGAACCATTTCGGAATTGTTTTTGTTATTCAGTGTATTCTCGGTGTCTAAAGCAAGCTTAAATGATTTAATTTTAACAATTTTTGAAATATCGGTTGATTTCTTAACTAGTCTTGCATCATTGGGGATTCGATTTAATCCACCTTGCATAGATTCTCTTGCTTTTTTAATTGCAGAAGTTTCTAAATTGTTAGCTAATGCAATTAAAACAATTATTAGTAATGCTTCAAACCATGCATGTAGAAACATAGCACCCAATATAGCCATTGAAATCAAAGTTTCAAAACTTAATTGTAATCTTTTAATACTCTCAATAGCCTTCTTTCTAAGTTGATTAGAACTAATAATAATCACAGGTAAAGCAATCAAATATTGTAGTTGGTATTCTAGTGAATTAACATTCCCGTTTTTATCTACTAAAAATTGGATTAAAAATACGATTGGTAAAAAGATTAAACCAATAATTCCATCAAGTAATTGTTTTTGATCGGGACGTAAACCCCATTCGCCACCTTTTGGTTTCAGTGAGGTTTTTTGTTCAAGAGCTTCATCAAGTGCCTTCTGAAACTCTTTAGTTAATTCACCATCTATTTTTGTAGGTAATCTGATGAAGACTTTATCTTCTTCAATTCTACTTTCGAGAACTCCTGGCTGAATATTTATGCGATTAATTAATTTATTTTCATTTAAATTTAATTTTTTAAATGTATTTTTTGAAGAAATACCTTCAATTTCCCACCATTTTGCATTAGGGGCATATCCTAAATCACAAAGTATACTGTTTACTTTAGAAATTGTTTGTAATTCAAGGTCTATTTCAAAATGTACTAGAGTTGTCGTTATTGATACTTCAGTTTTCTCAATACCTTTTAATGAATTAAGTGATTTAGTAATTTTTAATGCACAATCTGGACAATCAATTCCAAAAACTTCCCAACCAATATTCCAAATACCACCTACTGAAGAAGACAATCCCAAATCTACTTCTTTTAAATTTGTATTTTCTGAGGATAAATCACCCTTAGAATTATTTAAATTAGAGCCTAATTTAAATTCCGAAAAAGTAAATTTTGAAGCTAAAAACAAGATCGTACTAAGTGAGAAAAAAGTGTATATCGCCCAAGTGGGATAGTTTAATACTCTACGACTTTCTAAAATTTCTGTTTCTAAATATTCTAAATCATAAAATATTATTAGACGCCATAAGATTGCAAAAATTAATAATTGATAGGAAAACTTAGTTAATTTGTCTAATAACTTAGAATAATCATAATTCTTTCCTATTTTATTTTCATTTATTAATATTGCATTACTTTCTGATTTATTATTACTTTTTAATTTAACATTTTCAGGTTTGATTTTTGGCTCCATGGTTCCTTTCTCTTCATCTGGAAGAAATAAAAAATCATCGTCATTACCTGAGTCTGACACACAACTCCTACTGCAATCATATCATTAATAATTCTCTGTATTGAGGACAGTTATCTTCAAAAATTTTCTAATTGAGAAATTAATTTTTCAATTGACTTTTTTAACAGGTTTTAAGGTGCCGAGGGCAGGATTCGAACCTGCGAACCGCTAGGGAGAGGATCTTGAATCCCCCGGAGTTGACCGCTTTCCTACCTCGGCAGCATTCATACTCGAAGTTTTACACATTTCAGCCTTGTCGTTTAATGAATAATTCATAACCCGTCATGTTTTGTTAAGGTTTGGCAGGCATGGTTAAAGACGGGACTACGGAGACTTCAATTGACGCAAATTTAGCTAAACAAATTGAAGAAGAACTTCATGCTGTTTTAAGAAGGCAGATTAATCGAAGTGGGCCTGTGCCTTTACCAAGAAAGGATTTCTGGAGAAAAATTTCAGAATTATGTAATTTTCTAGAAGTAGAAGTAAATAGATTAGGAAAAGCTGAAGGATGGAGTTTACGTACTCAAGCTGCAGCTAAAAGACAATCAAATATCCGTAGAGCCTCTTCAGAATTAGCTAGGAAACGTTTAGTTTCAATGTTAGAACATTCTACTACAAATTTATTTAATGCAAACCCCTTTCCTGGAGATGGATTAATAAAATCAGGAATAGAATCTATGGATTGGAGTAAACATGATTCAAATGAAAGAGCATTTTATTCACAGGTTGAGGACTTAATTCGTAAATTTAAAAGTGAAATCAATTGGGATAAAATACAATTTGGGGTATTGGGAGATTCTGATGATAATTCACTTAAGGTTCCCTTGGGAACTACACAACTTGATGATTTTATAGAAGAAGAAATTACTAAAGATGGCCCTCCAGAATTATTATTTATTGATTCAGAAAGTAAAGAAATGATAATGGATGAGTTTGAAGATGATGAAGAAAGAATCGCTAATGCAGAAAATTTCTTGGAAGAGCAATCAATATTACCTATTGAAGAAAGTTTGAATGTTTCTGAGGTTAATAATATTCTAAGGATTAGAATTATTAAACAAGATGAAGAACCTTTTTTAGATTCCGAAGGTAAAGAATTTATTTTAACAACTGGAGATATACATCAACTTGAGGAATCATTTGCAAGAATGCTAATTGATTTAGGTTATGCAGAATTAGCAGAACTCTAAACAACACTTCTCATGGCTAATTCTATGCTTACAGAATCTGGAATTGCAATTCTTGCAATTTGTCTTAATGCAACTTCATCTTTGTTTGTAGCTAATTTTACTTCAAGAAGTCTTTTGTGAATACGTATTTCCCAATGATCATATGTTTCACACCCTTCTCCGTCTGGAGATTTTCTACAGGGTACTACTAATCTACGAGTAGGTAGAGGTATTGGACCTCTCATTGAAACTCCAGCATTATCACAAATTGTTTTGATTGATTCGCAAACTTCATCAACGTCTTTATGTTTCTCGCTAGTTAATTTTATGACGGTGATACTGGCCATTTCCAAATCACCTTCCATTTAATAATTATTTCTTTTGAATAGCGATACACATACCTGCAGCTACAGTTTTACCCATATCTCTGATAGCGAATCTGCATAATTCAGGAAAATCATCCTTAGTTTCAATAGCCATTGGTTTTGTTGGTTGGAATTTAACAGTTGCAGCATCTCCAGTCTTTAAGAAAGAAGGAGTTGAACCATCTTTTAGATTTTTCATCAATTCAACAAACTTAACAGCTACTTGACTTGTATGGCAGTGGAATACTGGAGTATATCCGACAGAGATTGCTTTAGGTATATCCATGATTTGGATATTTCCAACAAACGTCTCATCATGTCTTACGAATACTGGAGCAGATTCTGCATATCCTGCGACATCTCCTCTTCTTATGTCTTGTACAGAAAGTCCACGACAGTTGAAACCAACATTGTCTCCTGGTTGAGCTTTATCAACGATTGTGTGGTGCATTTCAATTGACTTTACTTCAGCACTTTTACCGCTTGGATTAAAAACAACAGTTTTACCAGAGTTTAACATTCCAGTTTCAACTTTTCCTACTGGAACAGTTCCGATACCGCCAATTTTGTATACATCTTGAATTGGTAACCTTAATGGTTTATCAATAGGTTTTGGAGGCATTGTAACATTATCAATTGCTTCAAATAGTGTAGGTCCACTATACCATGGTGTATTTTCTGATTTTTTGAATATATTATCTCCAATTAATGAAGAGCATGGAATCATTGGAACGTCTGCAGGGTTAAAACCAGCAACTTTTAGCAAGTTACTAACTTCCTCACATGCTTTCTTGTATTTGTCTTCTGACCAGTCAACACCAGAAATATCCATTTTATTTACATTAACAATTAATTGTGTAACACCCAAAACACGTGCTAAGAAAGCATGTTCTTTTGTTTGTGCATTTACACCATCATTTGCAGCACAAAGTAATACTGCAGCATCAGCTTGACTTGCTCCAGTGATCATATTCTTAACAAAATCTCTGTGACCAGGTGCATCTATGATTGTCCAGTAGTAATTTGGTGTGAAGAATTCTTTATGAGCAACATCAATTGTTATTCCTCTTTCTCTTTCTTCTTTTAATCCGTCCATTACATAAGCCAGACCAAAACCCGCTTTTCCTTGTTCACTAGCAAGTTTCTCATTTTTTTCAATTACATGTTCTTCAATGTGACCACTATCTAACAATAGACGTCCTACTGTTGTTGATTTTCCGTGGTCTACATGACCAATAAACACCATATTAAGATGTTCTTTGCTTTTATCTTCCCATTGTGAAGCCATCTTTTAACACTCCTTACAAGCAGTCCGACCATAAACCCATATATGAAAGAAACTATTGAAAATTTGTTAAGTATTAATCATTTGAATGTAATACGAATGGTAAATTTCTTAGCATCTGCTTCATTTTGTTCGGTATTGACTATTTCAACACTCCAAGGTCCTGAATAATATTTTTTAACATGATAACTTCCAGAAATCTGAGAAAAAATGCAATAATCTTCATCAGTATCACATTCAAAGTTACTATTTCCAGTACGTTGATCATTAGTAACACTAGATGTATTTGTCACATCTTTCGGCTCTTTTGTATTATTGTAGACGTAAATGTCTAATGTTTGTGCTGCTGCTGCATCTCCCCAAAACGACCCATCAGGATCTTTTTGTGGGTATGTAAGCTCGAAATCAATTCTTTTTACCTTATTTACTGATGGTGAATCTTCATATACGGTATTAAATTCAAATTCAAGAATATTGTCTGAACCAGATGCGTTTCTACCTACAGTGAAATCGGTCCATTCCCCCACATAGTTAATGTAGACTATAACTTCATCTGAATCTTGTAATCCTCTATCATCTGTTACTGTTAATTGAACTTCCCATTTTCCAGGGGGTAAATCTTTCCAGGTATATGTTTCTCCAGTTGCATCAACATCATTACTTGAATCGCCGTCTCCATCAGCATCAATATTAACATCCAAGTCCCATTCATATTTCGATAAATAATGACTAGGGTCATCATGGGTACTAGCGGAACCATCTAGCACAACGTCAGTAGTTGCATCAATTTCACGATCATTATTTTCTTTTTCTTCACAAATAAAATAAAGATAGAACTCTCTCGAGGAATCAGATGTTTCTTCACCATCACAGTCATCTACTCCCATTCTTGACCCAGCATCGGCTTCAGGTCGAATAGAATCTTTCGGTATTATTTCTATCTCTACGGTTTTTGTTTGGCTAAATTGACCATCTTCAACCGTAAGGGTCACTATATAGGTACCTTCTAAATTATACTCCCATGTAACTTCACTTCCAGATTCTTCTCTTTGAATACCATCAGAATCATCAAAATCCCATAGAAAAATAAGATTGTCTCCATCTCTATCTATTGTTGCACTTGCATCAAATGTTATAGTTTCCTCAGCTTTAATTACTCCACTAGGACTTACTTTTAATGAGATTTCAGGCGGTTGATTTGAAGCAAACGTTTCGGTACACCCAGAAAAAGCAATACTGCACATTGCAAAAATAATAAACACGGAAACCGCCTTTTGCTTCATTCTATCACACCTCTCTAAACATACATTACACAATAAACCTGCGATTATTTGATTGACTAAAATTTTATTATAATTGTATAGACTTCACTTCTAAAAATTCTTCTAAGCCTTGCAATCCAAGTTCTCTTCCATTTCCTGACATTTTGTATCCTCCAAATGGTGCACTTACATTGAAATGCCCTCCATTTACGCTAACTTGTCCAGTTCTCATACCTTTTGCAAACTCAATTGCCTTTTCTTGATTTGCGGACCATACAGCGCCAGAAAGTCCATAGATTGAATCATTAGCAAGTGAAAGAGCTTCTTCTTCAGACTCATATGTTGCTACTACTAGCACAGGGCCAAAAATTTCTTCTTTCCAAATAGTCATTTCAGGGGAAACATCTGCGAAAACAGTAGGCTTTATGAAAAATCCAGCATCTAAATTTTCTGGCATCCCTAAACCACCAGAAATTAATGTTGCTCCTTCATTAATTCCCGTTTGAATATAATTTGTTACGCTCTCTTGTTGCTTCAAACTAACCATTGGACCACATTTTGTATTTTCGTCCAATGGATCTCCAGCAGTATATCTTTCTATTCTGTTTACTAGTATTTCACAAACTTCTTCTTTCATTTCTGAAGGAATGATTAATCTTGTTAATGCGGAACAAGTTTGTCCCGAATTTTGATAACAACCACTAATTGCCATTTTTGCAACTAATGTTGGATCAGCATCTTTCAGAGCAACATTAGCACTCTTTCCACCCAATTCTAATGTAACTCTTTTTACGGTGTGAGCAGCAGCTTGACTAACACGTATTCCTGCATTTGTTGAGCCTGTAAATGAAACCATATCAATATCAGAATGCTCTGACATATATTCGCCTATTTCTGAACCATGTCCACTAATTAAATTGAAAACACCTTTGGGAAGTCCGATTTCATCCATAATTTCTGCTAATAAAAATGCATTTAATGGTGCTTCTTTACTTGGTTTAAGAATCATCGTACAACCAGCGGCTAATGCAGGAGCAACTTTTCCAATGATTTGATGTAATGGGAAATTCCAAGGAGTGATGAATGCACAAACTCCTACAGGTTCTTTTACAATTAATGAATTTCTAACTTCTTCTTGCCATTCGAAATTCTCAAGAATTTTAGCATAAGATCTAGTAACAACTCTTGGGGTTCCAACCATTGCCATTCTACTATACCCTATGGGGGTTCCAACTTCTGCAGTAATTGTTTGTGCAAGTTCTTCAGTACGCTCTTTTATTTCATTTGATAATTTATTTAGTATTTCAATTCGTTCTTCAATACTACTTTTAGACCAAATTGGGAATGCTTTCTTTGCAGCGCTAACAGCCAAATCAACATCTGAAGTATCTCCTGCAGGAACTTTTCCAATAACTTGTTCATTTGTAGGGTTTGTAATTTCAATACTTGCCGTACTATTTGGTATTACCCATTTTCCATCGATATACAATTTTTCATATACCTGCATAAAGAGTGCGAATGTGCTACATTATTTGAGTCTCACTAAATATTGAATTTAAATAAATTCTAAAAAATTCTCTGGAGGCCTTCCTATAATTGTCTTGTTTTCCAACAAAAGTAATGGCCTTTCAATTAATTTTGGATATTTTGATAATAATTCAATAATATATTTTTTATCATTTAGCCTTTCTTTTTTTATTTTTAAATCTTTGAATAATTTTTCTTTGATTCTTACAAGTAATATTGGTGAGTCTGAGAAATTATTAACAATTTTTCTAATTTCTGTTTTTGATAGATACTCACTAAGATATAAAATGGTTTCAAATGAAATATTTCTTTCTTCCAATAAATTTTTTGCTTGTCTTGATTTTGAACAACGAGGATTATGAATAATTTTTAGTTTCATTTTATCACATCAGAATGGTGCTGCTTCTAGTATTTTTTGACCATTCATATAAGGCTGCAATACATCTGGAATTTTTATTCTACCATCTTCTAATTGGTTTTGCTCCATAATTGCAACAAGTGCTCTACTTGTAGCTACTGCAGTTGAATTTAATGTATGCACTGTTGAATTTCCTTCTGGAGTCCTATATCTCATTTTCAATCGATTTGCCTGATAATCAGTACAATTTGAACAAGAAACAATTTCTTTGAATTCATTTGGTCCAGGTAACCATGCTTCCAAATCATATTTTTTACTAGCAACTGTACCCATATCACCAGTACAAATATTTACAACACGGTAATGGATATCTAGTGAATTCCATAAATCTATACAATTCTGTAGCATATCTTCATGATGTTCCCAAGACTTTTCTGGAAGACTAATGATGATTTGTTCAATTTTTGTAAATTGATGGACTCTCCAAATCCCTTTGTCTGATTGTCCATGTGCTCCTACTTCACGTCGAAAACAAGGAGAAACTCCAACCAATTTAATTGGTAGTAAACTTGGCTCAATTATTTCATCCATAAACATTGCAGTTAACGGATGTTCACTTGTTGCAATCATATAGTATCCATCTGGTTCTACTCCATACATTACTGTTTCAAAATCAGTTAAATCGGTAACTCCTTCGTATGCTTTACGATTCATCATTGTTGGAGGATGCATTAAAGTAAAATTCTTTTTTGTCATGAAATCTACAGAATAAGATTGTAATGCCATTTCTAATCTTGCTAAATCGCCTTTAAGGAAATAAAATCTGCTCCCTGTAATTTTTGCAGCACGAGGTAAATCAGCCCAATTATTCATTTCTAAAAGATCATTATGTGTTCTTGGCTTAAAGGAGAAACTTGGTTTATTCCCGTGTTCAGAATGTAATGTATTCCCCTCATCGTCATCTCCTACAGGTACATCATCGTGTAATACATTTGGAATTGACATTCTAATCATATCACGACTTTCTTTTAATTCGTTAGCAAATTTATCTAATTCATCAATTTTTTTTCCTAAACTTTTAACATTTGAAAGAAGTTTCTGCATCTCATCATTATTTCCGGACTTTTTAGCTTCTGAGATTAATTTTGCTGTATCATTTCTTTCCTTTCTAGCTAAACTTTGTTCATATACGGCTTTTCTCCATTCTTCATCTAATCTAATGACTTCATCAATATTGTCATGAGGTAAACCACGTTTATCGTGATCGGCTTTAATGACATTTGCATTATCTCTGAAGTCGCTAATATCCAACATGCTCTAACTATCCGAATCCGCCTTTTGGCTTCAAACCTACGTAAGATTATTCAATTAAAATGAAATATTGAATTCTAATGCACTTATGCCAAGTAGGAGAATTGTAGAGATTAGATATCCAAGGATTGCTCCACTATTTAGTAGCGGTAATCCTGCTTGGGGTTTTCCTAATGCTACATATCCCATTAGGATGAAATAACCGCATAAACCTCCTATCATTGTCATTATTCCAATCCAAAGTGTTGCATCTGCTCCAAGGAAGATAGTACCTTCTGGTAACCATGAAATAGCTGAAATAACTAAAATTCCAGGGAAAATCACATCTCCTAAGCCCATAAACATGGCCTCTTTTCCTACTTTTTTCTTTTTAATTGGCCGTTTAATTACATTTTCATTTGACTGAATTTCGATTTCTGAAGGAGCTTCATAATTACTTTCTAATGTTTCACGATCTCTCATAGAATCTTGGTCTTCAAGAAACGAATAATTCTTCTCTTGTGGAGCAACTAATAATATTGGTAATTTTAGATTAACCATTGTATCAGCTAAATCAAGCATATGTTTTGATTTGTAAACAGCCCACGCGTCATAAATTGCGGCAACAATCATAAAAATAATAATCAGCCATGGAACAAAAGAAATACCTAACATTGCAACTACTCCTGCCCCAACTAAGATCCCAACTAGGTTTACTACATACCACTCAGGCCTGACATAAAGAATAATCATTAACAGAATAGATAAACAAAAACCAATTAGTGCAGCCCATTCACTTACAAGTTGGAATTGATTTTCATTAATCTTTACGTGCTTCCATTCATTATTAATTTGTAAAATCACTACAGAATTTACTGAATCAATCGATGAGTTTGATAATGCTAAATTTACATCTGCTTCAAAGTTAAATGACATATTAATTTGTTCAACTAAGTTACTTGCTCTGAACATTCTAAAATTACTTGAATCAACTACAAATAATTCATCTTGCGCAAAATTATTATAATTAGCCAATAATACTGATTTAATACTTCCATTAAAAAATCCATTATTTAGATTCATTTTTGTTTCTATTTGTGGAATTGAAGAACTCTTATCATCAATATTCCATGCCGTAAGATTGCCATTTTCATCCCCTATAATCAATAATTTTTGTTCAATTTCCGAATCTTGCCATAATGAACTCCCATATGTTGCAGTTGTGATTTTTGAATTGTGCAATTCTTCAAATGCAATAGAAAAATTACGATTTTCATTTGGTAGATTTAAAATTGCAACTCGATTTTCAGTTACCCAAATTAATTGTTCATTTTCTAAACTCCATATATTAATTACAGTTTCATTATTTATGAAATCAGGAATAGTATAACTTTCATTAGTTCCGATATTTTTTAATTCATTATTTGTATTGATATACCAATCAATATTATTTGAATTAAATCCGAAGACACAATCAATATTTTTATTTAATTTTGTAGAAACATCAAAATCATTGTCAATCTTCATTAATTGCTCGCCATCACAAACAATAATCCCCTCTGAAAATTTTGAAATTTTTAATGATTCTTTATTTGATTCAAAAACTATGCCTTGATATAACATATTTATTGGAGCAATTTCTGATTCGCTGTAAGCATTAGAAAAAGAATAAAATACATATCCTCCAATCTCTCCTGTAGTTTTATTCACAAGTTTATGTGATGCGAAAAAACCATCATTATGCTGGTGAATAATTTCATAATCTGTCATAGTAGAATCAAATTCTAATGGTTCAGGGGCTTCAGAAATAACTAGATTAGTTAAAGGGATTGTAGCATAACATAGTGCAATAAATAAAATACCTAGAATTCCATATTTTATTATCCAATCCTTTTTCTTTTTTGCCAAGAAAATAATTAAAGCCGTAAAAATTAAGATCATTAGAAATTCATATAGAATATTTCTGGCTTGACTTGCTCCTGCTTCACCAAATGCTCGAAATTCAGGTTTATTGTAAAATGGTTGAATGACAATTCCAATTAATATTGTAATAACAAACATTGCAGCCATTCCAAGCATTGATTGCCATTGTTCTTTCATCGCACCTAACATTTCTTTAATTTGAGAAGTAGGACGCAATGATTCTCCCTCCATGAACCTGCTTCAGTAATCTCCTCTATCAGTCTGTCTAAGTTATAATGCGATATAGTCAGAAACCTCAATATCTCAATTGTATTGGATGACTTGTTAGAGAATGGATGCAATTGAGTGGTTAGAATCTTTGCGAATTCAAGGTATGAAATTAGGATTAGATAATACTAGAGAGTTATTGCGTAGATTAGGTAACCCCCAAAATGATTTTCCATCAATTCATGTTGCTGGCAGTAATGGTAAAGGAACTATTTGTTCTATTTTATCAAATACATTCACCATGAATGGAATTAAAACAGGTTTTTTTTCGTCTCCTCACTTATGTAAGGTGGAAGAAAGAATAAGGATTAATGGGATACAAATCTCTAATTCTGAATTTTTATCTCATATAGAGAAATTACATTCTGTTTGCGAGATTAAACCAAAAATCAAACCAACATTTTATGAGGCAACTTTTCTTATTGCAATGATTTATTTTTCATCATCAGAAATAGAACGTGCAATAATTGAAACAGGTTTAGGTGGTAGGTTAGACGCTACAATATTAGTAAATGCCGATTGTTGTATCTTGACGCCAATATCTTTGGAACATACCAAAATCCTTGGCAACACGTTATTGGAGATAGCTACCGAAAAGTCTGCGATTGCCAGAGAGGGGATGCCCTTAATTTCGGCGTGGAATGAAGATGAAAGTGTAAGAAATAAAATTTCAGAATCAGTTAATTCTCCAAAATTAATTGAATGGTATAAACCATTACCAAATGAAAAAATGAAAGATGAAGCAATAGGTTTAGCTAATTTAGCTTTAGAAAAGATGGGTTTAAATTTTAAATGTGACGATTCTGCAAAACTTACAATTTGGCCAGGAAGAATGCAAAGAATTGAAAAATCAAACGGATTAGAAATTTTATTAGATTGTGCACATAATCCAAGCGGTATTTTTAGAGCTTTTGAAGAAATTTCATCAAATAATGATAACATTAAAAACATTATTTTAGGCTGTACCGAACAAAATAATTTTGAAAAATTCTTGAAACCTATTATAGAATATATTAACTTAAATGAAATTGAAAATATTATTTTAACAGAGCCTCAAGGTGGAAGAACGGAATCGGTAAAAGTGGAAAAACTATTTGACATGCTTTCATCTAGAATAATTGAAACTAAAATCCATTTGGAAATTTTACCTTTAGATGCATTAAATAAAGGTACATTATTAACCAATAATGCGACCTTGCTCTGCATCGGTAGTCTTTATTTAATTGGAAATATTTTATCTGTTTTAGGATTAGATAGTGGCGAATCTATGTCAATTTTATCAAAATAATTTTTCAAATTATTCCGAAAGTAAAAATTAGGCAGTTTATCTGCGAGTGTTAGTGAAGCAACAATGAAATGGGATTTACGCTTTTTAGAATTAGCCAAACATATTTCTGATTGGAGTAAAGATCCATCAACTAAAGTGGGTTGCATTATTGTTGGTGAGGACCGAGAGATACGTTCCACAGGTTTCAATGGATTTCCGAGAGGGATAGAAGATACTGATGAAAGATTAAATGAAAGAGAAAAAAAATACCCTTTAATTTGTCACGCTGAAGAAAATGCCATTATGCATGCAGCAAGAATTGGTGTTTCATTGAAAGGATGTACAGCTTATGTTACCTGGCCCCCTTGTAATCGTTGTTCTAGATCTTTAATTCAGGCAGGCATAAAGAGAATAGTAATCCCCAGCAAAGTTGAAATTCCAGAAAGATGGACTGATGAGTTTGATTTATCTAAATCGATGTTAAGCGAAGCAGGAATAGAATTAAAAATTATTTAAGGTAGAGGTTTTGAAAAAAACATCAGATTATGTTAAGGCATATTGCTCCTTGAGTAGGTTGAGTCGAATGTCTAAAAATGCCAAATCAAGTTTGCGAGAAAGCGTTTCTAAAAAGTGGGAATCCCTTAGAGATCATCACTTGACAATTATGACAACTGTGTTTGTAATCTCTTTAGGAATGATGTTATTTACTCTTGTATTTATTATTACAGGAGCTTATAATGAATGGGGGCCAGAACAAAATGCTTTAGCATGGATTACTGGTATTGTGGGAGTAATTGTCGCAGTCTTTTTATGGCCTGAATTTTTTTACTTAAGAGGAAGATATAATTTCCTTAGAGAATATATGCAAATTTCATCTCCTTCTGAATTAAGGAAAGAAATGGCTGAAGCTCAAGAAGCGGGAAAAATCCTAGGTACTCGTTATTTAGATAAATTGAGGAAATTTCTTTTAGAAAAAGGAATTAAAATGAAACGTAGATGAAAGTGAGGGGTTTACTTGAAGGCGTGGCCGTTGTTAAAAGAATTAATTCTTGCAACTAGTATAATTTTACTCTTGTTATTAGCGATGTATTCCTCAACGGGTAATTCTCCTCCAGTAGTAGTAGTAGAATCTGATTCAATGATGCATGACCCTGATGGCCAATTAGGGGCAATTGATGCAGGAGATTTAATTGTAGTTCATGCACCCGATAGTAGAAAAATAGTAACATATGCAGAAGCATTAGAAGTTGAACATGGCTCTAAAATTTATCAGAGTCATGGTTTACCTGGTGATGTAATTGTTTATGATAAAAATGGAGAAGATAGAACACCAATTATTCATCGTGCAATTCTTTATGCAAGAGCAAATTTTACCGAAACACCAGATCGGATTGATGATAGTTGTGAAAATGGAAGTTATGATAAATTCTTAATCGACAATTCGGATTTAGAACTTGGAACTTGTGTATTGACTTGGGATGTTGCTGGAACAAGTATTAGAAATTCTACTAAAATTAGTTGGGATTTTAAACAATTTAATTGTGACTTATCTAATAACGGAGCACATGCTCAATATCTTCGAATCATTGACTGGGTTCCTAATCATCAAGGATATCTAACATTGGGAGATAATAATAATTGTAATGTTGATCAAGGTGGCATTGCAACAAATAATACTACAGGTGGAGGACTTAGTGACGCTTCAGGAATGCGAGTTCAAGCAGTTTCAAAAGAATGGGTTGAAGGGATTGCTGGAGCTGAGATTCCTTGGTTTGGTTCTGTAAAATTAATGACATTAGGCGCTACATCAGATTCATCTCCTGGAACAACATATATTCCCACTAAAACTTGGCTTTCATTGACAGGAACAATTTTTATTTTATTGATTATCCCTATTATTTTAGAAGCATTAGTTAATGCATTTTTACAGAAATCTCCAGAAATGATTTCACATCTAGATGAATCAATGAAAAATTACAATGAAGAAATCAGGGAATCAGAGTAATTACTCTTCGATGTTATTCCCTGCTAATCTTTCTTGTGTATTTTTTAATTTTTGTTCCAAAAATTCCATATCATTTTTAATTGAATCAAAATTTAGTTGTTCAAATTTTGAGATTATTGCTTGCTTTTCTCTTCTTAAACTTGAAAATCGTGAACGTAAACTATCGGAAGATTGTCTTGAATTAATTTCAATAACCCATGATTCTAAGATTTCAATTAAATCATGAATGTCTCCTCCATTATCTGTAAAGTATATTTCTTGATTTTCTTTAATTTTCAGTAATAATTGTTCTGAATTAATTGAATGAGATTCTATACTTCCTATTATATAATCTTGAGGTGAAATATACAACCTCTGCTCTAATAAATATCCTATTCCATCTTCTTCTACATCATACATACTCATTGTAATTAATGCTAAATTATTCTCAAATTTAACTAAATATTCTGCAAATCCATCTTCTAAATGCCATAGTTTTATCTCATTAGGGATTTCTCCAATTTCATCTAAACAGAGTTGTTCCAACATTTCAGTATGCATCGTATTAATGCTAACTATAGTACTCAATAATAACATCGGCTATTTGCTATTGTAATACTTTAGTTCAAGAGTAAGAACAGTAACGGGGGGTCATGGCCAATGGGTGGATGGAGATCAATGCGTTTGATTATTTATTTCCATTAATTATATTTTCAATTATTTGTTGGTTAATTATTTTATCAAGGATTCAAAGAAATGGTTATCTAGATAAAATTAATGCTACCAAGGCTTTGGGTTTTATTTTGATGTTGAGAACACAAAAAGGACTTAAGTTGTTAGATAGAGTTTCAAAACCTAGAAAGTTTTGGAGGATATATGGAGAAGTTTCATTATGGGTTTGTAGAGCTTCAATGATTTTCATTATACTTTTTTTATTACTTGCAATTATTATGTTTATTATCACAGGACCTTCAAAAGATCCTATGCCCATTAGTACAATGATTGCCGTTCCAGGGTTAAATCCTGTAATACCTCTTGGTTGGGGGCTTTTTGCTTTTATTATTTCTCTGGTAATTCATGAATTTGGACATGGTTTGCAGGCTAGAGCTCATGGAATGCGCCTTCGTAGTTTTGGGTTATTACTACTAGGTCCACTACCTTTAGGCGCTTTTGCCGAACCTGAATATGATGAATTAACTCGCGCCCCAAGAAAAGAAAGACAAAGAATGTTTGCGGCAGGACCTTCAACAAATTTATTTCTGGCTTTAATCTGTTTTTTTATTTTGATTTTTGCTTCACATCAATTTACTGCAATTAATCAAGGTATGCATGCGAAAGGAATAGTTGAACATGATGAATCGGCAGCATTTTCCGCTGGGTTAAATGCCTATGATATTATTATTAAAATAGATGAAAATCCAATTCCCGATAAGGATTCTTTTGATCGGGTGATGGATAATTATTCTGCTGGCGATAATGTTTCATTAACAGTTTTACCAATAAATAGTAATAAAATTATAATTTTGAATACTACTCTTGGTGATGCTTACGAATATAATTATTTCACATGGAATGAATCTAACGGAGATGATTTGAATAATGATGGGGAAATAGGAAAAGATGACTTTCAACTATATCTTGAAGAAAATCGTCAATTTTTAGAACAAATTAATCGAATGATAGAACCAGAAGATGCATTTTTAGGGGTTAGCGGAATTGTAAGTAGTACGTATGGAATTGATGGTTTAGTAGGGCCCTTTGCTCCTGATTCTTCAGGTACATTATTAGAAAAAACTATTGTAACGCCATTTCATATCATTCAATTACTATTCCAACCATTTGAAAATAAAGGAACAGCAATGAACCCCTACGAAGAAAGTATGTTGGTTGCGGAGTCAAATGGTTTAGGAGGTATTGTTGGGACCTCAAATATGATATTTATTGTAGAACTTTGTTTCTGGCTAATTTGGGTTAATATTTTATTAGGTTTGACAAATTTAATTCCAATATTGCCTTTTGATGGAGGCCATTTATTCAAAGATATGATGCATGGGGCAATTGAAAAACTAAATAGAATTAAAAAATTACTTGGATTCAAAAAGTGGCATCCATTAAGTGTGCAAAACTTTGTTAGTAAGATTTCAGGTTGGAGTTCATTAGGATTATTTTTGATTCTATTTCTCATGTTTTTGTTGCCATATTTGGTATCATAGAGATTGTAGAATTAAACTCCTCTTTTCTTTCTCTACATAAAAATGAAATAAATTTATGCAGTGGTAACCCTTGTTCCCAATCAATCATTGGATTTCCTTGATTTGAAATAGGTAATTTTGGAATTCTTCTTGCTAGAATTGATAATTTACCCTTTAAGTTGCTTGTTTCAACTCTAAAAATTCTCCAAGAATCTCCTCTAACACCCTTTAATCTATGAGCATATAATGGCATAAGTCCTGTTTTTTCACCTTCTTTAAGCATTGAAAGATATTGTGTTTTGGTTCGCCCTGAAAGATACAACTTCTTTGATTTAGTAGATTTTACTTCTATTGGAAAACAAATGTCTCCTCTTAAAGCAACTAAATCACCACTTCCCTCCATTCCGCTTCCTGCAGCTCTAACTACCAAAAATGGTTTATCCATTACAGATAAAATTTGCAACTTCTCTAACTGGTTACAACTTCTTGTAATTGAAT
>MDSW01048098.1_pt1 | contig 22080 bp, 20 predicted proteins | sample 811171 | NCBI WGS metagenome assembly MDSW01 (sample SAMN05326641, study PRJNA326480) | marine metagenome | isolation source: seawater | place: Atlantic Ocean: North West | collected 2012 | reverse complement strand
TATATTGTAAGGTCGTTTTTTTGGGCTGTTTTGTTGATAGGAATAGTAGATATGTTCCTGTCATTCCTTCGTGTGGAGGGAATATTAGAGGTTTTTGTTGGAGAAGATTTGGCAAAAAATATCGGACGCTCAAGATTTCGCGGGGCGAACATTCATTACCCTATAGTAGTTATTGCATTTATTATCGGGTATTTTTCCAGAGGTCTGGGCTTCATCTGGCTATCTGCTCTAATTGTAATAGCAGAGATGCAAATCGTGATTGCTCGTTTTGTTTTTTCTTATGAACAAGCATTTATGGCGGACTTGGTCCGTTTTTGGTATGGGGCGCTATTCCTTTTTGCTAGTGCGTATACCCTAGTTAAGGAGGGTCACGTTCGAGTTGATGTTTTTTATGCAGGCTTTAGCAAACGTGGTAAAGCCTGGTGTAATATGTTAGGCTCCATATTATTTGGTGTGCCACTCTGTTGGGTTATTCTCTTGCAAGGAATGTGGGGGAAGTCGAATGTAATCAGCGGCCCAATGCTAAATTACGAGGTAACTCAAGCAGGATACGGTATGTACGTAAAGTATCTTCTAGCAGGCTTCCTTTTAGTATTTGCCTTTACTATGTTGATCCAATTTATGAGTTATTTTTTGACAAATCTTGCTGTCTTGAGGGACCAGGTAGGATCAAAGCAGCCCAATTCTGAGAACTCCTCTGAAATGGAAACTTAAATTTATGGAACTTGTATTCCTGACTGTCTTAGTTCTCACCATGATGTTCTCCCTGGGGGCTGGTTTCCCAGTCGCTTTTGCTTTGCCTGGCTCTGCTATATTTACTATTGGATTGGCCGCCGGTTTTGGAGTCTTATTTGAAGGCAGGGTTGACGCATATTTTGCGCATGGTGATCCTATTCAGTGGCTAAATGCGGGTGTGACAAATTTTCGGGGCATCTATTGGGAGGCAGAACGCGACACCCTGATTGCGATTCCATTGTTTATTTTTATGGGCATCATGTTAGAGAGGTCAAAAATAGCTGAAGATTTGCTTGTTACAATGGCTCAATTGTTTGGCCCCATACCTGGAGGTCTCGGGATTTCAGTGGTTATAGTTGGCGCTTTACTCGCCGCTACCACTGGTATTGTGGGTGCTACAGTCATTGCGATGGGATTAATTTCTTTACCGGTAATGCTAAGAAACAAATATTCACATTCGCTTGCTACTGGCACAATCAGTGCTTCAGGGACCTTGGGACAGATAATCCCACCTTCGATTGTCCTTATTATTCTTGCTGACCAGTTATCAAATGCCACTGATCAAGCCAGTTCAATTAGATTGGCTGATTATAAAGCAGGTACCGGGCTCTCATCATTGCCCTCTGAATATGATCTTACTTCTACAAGCGCTGGCGATATGTTTTTGGGAGCGTTTCTTCCTGGCCTGGTTTTAGTCGGACTATATATCGTATATATTTTAGGCTTAGCTCTAATTAGACCCTCCAGTGCTCCCCCAGCGCCTTATGAGGGGGCCTATGATAAAAAATTTGCTTGGCGAGTATTTATCGTTTTACTGCCACCTTTAGCACTCATATTCGTTGTACTTGGTTCAATCATTATGGGAATTGCTACGGTGAACCAGGCTGGTGCCATAGGTGCAATTGGAGCGCTGATAATGTCCGGTTATAGGCTAATGGAAGGCAAAGTTGGAGCATTTAGGCCCTCATTACTCGCTGGGATTTCGGTATTGGCCCTAGTGTTTCTCCTTTATACATTTGATATAAATGTTAAAAACATAAAAAGCAGTGAAGACGTCATCGCAATATTTCTTGCTGGCATTGCATCCCTTGGATTATCTACATCAATTATTTGGAGTGGTTGGCGAGCATTAAAAATAGATAATACGCTTGAAGGAGTTATGATTGAGACGGCCAAGACTACGTCATTAGTATTCATAATTTTACTTGGTGCTGCAATGCTCACAGCAGCATTTAGGGCATTCGGCGGTGAAGAATTAGTGCGTGACTTTTTAACAGGGCTTCCGGGCGGGTTCGTTACTAAATTTGTTGTCGTCATGGGAGTTATTTTTATTCTTGGCTTTTTTTTAGATTTTATTGAAATTGCCGTGGTAGTGGTCCCCATCATTGCCCCTATTCTCTTAGCAGATCCATCTGCAAACGTGACCGCTGTGTGGCTTGGTGTAATGATTGGGGTAAATATGCAAACTTCTTTTCTGACCCCCCCCTTTGGATTTGCATTATTCTATCTTAGAGGGGTTGCGCCCTCAAAGGTAAAAACCACTGAAATGTATAGAGGGGTTGTGCCTTTTATCTTGTTACAGCTTTTAGGGTTAGTTATCGTTGGTTTTTATCCAACTCTGGTAAACTATCTACCATCTCGGATGTACCTTACATCTGAAACAGCTCCGCCACCCAAAAATCCAAGGCTTCAGCAATGTATTGAGCAATATGTGTTTAAAATTTATGAGAATAATGAGGATCAAATAGGACAAAGTATTGTTAATGCAAAAAACACGAACGCAATATTCTTACCGAGTAACTATAAAAGGGAATTTGATGAAAGCCTCGATCTAGCTTCAAAAACATTTTTACTAGTTAGGCAAATTCGGAATGCTGAAGAGGAGTTGAATAAATTTTTGCCGGTCTATAGACCTCTGCATTCTGATGTGCGAGAAATCCGAGTTAGGATTGCTTCAATTGAGCGTAAAATTAAGAAGTTAGAGGGAAAGTACAATTCAAAATTGCGGGAGAATGGCATCAATTCTCAAAAAGTGACAGAGCTTGAGGATGAGATTAATGGTCTCAAGAGATCAAGAACCGATACCTTGGCGCTTGTCCCATCAAATTGGAAAGAGATACGAAACAAATATTTAAAACTATCCAACAAAGAGCGACAACTTCGAAAAAAATATAGAAGAACGGTAGATGATGCTTACGACATTGTACCAAAGTTGACTAAGTTAATTTCCGCAGTTGATGAACTCAAAGCTTCCAAAGCAGATATCAACACGCTTTTTGATGTTGTAAAATTAGAAGCCCCCGACATTGCTATGTTAAAAATAAAAAATGTAGAAGGTTTAGTGGGAAGCATTTCTGGAGGACATAAAATTAAATCCAGACTCTCAAAGGCGCGGCGGGCGCTACGAGGCAAAAAACTTGACAGAAAAAAAGCACTAAGTTTCCTGGATAAAGCAATTATAGTTTTGGATGAGGAAGTTTTTTGGCGTCTTAAAGGTTCTGAAAGTTTTCTAAAAAGCCTTAAGGTTTATGAAAAAGCAATTTCAGGATCCATTGGGCTAAGGTCACAAGCGAGACTAACCAGTGATCAGGCAAAAGAAATTGCCAGTTGCCAGGCTCACCATAGAGACATATCTCTAGATTTTTAGGGTTAAAGGTCTAAGACCTATTGCGGTTAAATTTATTAGATTTTGGGAAACCTTTGAAAGGAAGTTGACCAGCCTGTGCCCGCCTACCGATCCATTTAGAAATATTAGTTTCTACCCTTGTACCGCTTCCAGTTTCCCATGAAAGACCTTTGCTAATGCAAAAAGTAGTTAAATCTGAAAGTATGCCTTTCGTATATCTCTGCAGTATAACTCCCCTGCCCCGTGTCAACTTTGGTATCTCATCAAGTTTAAAGATTAATAGTTTTCGCTGGGTCCCAATTACTGCGAGATGATCATGATCCTCCGAAATAACAGAGACAACTGCTGCTTCCTCGTTAGAATTCAGATTTAATATTTGTTTTCCTGTTTTGGTGTGGGCAACAACATTTGCCTCATCAACTACGAAGCCTCGACCAGAATCTGAGGCCACGATGAGACTCTGGTTGCCTTTAAATGCAAAGATATTGATTACATCATGCCCATTCTCAAGATCAATCATTAATCTAATAGGCTCTCCATGCCCCCTTCCAGATGGCAGTTTATCGGCCAAAATAGTATAGCACCGACCATTTGTAGCAAAAATTATAATTTTATCAGTTGTTTCTGCATGTAACATGAACTTACAGAAGTCACCCTCTTTAAATTTTAGGCTATCTTGGCTTTCAATATGCCCTCGGATTGACCTTATCCAGCCTTTTTGAGAGAGAATAATTGTAATTGATTCCTTTTCTATTTTAGCTTCTAATGGCACAATTACTGCTGTTGGTGGCACGCCTATAGTGGTTCGTCTCTTGCCTAAAATAGTTTTTTGGCCGAATTTTGTTTTTAAGCTTTTGATTTGGTCTGCAATTAATTCCCAGCGTTTTCGGTCATCATTTAGCAATTCTTTAATATTTTTTTTCTCTTCTTCTAAAGATTGGTTTTCTTTATTTATCTCTACTTCCTCTAGTTTGTGTAACTGTCTGAGCCGCATATTCAGTATGGCCTCTACTTGCAAATTACTTAAGTTAAATTTTTTAGTTAAGAAAATCTTTGGATCGTCCTCTTCGCGGATTATTTTGATTACCTCGTCTAAATTTAAGTATGCAATCAGAAACCCTCGTAAAATCTCTAGTCGGCGCCTAAGTTTACTCAATTTAAATTTTGATCTCCGAACCAGAATCTCATGCCTGTGATCGAGAAAAGCCCCAAGAATCTCTCTTACGCTCATGACCTTTGGAGTATTATTTCGATCTAAAACATTCATATTCAGAGGTATCCTCACTTCCAGATCAGTGTGCTGAAACAAGTGCTCCATTAAAATATCTGGTTCAATGTTTCTGTTCTTTGGTTCTAAAATGATACGCACAGAATCGGTGGATTCATCAATGATATCAGCTAATAAAGGAATCTTCTTTGATATGATTAACTCGGCTATTTTCTCAATTAACTTTGATTTTTGTACTTGATAAGGAATTTCAGTTATTACTAATTTATAGAGCCCATGACCCATATCAACCTTTTCCCATTTTGCCCTAAGCCGAAAGCTGCCTCGCCCATTTTGATAGGAATTAATGATAGAATCTTGTCCCTCGACAAGCTCTCCCCCAGTGGGAAAATCAGGACCTTTGATAAAAGAAACTAATTTAGTTGTTGTTGCATTAGGAAATTTAATTAGATGCAATAATGCATCAATCAGTTCCTCTATATTGTGAGGAGGAATACTAATCGCCATGCCTACGGCAATTCCTGAGGCTCCATTTGCCAGGAGATTAGGAACACTCGCGGGCAGAACAATTGGCTCACTATCTTCGCCATCATACGTTTTGCGAAAATCAACGGTATCCTCATCAATCCCCTCTAATAGAGATTCCGCGATTTCGGTCAAGCGGGCTTCAGTATAACGCATAGCAGCCGCGTTATCCCCATCAATATTTCCGAAGTTACCCTGACCATCAACAAGCGGGTAGCGTTGAGAAAATTCTTGGGCTAAACGAACGAGGGCATCATAAACAGCAGTGTCACCATGTGGATGGTATTTACCTATGACATCCCCAACTACACGAGCACACTTTTTGAATCCAGATTTTGGATCTAGTTTCAATTCTCTCATCGCATGCAGTAGTCGTCTATGGACAGGTTTTAAGCCATCACGCACGTCTGGGAGCGATCTTGACATGATGGTAGATAATGCATACGCCAAATATCTCTCACTCAATGCGTCAGCAAGCTGGGTCTCCTGTATATTTTCCTGTAATTTGGATTTTTCCATAAGCCCCTTACCTTTCTACTAAATGTAGTGGCTAATATTGATAATACCTCAATTTATATGGTATTCTAGTAAGAAATTAAAAAGTAAGAATTTATTTTCAGTTTAGCTTTGCACATTATTTCCTAGCTAGTTAAGTTGGTAGTTAAATCTATTTAATTAGAGGAAACACAAGCTTTAATTTGTTTCATTCAGCTGTCTTTTAGTGATCAATCTGAGTAAGCTTTTGTATAAATCTTAGTCTTGCAGGTGGGAAATTACGATACTCGGATCCAATATTATTTTGCTGAAGAAAAAATCCGGTAATCTTTAAGGCTTCATGAATATCTGTTTGCGTTGCTTCTAGCGAAGTATCTAATAAAAATTGAGGTAATTTTAACAATTTCTTATGATATTTTTTGCCTGCTTGCTCAGAGACAGCTCTGCCTGACTTAGGGGATATATAAATGAGGTCTTCTTTGCTTCCAGTTGCAGCACACGATGAAAAATCAAGTCCAAAACCTAATTCTTTTAGTAGGCCTAACTCCAATTTAATATATATTATTGGCCATATATTTTCATTCTTTAGAGAAGAAATGAGAATTTTTAATCCTAAATATGTTCCGTGGAAAACTTCTCTTTCGGGTAGAGCAAATTCAATTACGGAGCATGCAGAGGATAAGGCAGCTAATTTTAATGGGTGTTCAAGAAAATCTGCTGCATTTGCTTTTTTTAGTTCGCAATTAAAAACTCCTAGATGCTCTGATAAGCGGCTTCTCCATCGAGCTTGTACTTCGTTCCCAGTCTGGTAAAGCCCTCGAAATCTCTTATTAGAACCACCTCTTATCAAACCAGCATGTTTGCCGTGCTTGCTGGTCATAAGATTGGCGATCAATGAAGTTTCACCGTATCTTTTGGTGCTCAAAACAATTGCCTCATCAATCCATTCCATAAAATTAAGCCTTAGAGTTTTGAGTGCCAATTACAGTAGCAAAGATACATTGTTTTGGGTTAAGCTTTAAAATCAAGCCCCAATTTTTGGTAATATTCTGCATTTTCCCCCCAACTTCTTTTCACTTTAACAAAGATGAAAAGGTGTACTTTTTTTTTAAAAATAGTTTCTAATTCTCGGCGTGATCGTTCTCCTAATTCCTTAATTTTTTGTCCTTTTTTTCCAAGAATTATAGCTTTCTGACTCGTGCGTTCGACTAGGATATTTTGCTCTATCCATAACGTTTTTTCATCTTTGTTTTCCCAAAGTTCGGTCTCTACGGTTGTTTGATATGGAATCTCCTGATGCAGTAAGAAAAATAATTTTTCCCTTGTTATTTCCTCTGCTAGGATACGTTGAGGAATTTCTGAAATACGATCTTTTGGAAACATCCATGGCCCAACAGGGAGTTTTGAGTCTAAATGATCTAAGAGATCCCCCAAACCTTCACCTTTTAGGGCAGATATCATGAATACCTTATAGAAGATCCCCATGCTATTCATTTTTTCAGCCACTTCAAGTAGCTTATGTTTCTTTATTCTATCAATTTTATTTATTGCTAAAATAATGTTCGCGTGTTGTTTTCGCAGGACTTCGATAATGTTAGATGTATCTTTGTCCAATCCAATTGTGGGATCCACTACGAGAATAGTCTCATCTGAATTTCCTGTGGAATTCCAGGCACATGCTACCATCGCCCTATCAAGTCTGCGTTTAGGAGAAAATATTCCAGGAGTATCAATAAATGCAATTTGACTCAGATTGTGAATCTTGATTCCTTTAATGAGCATCCTGGTAGTTTGGACTTTTGGTGATACAATTGATACCTTTAGGCCAACAAGCCGGTTCACTAGGGTTGACTTTCCAACGTTTGAGGCACCTAAAATTGTTACAAAACCGAATTTTTGTTTCAAAAGTTTAGTCCTGCCCTTGGATTTCTATTTTATGCAAACACTTTTTCGCTGCGCGTGTCTCAGCAATTCTTTTCGATGGACCTTCAGCTCTTGCAGAAATTTTTGTTTCAGCAGGGATACTAACCTCTACAATAAAAATTGGGCTATGATCTGGACCTGATTGATCCAGGCAGGAATAGGTTGGAACCGGGTATTTTTTACTTTGTGCCCATTCCTGAAGTCTGGTTTTGGAATCCTTTACAGGTTTTGTGGACTCTATAATAAGAGGCCGCCAGTGCTTTTCCACAAAGCAAAATGCTTCGCTATATCCACCATCAAGAAATATTGCGGCAATGATTGCTTCGCAGGCATTTGAAAGAATCCGTTTTCTAGCTTGCTTGCTGGCGTCAAGTGCTCCGGGAGAGAGATAAATAAAGTCCCCTAGTTCCAGCTTCTCAGCTATAGATGCCAAGCAATCAGATCTGACAAGAGACGCGAACCTATAGCCTAACTGCCCCTCTACTTCATTAGGAAAAGTTTGGTATAGGATTTCTGCTATAATTAACCCCAAAACTCTATCACCTACAAATTCAAGTCTTTCATTTGAGTCGAGTCTCTTTTTCACCATGCTAGAGTGAACCATCGAGAGATTCAAAATAGCTTTGTCTTGAAATTCGTAGCCTAAGATTTTCTCAAGTCTGATTGAATTGTCAGTAATATTTGTCTCCACAACTAAACAGTCATCCAAGAATGAGTATTATTTAAGTTTTTTTAGAAGCCTATCGACTCGAACGCTGGAGTACCAGTTCCATATTTTCCACGCACTTGAACCCTTGATTGAGAAAAACAAAAATTCTGCTTTGCCAACTAAATTTTTCATTGGTACAAAGCCAAAAACTCTGCTGTCCGAGGAATTATCCCTATTATCTCCAAGAGTGAAAAAATGGTCAGGTGGAACAGAAAATTTAGGGGTATTATCAAGCCATCCACTATCCCCTTCTGACTCCTGAATTTGGTGCCGTGCACCATTTGGGAGAGTAACCTCGTAACGAGCGACAGTTTTTAAGTTACCCACGGCATCTTTAATAGCAGAGTCTGGTAAACGTCTTCTTTTTACAGCCTTATCATTTATAAATAGAACCCCATTTTTTAACTGAACTTTATCGCCGGGGAGTCCGACTATTCTCTTTATGAAATCCGTCCTATTATCTACTGGAGTTTTAAAGACTGCCACATCCCCTAATTTGGGTTCTGAAGAAAATATCCTACCTGGTATTATGGGGATGCTGAATGGAAGTGAGTGCCTGCTATAACCGTAGCTGTATTTTGAGACAAACAAATAATCTCCAACTAATAATGTTGGGATCATTGAGCCTGAGGGTATATTAAATGGTTCCGCTGCGAAAGTTCTAACGAATAGAGCAATGATAATTGCGAAGAATACTGTTTTAAGAGTTTCTAAAAGCTCTTTGCCACCCGATTTTTTCATAAAATCACAATCTTATTATTAATTCTCAAATATGTTAATTAAGCTTAGGTCTGATTTTTTGAAGACCTACTTTATGTATCTTTTAATCGTAAAGCTGAGATAATTACCACAGCATTCGCTATGGGATACTCATCACTCAAAGACAGGTCGATTACAGACTTCATATCTGGAGGGGTCAAGCTTTTTAATTTTTGAGACGCTCCTCCACTTAATACGATATAGGGTTTTCCTGTGACCAAATTTTTAATTTCGAAATTTTTCCAATACACTCCTTGCCTTATTCCGGTACCAAGAGCCTTTGAGCAAGCCTCTTTGGCCGCAAAAAATTTTGCAAATTGAGCCGCAGGATTTGGTCGACTTTCAGCTTTCTCGCACTCTGACCTTAAGAATACTCTGGCTGTGAACTTTTGAGGAAAACGATTCAAAGTTTTCTCAATTCGTCGGCAGTCGCACAAATCAGTACCAATACCAATGATCATGTCATTATTTTCTCTCAGTTCGAGACTTTTCAATTATAGTTTGGAATTTCTGTATTACCGTCTCTAATCCGCAAAAGATAGATTCACCAATAATAAAGTGGCCAATATTTAGCTCTACAATATTTGGTATAGTCGCAATTTCTCCTACGGATTCATAAGTCAATCCATGACCAGCGTGACATTCAATACCTAATTTTTCAGCTTTTCTGGCTGCTTTTAAAATACGCTCAAGCTCGACATTAGAGTTGGTTGAGGCGTTACAAAATGCGCCAACATGAAATTCTACGACGGGAGCATTTAATTCTGCACAGGCTTCAATTTGATCTAAATCTGGGTCTATAAAAAGTGACACGCGAGAGCCAGAGTTTGTTAGCATTTCAACAAATTTTTTAAGGGTGGGTAAAGAGTTAATAACATCTATGCCACCTTCGGTGGTGACCTCTTGCCGTTTCTCAGGAACCAAGCAAACGGCATGTGGCTTGTGGTGGAGCGCTATACTTAGCATTTCCTCAGTCGGAGCCATTTCAAGATTTAGAGGCAATTTCAATTCTTGTTTTAAGCGCAATATATCCTGGTCTGAAATGTGGCGGCGATCTTCTCTCAGGTGAGCTGTAATCCCATCAGCTCCTGCATTTTCGGCAGCTTTTGCCGCTCTTACTGGATCTGGATGCGGTCCACCTCTAGCATTTCGAATGGTTGCTACATGGTCAATGTTTACTCCTAATCGAATTTTATCAAACATTTCAGTCCTTTTGAAAAAGTAACGTTTTAAGGTTTATTTTTATTATAAGCCTAACCCTGATATTTTCGTATTGTTTTGATCAAAACAAGATAAAAAAGGATCCAAACGAAAACCATTGTAGGTAAGCTTCCCAGCAGCATTGGCCATAAGATAGGAAAGCTTAACTCAACTATCAATGCAAACTTAGCACTTAGCAAAGAGTCATATATCTGACTAAAAATCTCTGCAAAGTTTACTTGCTGAATGTTCGGATTATTTTTATCAAAATGCATAAAACATCCGGTTTTATAAATCCACATCCAGATAAATGGGAACGTCCATGGGTTTCCAATCGCCGTACCTAATATAGCAGCAAAAATATTCCCTCGGATTAACCAGGCCCAAATGGCCCCTAAAATGAAATGAAGCCCAACAAAAGGGGTAAATGAGATAGCAGCCCCACAAGCAAAGCCGCTGGCAATACTATATGCTGATCCTGGCAACCTACTCAGCCTCAAAAAAAGGTAAGAGATTGATCGTCTCCAACCTATTGAGGGCCAAAAAAGTTTTTTTAACCGTACATGGAGTTTCTGTTTCTTTACTCTTTTGAACATTTTGTAAGAAGTTTTTTTGGGTTCACTTTAATTTTAGTTTATCCACGAGTACGTTCAACAGATAGGATCGCCGTATCTGCTCTCAAAGCAGCTATAACTTCGCTAAGGTGTTCAACATTTTTGACTTCAACATCTATTACCATATCGAAAAAATCTTGTTCACGGTGCACTATTTTGAGGTTAGAGATGTTCCCATTACTTTTAGCTATAGCGGTCGAGAGTTCCCCGAGTGCACCGGGAGTGTTCGTTACACTAAGCTTAATTCTCCCGACATTAATACTTGAGCTCTTTTTTGTCTCCCAACCTACATCGAACCAGCTTTCGGAATTTTTCTGAAACTTTTCAAGGGTTTCGCAGTCAATAGTGTGAATGTCAATTCCTTTCCCTTTTTGACCAATTCCAACGATCCTATCGCCAGGTAAGGGATGACAGCATTCAGCTATATGGATAGCCATTCCAGGTGTTAATCCCGTAATTGTAACGCTATCGCTTTGTGAGTCTGCCAAATTTTTTCCAGATTTTTCTGTATTTCGAACTCTTTCTCTTGCTTTATTTGTTTTTCTTTTTTCTGCAGGGAATATATTCTCTAATAGCGTTCTAGCAGCAATCCTCCCAGAACCCACCTCAGCAAATAAATCAGAAATTTTGGTTTGGTTAAATATTTTTAAGACGGTGTTTAATGCTTTTTCATTCACTTCATAATTATAATCTTTGAACACCTTTGCCATTATAGAGCGACCCAACTTTTCATATTCCTCTCGTTCTTGCTGGTGAATAAATCTTCGAATTCGAGAACGTGCTTTTCCAGTCACAACGAATCTCTCCCAGGTTGGAGAAGGTGTTTGGGCCTCGGAAGTTATTATCTCTACTTGGTCACCATTTTTCAGAAGAGTTCTAAGAGGCATCATTCTTCCATTAATCTTGGAGCCAATGCAGTTATCTCCCACTTCTGAGTGCACAGCGTATGCAAAATCCACAGAGGTTGCCCCTAGTGGAAGATTTATAAGGTCACCACGTGGGGTAAAACAAAAAACCTGGTCTTGAAACATTTCTAATTTTGTATGTTCCAAAAATTCCTCTGGACCTGTGGCCTGTTCTAAAATATCAAGAAGTTCTCTTAACCACCGATATTTCTTGTTATCTTTAATCTCTCCGCTCTGCTTGTAATTCCAATGAGCTGCCAATCCACCCTCTGCAACTAGATGCATTTCTGTGGTTCTAATTTGCAGCTCTATTCTTTGTCTTTCTGGCCCAAAAACGCCGGTATGAAGTGATTGATAGCCGTTCGGTTTTTGAGTGGATATGTAGTCCTTAAATCTGCCTGGTACAACTGGATATGAGCAATGGGCCACTCCCAGGGCCTTATAACAGTCCTCGATAGTTGGTACGATTACCCTGAAAGCCATGGTGTCAGATAGTTGCTCAAAACCAACTGCTTTCCTTTGCATTTTCCGCCAAATAGAGTAGGGCGTTTTTTCCCGACCATGTATCTCAACAACAAGCCCTTCCTCTGATAATAAGACATTAAGCTGGTTTATTATTCTATCAACTATATCTTCCCCACGGTTTCTCAGAAAATCTAAACGACGAATTATTGAGTTACGAACATCCGGATTAATTTCGGCAAAAGCTAAGTCCTCTAACTCGGCTTTCATACTCTGCATACCGATTCTCTCAGCCAAAGGAGCATAAATATCCATTGTCTCTGTTGCAATTCTTTGCCTTTTCTGTTCATTTTTAATAAATGACAAGGTTCTCATGTTGTGCAAACGGTCCGCTAATTTAACTAATAGAACACGAATATCTTTAGACATAGCTAGCACAAATTTTCGGAAATTTTCGGCTTGCTTTGCTTGGTCGGATTGAAATTCAATCCGAGCCAACTTAGTTACGCCATCAATCAATTTGGCGACTTCCTCTCCAAATAAGAGAGATATTTCTGAGAGAGTAGAATCTGTGTCCTCAACTGTGTCATGAAGCAGAGCTGTAATAATTGTGGCGGAGTCAACTTTGTAAGAGGTAAGAATATCTGCAACTTCAAGTGGATGAGAGAAATATGGGGCACCTGATTCCCGCCTTTGAGTGCCATGTGCTTTCATTGCGAATATGTAAGCCTTATTTAGACCTTCTTCGTCTGCCCCTGGCTCATAAGCCTTAACGCTCGCTACCAGATCAGATTGGCAAATCATTCGCTCTCCTATTTTTAAAGCTGAATAGATAATAGCGATAAAATTCTATAATGAGAATAGCAAGTGAGGTTAAGATCTATTTCAGCCTATCAAATATCAAAGAAAATACGCATAATTTTTGATAGAAAACAGCGAATAGACTATTCAATATCAAGTTCATTTGGTTTATTTTCGTTTATAGTACTGACAGACACTTTATTATCCTCTATTACAAGCTCGGCCTCTCGCTCCATCCCTAGCATATCAATCTCGTCCTCATCCAAATCATCTGATTCAACCCTCATCTGCAAGCTACTGATCAGAGATTCTCTTAACTCATCCAACACTATAGTCTCTTCAGCAATTTCACGAAGAGCTACAACTGGATTTTTATCATTATCTTTTTCGACGGTCAGAGGACTCCCAGAAGAAATATCTCTTGCTCGTTGAGCGGCCATTGCAACGAGCTCAAATCTATTTGGTACCTTTTCAATGCAGTCTTCGACAGTTACGCGAGCCATGCCAGTTTCCTCGATATTTAAAATTGACGGAGTTATATTAATGATTCGGCTTGAAATCAAGCAGTAATAGTTAATACATAATTATAAAAGGGTTGTGATTTGATCTTTGGGAAGACATTTAATTAGGTCTTGAATCCCGCAACCGGAGTATGGATGTATCCAGTTTGGATAAAGTTCTCGGATCGGCATTAAAACAAATTTGCGCTTTATCATTCTTGGATGTGGAATAAATGCTGTAATCCCATTTTTAACCGTCCCATCAATTATCACTTTATAATAAGTTAATAGATCTAAATCGAGCGTTCTCGCTCCATTTTTTGTCACTCTATGTCTTCCAAATATTTTTTCGATTTTTAGAAGCGTTTTTATAAGGTCGTGGGGAGAGAGGGAGGTCTTAACTTCGGCTACTGCATTCACATACCAGGGTTGGTCTGAAATTGGGACTGGCGCACTTTTATACCAAGAAGATATTCGGTTCACATCGATCCCCCAATCAATAAAAGAGTCCACAGCTGCGATCAAAGTCTCTTTTGAGCTATTATGGGGTTCTGCTGGAAGGTTTGACCCCAGACCAACAAATATCATGTTTAAACTCCCTATATTTTATTAAATATTTGATGAAGTGATATATGTGCTATGGTAGCAAGTATTTTCGGAAATCGAAGGCATCAACTTTTTAAAGATTATTCCAAATATACTTTTCCTCAGCATAATCCTCTCTTCTCTAACCAGAGGTGTTATGGTAGTTTCACAATATTGATTAATTAAAATACCTTTGTGATATTATAATTAAAAATATAACAAAATCCCTAATCTTACTAAGTTTGACGATAGTGATGACTCTCTTTTTAATTTTTAAAAAATATAAGTAAAGTAGGTACTATCAAATTCTTCAGAGTTGTGCATGGCTGAAAATATACCAAAAAACAGATACTGTTAAAAAAATCAAATGGCAAATTTAAATAGACTTATTAGTCCCCCAGAGAATTGCATTGCTTGCCCAAGGCTTGCAAACTATCGAATCCAAAATAAAATTAAGTATCCCTTGTTTTTTAACGCTCCAGTCCAATCCTTTGGACAACTTGATTCAGAATTAGTAATTGTGGGCTTAGCGCCTGGACTAAAAGGTGCAAATCAAACTGGCCGGCCATTTACGGGAGACCATGCAGGAAATTTGTTATATGCTACATTATCAAAATTCGGTTTTTCGTCAGGAACTTATCAAGCAAGGGCCGACGATGATGTAGATCTTATAAATTGCAGAATTACAAACGCCGTAAAGTGTCTGCCCCCTCATAATAAGCCAACTGGGGACGAAGTTGCAAAATGCAGTGATTACCTGATGAAAGAGTTAACAAGCATGCCTTACCTTAAAATAATTTTGGCACTTGGCGTTCTTGCACACAATGCAATTTTATCAGTATTTGAAGAACGGAAAAGTCAAATGAAGTTTGGGCATCATAAAAAGCATTCACTTAAAAATGGGATTAAGCTAATAAATAGCTATCATTGTTCCCGTTACAATACAAATACAGGGCGGCTAACTGCTGAAATGTTCGAATCGGTTTTTGCAGATATTAGTAATTCCTTGTGATTGCGTTGTTCTCGCGTTTAGAGCACGAGTGTAAGTTTGACAACCGGAGGGGAAAATGATCGATTTGTACACTTGGCCAACACCTAATGGACACAAAATCCATATTATTTTAGAAGAAACAGGATTGGCTTATAATATTATACCAATTAATATTTCAAAAGGAGATCAATTTGATCCAGAGTTTTTGAAAATAAGTCCAAATAATAAAATGCCGGCTATGGTTGATCACAATGGCCCTAATGGAAATCCGATATCCATCTTTGAGTCCGGTGCTATGTTGATTTATCTTGCCGAGAAAACAGGATTATTCTTGCCCAAGGACCCAAAAGATAGAATAAATACAATTCAATGGTTAATGTTTCAAATGGGTGGAGTCGGTCCAATGTTTGGTCAGGCTCATCACTTTATTCATTATGCTCCCGATGATATTGATTATGCAATAGATCGATATACAAATGAGGCGGGAAGGTTGTACAAAGTTTTAGATAATCGCCTTGCTGTTACGGAGTATGTTGCTGGAGGTTATTATTCAATCGCGGATATGGCTTGTTATCCATGGATTAGGGAACCTGGGCGAAAGAATCAAAAGCCTTCTAATTTTCCTAATGTCCAAAGGTGGTTAAAAAAAATAGAAGAAAGACCAGCAGTGAGAAGAGGAATGGCGATTTTGTCTAAAGAGAGAAGAGATTTATCTAAAAGTATGGATGAAGAGACTAGAAAAAATTTGTTTGGAGAAGCTCAATATAAAAGGCGTTAGTTTTTCTCTCTCAATAATCTGGCTTTTTGCTTGTCCCAGTCTCGTTGTTTAATTGTCTCTCTTTTGTCATGGAGTTTTTTGCCAATAACTTCAGCCAGTTGAACTTTTGCTAGTCCACGCCTATTAAAGTACAGGGATAAGGGGACCACAGATCTCCCTTTTCGCTGGATAGAACCAAGAATTTTAGAAATTTCGCGTTTATGAAGTAACAGTTTTCTAGGAGCTCTTGTTTCATGTTGCGATACACTCTTCGAATAATCTGCAAAGTAGGCATTTTGGAGATATAGTTCACCGTGTTGGTCAGTCGCAAATGCGTCATTAATACTGACCTTGCCCTCTCTAATAGCCTTTACTTCAGTTCCTTTTAGGATAAGCCCGGCTTCAAACACTTCTAGAATTTGATAGTTGAATCGAGCTCTTTTATTAGAGGCGACTATGTTGCTGGGCAGTTTTTTTTTTTGAGCCACGTTGTTGCTCCTGTGCAGAATTCTAATTTAATAACCCTACACTCATCATGGCTTCGTGTACTTGATTTTTACTGGTATCTGCGATTTTGGTTAACGGAAGGCGAGTATCCGGAGAACACTTATCCAATAGGCTAGCGGCGTATTTCACAGGACCCGGACTCGTTTCGCAAAATAAAGCTTGATGCAGCGGCATAAGTCTATCCTGTAGCGACATGCAAGTATTTAAATCGCCGTCTCTCCAGGCTCTATGCATTTCGGAGCATTGTCTAGGAGCAACATTTGCACTTACTGAAATGCACCCATCTCCGCCACCAGCTAAAAAAGGAATTGCGGTTGCGTCCTCTCCAGATAATTGACAGAAGTCTTTTTCTATCAACATTCGAGTCATCATTGGCCGAGCCAAATCTTGGGTCGCATCCTTTACTCCAACTATATTTGGGAGCTTAGATAGGGCAGCCATTGTTTCGATTGTCATATCAATAACGCTTCTTCCAGGAATGTTATAAATGATTATTGGTATATCAACTGAATTATGAATCTCTTTGAAATGTTCAAAGAGGCCAGCTTGAGTAGGTTTATTATAGTAAGGTGTTACTACTAAGACCGCATCAGCCCCAGCCCTTTTTGCATGACGAGTTAAAAACTTTGCCTCTTCAGTTGAGTTGGAGCCTGTTCCTGCAATCACGGGTACTTTTTTTGAGGCTGCTTCGATACAAAGTTCGGTAATCCTAATATGCTCTTCATGAGACAAAGTTGGAGATTCTCCAGTTGTACCGCATGGAATTAATCCATCTGTACCCTCCCCTATTTGCCAATCTATGAAAGCTTGAAATTTTTCTTCGTCAACATTTTCATTCAAAAATGGTGTGATTAATGCGACAAGGGAACCGCTGAACATAATTTTCTCCAAAAATAAGATGTCATTTTACTAAAATGATAGCTCAGGTGAGGCTCAGCATCAAGAAAATCAGCGTTTAAAACTCATAATCTATGTACCTAATTACTTCCCGGTATTGCTTAGAGTAATTCAGATAATTAATGTGGAAACGATTTTTTTTTTAGGGCCCACAAAATGATAAAAAAGTTATTATTGGTTATTTTAATTTGTTTGATGTTAGATGCTTCAATTAGTTCTACCTCATTTGCTTTTGGGCGAGAAGATGAAAGACTAGCTATTAGCAGCTTCTCAGCTTTAGACCGAGGAAAATTATCTCTTGTGAAAAAATCATTAGATAATTTTAATGATCCGCTTATCAAAAAATATCTTTTTTGGGCATTGCTAGGTAAACCAAATAACCTCGTAACGTTTGCCGAAATCAGCGATTTCCTGAAAAAAAACCCTAATTGGCCGGGGAGAAATAATTTGATAATCAGGGCAGAAGAAAAAATGGACTCCAATATTTCTCCTGATGAAGCCCTAAGGTGGTTCAAATTATTTAAACCAATAAGCACCGCAGGGCGAACAAAGCATGCGATAGCTTTACTTGATTCTGGAGCTAAAGTTCAGGCAAAGAGGTTGATTAGGCATATCTGGATCCAAGATAATTTTCCTAAACATTCTGAAAAAGCTTTTTATAGACGTTTTCGTGTCTTTTTAACAAAAAGCGATCATATTGCGAGATTAGATAGGTTGCTCTGGGATGGTAAATACTGGCCAAGTAAACGCATGATTTACAAAGTCCCTGAAAGTTGGAGAAAACTAGCAATCGCGCGCTATTCCCTTAGAAAGAAAACAGGAAACGTAGATACACTCATAAAAAATGTTCCAACGTCTCTGAGAAAAAACCCAGGATTAGCATATGAGAGACTTCGCTGGCGACGCCAAAAAAAATTAAATTCAGCTAGTGATATTTTAAAAAATATGCCTGAAAAAAGCATTAGACCGAGATTGTGGTGGCGAGAACGTTCAATACTTGCCCGAAGAACTCTTCGTAAGGGCTTTATAAACGAAGCACTAACGTTTATCTCAGAGCATGATCTTATTAGAGGGGTTGAATTTGCTAACGCCGAATGGATGGCCGGGTGGATAAGACTCCGATTCCTTGGTGATACAAAGGCTGCTATGAGACATTTTAAAAAAATGTTTTTGTCCGTTAGGTATCCTATTAGCAAAGCAAGAGGAGCTTATTGGGTGGCTCGTGCGGCAGAAAATATGGGTGAAATAGAAATCTCAAAATATTGGTATAAGAGAGCTGCTGTCTATAAAACTTCTTTTTACGGTCAACTTGCAGCAGAAAAGTTTTCTTCCACTAATATATTAAGTTTTAAACAAGTTCCAGAACTCCCGCTCTCGGTGGAGAACAAGTTTAATAGTCAGGAGTTAGTTAAAGTCGTAAATATGCTAAATAGATTACGCCATAATGAACTGATCTATCCCTTTATAAACCAGTTATATTCAATCTCAAAGAGTCTAGAGGAAAAAGTACTAGTGACTAATTTAGCGATTAAATCTTTTAGACCAGATTTAGGAATAAAAATATCAAAAATTGCTAATCGAGAGGGTTTCGTTTTATTAAAAGCTGGCTATCCAGTAATTGATTTACCTAAAGTTCAGTATTTAGGACAAACTTTGGAATTAGAAAAGGCTCTAGTGTTAGCCGTAATTCGTCAAGAGAGTGCTTTTAGACAAAAGGCGGTTAGCTCAGCTCGTGCTCTTGGTTTGATGCAGCTGATGCCAATGACGGCGAAAACCATGTCAAAAAAAATAAAACTAGTATATTCTAAAGAAAAATTATTACGAAGCAAATCCTATAATTTAATGTTAGGTCAAATGTATTTAAGTACAGTTTTAAAAAAATATGATCATTCCTATGTTTTAGCTTTGGCCGCATACAATGCTGGACCAAGACGGGTCCAAAAATGGATTGCAGAATTTGGTGATCCAAGAGATGACGATGTAGATGTAATTGATTGGATAGAAATGTTACCGATATACGAGACAAGAAATTATATTCAAAGAGTTTTAGAAAGTCTGCAGGTTTATAGATATTTATTGGCGGGGGAGCCCACCATAATTAACTTGAGTTATGACTTGTCGGTGAGATAGACCTATCAATAATGAATACATTTAACTTTTCTCTGCATCAACCGGTTAACCTTTTGTCTTTGTAATAATTCAAACGAACTGCATCTACTCAACGATTGTTCATTTGGTTTGAGTATTTTTCTAACATTTTCTTATTGTAATATTATATAAAGTTAAACTCTATGAATTGGATTGGGTAATTTAATTGGCACACGTGAGCAATATAAAATACCTCGATGGATTTTTTAGTGCTGATGATGGAGCGCAGATATTTTATAGAAGATATGGTTATCTCTCGAAGAAAAAAGTACCTGTTTTATGTCTTTCAGGTTTAACTCGAAATTCTAGTGACTTTCACGAATTAGCATTAAAAATGTGCCAAGATAGAATGGTTATAGTTACGGACTATCGTGGTCGCGGTAAGTCAGAATATAGTTTGAATTGGAGAAAATATACGCCAGAAATTCACATTTTCGATATTCACCAGTTATTAGCAATTTTAAATATTAAAAAATTATTCATCATAGGGACATCCCTTGGAGGCATTATTGGAATGGGGATAAAAGTTCTAATGCCAAAGAGGGTAATTGGTATTTTGCTCAATGATATTGGGCCAGAACTCTCACCTAATGGATTAACTAACCTTAGGAAGTATATGGTTCAAAATAAAGTGTTTCATAATTGGAGTGATGTAGCATGCCATTTGCAAAAATATTTTCCAGAATTAGGAGATTATTCTATTACTGATTGGATTCGAATTGCCAAAGGAAGTTATAAAGAGGATCTGGATGGATCTATCAAACAAAATTGGGATCCAAGGCTGAGAATAGCCCTAGGTTCCTCAAACTTGACGTCTAAAGATTTATGGCGTCTATTTTTGTCATTAAGAAGAGATCATTTGGCGACACTCAGGGGGGAAAACTCAAATATTTTAAGTAATGAGGTACTTTTGAAAATGTCTGAGAAAATCCCTCAGATGAAAACCAAGATTATACCTGGAGCAGGTCATGCTCCAACACTTTTAGAGGCAGAGTCACAAAAAATTTTAATGGAGGTTTTAAATGAGGCTGATGCCACCTACAGTGGACAAAATTAAAAAAGCAGCAAAGAGGATTGAGCCTTATTCAGTGCTCACTCCGCTAGTCGAGTCGCCTGTTTTGAATCAAAAAATCGAAGGTCGTTTATTACTAAAATTAGAAACTTTGCAACGAACTAATTCATTCAAGTTTAGAGGTGCTTTTAATGCGATTTCTCAAATTTCAACTGATAAATTGAAAAACGGGGTTGTTGCTTACTCTTCAGGAAACCATGCTCAGGGTGTGGCTGCGGCTGCTCAAATAATGGGTATACCTGCCGCTATTGTAATGCCAAGAGATGCTCCGCTTAATAAGATATTGAACACAAAAAATTACGGTGCAGAGGTTATTACATATGATCGGTATAATGAGAGTAGAGAAGCTCTAGGAAACCAAATTGCCGTGGACAGGAAGTCTGCGTTGATAAAGCCTTACGATGATCCAGATATTATTGCAGGTCAAGGTACTGTTGGTATAGAAATACTCTCTCAAACAATGAAATTAGGGATAGCCATTGACAATCTTTTGGTTCCTTGTGGAGGGGGTGGTTTAATTTCTGGTATAGCTACAGTTTTCTCCAAATTATCGCCAAATACGTCAATTTTTTCGGTTGAACCGGCTCACTATGATGATACAGCTCGCTCCTTAAAAAGAGGACGGCGTGTGAGCATTACTGAACACAAATTTTCAGTTTGTGACTCTTTATTGGCTGAAACTCCGGGTGAATTAACTTTTTCAATAAACAGGCATATTGTAAGAGATGGACTAGCTGTGACTGATCGTGAAGCTAAAGAGGCTGTGCGGGATGCATTCAATTATCTAAGGGTAGTCATTGAGCCGGGCGGAGCCGTAGCACTTGCCGCGACCCTGACGGGTAAAATTGATACTTCAAATAAAATAAATTGTGTAGTTTGCTCTGGAAGTAATATCGATAAAACTCTTTTTACAAATATCATAAATGGAGAGTGAGTAGAGTACTTTTGAGATTTAACGCTTTTTTTTCTCGGTTGTGTCTTGAATTTCTTTGCTATCCTCACTTTTTACCGTGCGTTTGCAGTGCCCCTCCAAAAATGCACCTGTCTCAATAGATAAATCCTCATGCATTATATCACCAATAACTCTCGCGGTTTTATATAACTCAACCGAGCGGGCTTTTATGCGGCCATTAATTGTTCCATTAACCTTTACTTTATCTGCTACTATTTCACCTTTTATAGAGGCTTTTTCGCCAATTTGGAGAGACTTCGTCCTGATGTCACCCTCTACTTTTCCGTCTATTTGAACCTCACCAGCACTATTAATATCGCCGATAATACTTACGTCATTGCTGATCAGTGATGGAGGGGCTGGCTTGTCGATAATTTTTGGTTGAGCAATCGTTTGTTGACGATTTTTATTTTCACCATTTGTTTTTGAAAACATAATACCCTGCTTTAATAAAATTTCTAGGATTCATGGGTTTACCTTTAAATATTACTTCATAATGAAGGTGAGGCCCTGTACTTCGTCCGGAGTTCCCAAGTAAGCCAATCTTCTGGTAAGGCCTGATATTTTCTCCTCGTTTCACATAGATTTTGTGAAGATGACCGTAACGAGTTTTAAAGCCGGCGCCATGCTTTATTTCTATTAACCGTCCGTACCGGCCTTTTCTACCTACATAACTTACTTTTCCAGCT
>MDSW01076639.1_pt1 | contig 22082 bp, 20 predicted proteins | sample 811171 | NCBI WGS metagenome assembly MDSW01 (sample SAMN05326641, study PRJNA326480) | marine metagenome | isolation source: seawater | place: Atlantic Ocean: North West | collected 2012 | reverse complement strand
GGTCCTGCAGGACCTGCTGGATCATCTGGAACATCAGGTGCGCCAGATTTAAGTTCTATAACAGATAATTCTGTTTTATACGACAATGGCGGGACGATCGGCGGGCATGGATCAATCTCAATCGAAGCCTCTGGACCTTACTACGGCTTAGTTTTAGATGGTAGTAGAATTGTTGAAAACGCAGATGCTGATCTAAATGTCAATATTACCCCGTATGATCGTTTTTTTGGTAACTCAGCTCACCCCGGCGGGGGTAGCCAAAACGAGGATCACTATCAAGAATCTTTTGAGGTTGATAGCAGACAAAGGAATATTTATACAATAAGGCTGTCTGATGAAGTTGTTTCACAGAGAACATTCAACATAAACTTAACTCATTTACAACAAGGACAAGAATTTACATTAGTCCTATACAATTCAGATGGAGCGACTGGCAACAACATGGCATTCACTTTACTTTTTGATGGAGAGCTTGCAAGCAAGAATTCTCCTGTGGATGGAGATGAATTAGTCACGTATACGGGCTTAAAGATGCTAAGTAAAGTAAAACCTGAGGATACTAAATTAGCTGTATTCCCGACAGGAATAAGTGGAAAATCCGCAATGGTTATAAACATGAGAAGAGTCCCACTATACTCTGGTACAGACGCAATCGTGTGGGATACGAATGTTTTTGGAGACCCGGAGCAAAATGGAACTACATTCCCAGATATATCAGAGGTTTACGCCCCTTAATAATTTTTAATAAATGACTAGACTAGAAGAACAATATCTCTTTCTAGGGGAGATACTATTTTTTATTTTGCAACCTTTTAATAAGCTCAAAAATCTTTGGCCCCGGTATGTCTTTCAATGATTGAATGCTTTCCGCATTAGCGTAACCCTCTTTAGTAAGCTTTGACTTCAAGGCTTCAAAGGTTACTTTTTTAGAATTCATTACTTTGGCAAGTAAAGAAACTGGATCGCTCATATCCGCGGAAGCCGCAGTAGATTCCACGGCCGGACTGCCCATACAGATCTCATCGGAAGCTGTAACATTAATTTTCAGGAAGTTTCTAACGCATCTAACAAAAGCTCTATTTTCTGCTATGGGGCCAAGATACTTGCTTGCAAAATTAGTGGTGTTAGCGGGGCTAGCATCGCCTATGGCAGCGAAAGAAATAGGCTGACCGCCTGTCTCGTAGTTACCAATCCAGTCGATGGTGCAAGTCGCAACCACGTAGTCAGAGGAAGGACTAGAGACATCGTATTTAACTGAAGTGAACCCCCTTATCTGAGCTAGCTCTTTGATACCTCCAAGAAGGATAAGTAGGTCTTTATCTTCAAGCTTGGAGATATCTGTTTCTTTTGTACTTTGTTTATTGGAAACCAAGAATTCTTCTCTGACCATCTTACGCCAATTTATAAGCCCATCAGGGTTGTATTGGTATTTAATGTCTTCAGAGCAGATTAGTCCATACTCGTTTCTCTGACCAAACTCTGTACCGTTAGGAGGTACGCACGACTGTTCCTTTTTCTTCGCTGCCATCGAACTTAAAATAACATCAAATCAAGTGATGTCAAATTATTTTTTTGAGTAGCCAATAGCTCTCAATGTCTCTCCAGAAAAAGTCGTTATCTTCTGCTTTAAATATAAGCTGTTTAATAGGGTCATTAGGAAACTTCTCAGCCAAACTAATTGGATCTAATCCTTGTATGCTGCCAAGGAAACCCGGGTAGGTTTTTCCATTGTCTTGGTAAACTTTATTAGAGATATAGTAAAGATCATCTATGTTAAGATCTTTATTAATTGGCAATTTTTTTAGTTCGTCGAAGCTATATTTTTTCTTGAGCTCAATAACTCCATAATCCATATAACTAAGTTTATATTTATTTAAATTATCTTTATCATATGTAATTATAGAGATCTTAATGCCAAGTTTTTTGATCGCTTCTACAAATTTAGGATCATGATTTGAATCGACGATGTAAGTAATTCTAGGAATCTTACTTTTGAAAGTCTGGAGAATGTTAATAGGGATAATTTTATTTGTAATGATGTGACATATATTTAAATTCAATAGTGAAAGTAAATTTTGCTCATTGTACAAATAATCTAATCTTACATTTATAGTCTTGTCTGACCCGAGTTGAAAATATGCATTTGGAACACATTCCACAAGCACGGAATTTAGCCGATTACCTAATAAGATTGTCTCATAAGGAAAATCAAATTCTATTCCAAGTAGTTCTAGAACTTGTCTAGCGACTTCTTCAGGTTTTATTTGATCTATTCTTTTAACTGTCTCTGGAGAGAAGAGAGAGGGCTTAAAGTCTATAGAGGGTTCAACTGTTCTAAGATTCTTAGAGCTTATAAAGAACGGCTTAGAATTGCCTTCAAACAGAACTGAGGGCAAGAAAACCGTCTTCTTGTCATAAAGACCGGCTATCTGAGAAGTGAAAGAGTCAACCGTTAGATGCAGCTTCGAGTGGTAAACAAGATAAGATTTTTGCCTGAAAGAGGTATGACATGCATTGAAATCAACGCCTGATATAGTTTCATCTTTTTCGTTTTTAGATACTTGGACCACATTGATCCCATGTTGTAAAAGCAAAGGTTTAATCAATCGTAAGACACAATCAAAAAACTGATAGGACTTTTCTTTTACTCCCTCCCCGTTATCAATAGTTATATAATCTTTAAACGGCAGGGAGGAAAACACTTGCTGAATATTGGGTTTACCAATTTTGCAGCCGCAATTTAAAGCTAAATTTTCTACGATGTGCATAGATCTAAATCAATTATGTCTTTGTCGTTGTGGGTATAGTTCATCGTTTTGAGTATGCTATCGCCCGGGAAGAATGCTATTTCAAAAAAACCTTTATGATGTAAAAAGCCTTCTAAGCTTCTGGTATTCATCTCTTCAATATAGGGAATAGTTTTATGTATGTTGGGGTTTCCGTCTAGGATATCAAAATATTTCTGATCGCATACATAATAAATATTATAATCAGGATATATTTTCTTTAATGAATCTATAATTGAAGTAGATAGGAATATCTCCTGAGCTCCGTTAGGAAGAACGAATGCTATCCTTCTGCCTTCATCATCTTTATCTAGAAGGTCTTCGAAGGGGAGCTTTTTATTTTTTTCTGATTGTTGAAGATTTTCAACAGCAGTTTTTCTAAAATAGTTTTCTACGTCTTTCTTAGGGACTTTATTTTCTAATTGGCTCATCCAATATTGGTGGCCCTCGTAAGAAGGATCGACTTCCCTGTCTAGAATATACTTATATAAATTGGAAACCCAGTCTGAATCTGTTTCTGCAATCGGAACTAGAGCTCTAGGGTTTGCATTTCTTTCTCTTTTAAAATCAAACTTATAATCTGTTTTTTTCTGCTTGTCTAAAAACTCCTCTACTTTTTTACCAATAGTTTCTACGGAGAAATTTTTAATTGTCCACTCTCGAGCCTTCTTACCCATTTCCGCTCTTTCCTCTGGACTCATGTTAAACACTTTTAAGAGTTGGGTCTCAATCGAAGCTGGATCAGTTGAAGCTTTTTTGAATTGAGTTCCGTGCTCCCTGTACTCAAACCAGTTTAATGGCAAGGAATGTGCTTCGGGCTCACACATTTCTTCGCCACAGCTATACTCAGTAACTAGAGTTATGAGTTCTGCAAGTTTAGCTTCTTGTATGGGCATCTCTTGGCCGCCACTTGTAAAAGGATGGCAATAGACATCCAAGAAGTTATAAACTAAGTTTAAGGCCTCTTCAGAAACACCACATCCGACGTTAGTCGTAACTAGGCTTTTCTCGGCTTTACAAAAAGGGCAATCTTTGTTTTGACCAGTAAAAGCGTGGATAACGAAGTTAGAACATTTAGGGCAAACGTAAGTAGTTAAAATCTCCTTAGGGTCGATGCCGTATTCTTTAGTGAGGTCAGGTATATTCCATCCTTCTGAAAAATGAGTATGTAGTAATAGGTAGGTCTTCTTTTTACCCCCTACTGTTTTTCTGAATTTGGAATAGCCTTCCAAAAGATTAGGGACAGATTTCCTTAATTGATTTCTGAAAACGAACCCAACAACGAAAGCGTCTTCATCTATTTGAAAAGTATTTCTTAACTTCTTTTTTACTTCTGGAGCTACTTTAAAAAATTGATTTGTGTCGAAACACCCATGAACAGTAGACACGTTATTGTGCCCAAGTCTCTTCATTTCTTTTTCAGCAAAGTTACTCCAAACCCAAAAGTTCTTACAAGACTTACTGGCTTTCAGGGCCGTAGGTAAGATAGGGAGAGAATCTAACGTTGTCCAAAGAACCGACGGTATCTTTCTGAACCATTCTTTTTGAACAGAAAAGTCAATACCCCAAATATCCTGCACCCCAAAATAAACGTCTGGCTTTTCCTCTACGATAACATCATCTAGAGTATTTTTACCGTAGCCAGCCATACGGGCTTTCTCGGGATTTTGGTTTATCTTAGCTAGTTTCTGTTGATCGTTAGTAACTGCCCCGATTGATTTCCAAGGAGTGCTTTGAAGCACTGGATCTCCTATTATAGAAGAGCAGCAGACTTGAACGATATCGTACTTCCCTGTTTTGTATAAGTAAGATAATAGGGCTTTGGCATGCCTGCCAAAGCCCGTTTTTACCACAGAGGAGTCTGAGTGATATAAGACTTTTATCTTATCACCAGATTTCTTCATCGTCGCTTTCGTCATAAGTTTCTGTTGCTTCAGTAGGCGCAGCAGACTGCTGAGGACTACTTTGAGAAGCAGTATTGTTAGAAACATTATTAGACCTAGCAGCGACTTTCTCCAAATTTTCTTTAATCAATTTGTCGAAATATTTAGCCAAGCAAGATCTTAGGAACTCGCGTAGCATAACTAGGTCAGCGGCGTTAAACCCAACTAAGATTTGGATTTTGTCAGTGGAGTCTTCCTTGGACTCTTTCATGGCTGAGAATGAAAGGCCTCGGAATTCTTTTTCAGCAGTGAAACCCGGCTTGAAGCTAAACTTCACTACTTGATTGGGGGAAGAGTGATAACCTGAGCACTCGCAACGTCTTTCGACGGAATTGATAATATCAGCTACCTCAGTAGGGGTAACCTTAATATAAAGCTTTGCTTTGGGGTTATTGTAGTTTTCCTTAAATGATCCATTCCTAGTCTTGTCATTCCAAGAATGTTGTTTGATCATTGAAATATAAACTGCTCCTTCCTTTTCGTTCCAAGTAAAAGAGCAAGCAGCACCAGAGTTCTTTTTATTAGGTTTGTAGAAACTTACCATGCGAGTAAAATATCAAATATTTTTAGAAAGTCAAATAAAATTTAGGATTTTATGTCAGCTAATTTCATGTAGATGTTCCAGTTTTGGATTACCACATAATCAGCGAATATGCACTCTTCGTCTTTTATGATTCCCTTGACCACGACTATTGATCCTTTTTCAGGCAGATTATCATTATTGAGATCTCTGCATCCTGTCTGGATTTTATCATTGAATATCATAGCCCTAATCTGACCAGTTTCATCATCTAGATTTACAGCAAGATAGTCATTACCGTTTTTTGATTTACTGACTCGAGCTTCTGTAACAGTGGCTACGACTTTAACTCCAGAGTTGCTGCGCTGAGATTGAGCCTCTTTTATATTCATTACGACAGGGTCTTTTGACCTGAATATATCTTTTAATGTCCTGCCGTATGTATAGCCAAGCAAAGTATTTTCATAGTACCAATTAGCAAAGTCTTCATTTTTTCTATTTTGCATATAGATTTCCTGATAGGGTTTTTGCTTCTTGAGTATCGTTTCAAATCTAGACTCTTTAATAACTACTTTACCTTTTTCATCCTTATGGCTTCTCAGGTGCTTTAAGATTTTTATTAAATCGTGATCAAAGTCTTCTTTAATTTTATGACACCAATTTTTTTCTCTTTGAGTAAGGACGCTCCATATCTGAGCTTCAAGGACAGTACGAGTTCTAGAGTTCTTGAAACCATCTAGTGCCCCTGCTTGAATTAGGCAACTTAATATGCCTAAGCCGATACCACAATCAGATGCTGACTGGAATATCTCAAACTTGTTTGTAGACTCTGTTCGGAAATCGTTGAGTTTATTGATCGATTTATCTGATATACCTTTGATAGATAAAAGCCCAAATCTAATGTCATTTCCTTCGATGCAGAAATCCATCTTAGATTTTATAAGATGAGGACGAAGTAACTTAATACCAAATTGATCTAGCTCTTTCTGAATTTTAGTTATTTCTGCTATTGGGTCAGGCTCGAATCTAGTCATCTTCAACAAAGCTAAAAAGAATTGTTGAGGATATTTAAATTTCAGATAGGTAGTTATAGCGCAAAGTGCGGCGTAAGATATAGAGTGAGATTTATTAAAAGAATAATTAGCTGAGTCTTCTAGGATTTTCCAAAGAACATCCCCAATCTCAGAATCTAATTTATTTTCTTTAATTTTTTGAGAGATCTTTTTCTTCCATTCTTTGACCTCTTTGATCTTTTTCTTACCTACAATCCTTCTGAGTATTTCTGCTTCATCTAGCGTGAAGCCAATTTTGTGAGCCATCTTCATCATCTGCTCTTGGTAGAGGCAGACCCCTCCAGTGGAGGACAGAATGTCCTCAAAGAAAGGGTGGATGGTTTGGCTTACGCCAGTATTCGTAAATGTAGAATATTGATCAACAAAAGCTAACGCCCCGGGACGAGCAAGAGCTAGAACAGCGCTAAGTTCCTCAAGGTCTTTTGGTTTGACTTTTGTACAAACTTTATAGTTAGTGTCAGCTTCAATCTGAAATAGCCCATGCCTACATTTTAAGTCTTGGAAATTTTGATAAATTTCAGGAGTAGTGAAGTCAATGTCATGGATAGATATTCCAACTTGCTTACAGATATCATCTACCACCGAAACGCTTCGCAACCCTAGGGCGTCCAGCTTAACATTAAAAAGCTGAACCCAATTCATATCGTAAGACGATACTATGGATTTATCAGAAGAAAGCTCAGTTGGGCAGCTAGTCTCCATATCAGAATACGAAAGGAGAATGCCTGAAGCATGAACCCCCCTATTCTTAATTAAGTTCCTTAACTTTAAAGCTGTCTTGTATGCGTCTTCGTTTTCGTCGCACCATTCCCGGAAATTGTCAACCTCCTCATAGGTCTCTTCAATATCTTTTACTATACCGAACACTTTAGGTATCATTCCGGATACAGCATTCATCTCGGGCTCTGTTTTTGAGGCGACTATCTTGCCGCACTCTTTTATCAGAAGTTTTCCACTAAGAGTATTAAGGGTAAGTATTTTAGAAGTTTTCCCTGCGAATTTTACATCTAAATACTGGAGGACTTTGGATCTTTTATAGTAGCAAATGTCAATATCAACATCGCACATTAAAGACCCATCAAGATAAGTAACGCCATCTACTATTTGCTTTTTAGCTCTAATTTTAGAAACAAATCTCTCAAAGAATAAATCATATTTAATTGGGTCTAATCCAGTAACGCCAATCAGATACAAAACAATACTACCCGCCGCGGAGCCACGTCCTAAACCGGTAGGGACATCTTCTTCCTTACAGAAGTTTATTACATCCCATATTAGAAGAACATAATCTGTAAACCCAAGCTCATCTAAAGTATTTAACTCATAAGAGGTTCTCTCTACATACTCTTCTGCTTTGTCGCTTGGTATCTCGCCTCTTTTTAGTTTTTCTTCGTACCCCTTATAACATAATTGTTTCAAGAAGTCGAAATTAGATATGTTTTTATTATTTACGGATAATTTGTTTAAATATTTATCTTCAACTTCAAAAGAGGGAAGCCTGACACCGTGCAAAGGCAAATCTATTTTTTTAAATTGTGATAGCTTCAAATCTCTATCCTCCACTTGAGTTGATTCCAAATTTGCAGGTTTAACTCTAAGTCATTCATTGCGTCGTGTAGATTGTTATAATCTACGTCTATTTTAAATTCTTTACCGAGCGCTGTTTGGTTAGTTTTTACTCCTCTAACTCTTTTATAATGCATCCTATGTTGAAAGTCTATCAAGGGCTCGCCCTCTGATGGGGCCTCTTGCATTTTATAAGCTTTGGCTATGCAGTTAGTATCAATAAATTTATCAACAAGGTGATCCCAACTTTTAGACTGTAGAGTATACCACTCTTTAATTAAATGTACATCAAACCCCAAGATGTTATGACCTATAATATTGTCAGCTTCATCAAGCCACTCGCTCATTAAAGGGAAAGCGTCAGGAGACTTCATAGCCTTCGACATGACTTTTTTTCTGTTGAACTTAGTTATCCTAGCCGCGTCAGCGCTGATATCTAAATTTGTTTCCCTCCACCAATCAACATAAATATCTCTTCTATCAATAATCTTGTCGTTCTCAACCATCAGCATTGCAGTTTGCCAAGGGCGATTATGTTGAAAACTAAGGCATAAGTTGAAAGTCTCCATGTCAATGAAGACATTCTTTTTATTCTGGAATCTAAGTAAATGATTATCCATTAGATCTGATTATTGTTTTCTTTAGACCAAGACTCGAATGAGAATTTATCAGAACTCATGTGAAGAAGTTCAGGCTTGTCCAGAGTGGTTCTTTTGTTGATGCACCTAAAAGTTAAATAAGATTTAAAGTCAGAGTCTTTATAATAGTAAATACTCTTAGCTTTTTCAGTTTTTACTTTTAAGTTATCTAACTTTCTTTTGAGTAGAGAATCTAGTACAAGATTATTTTTCTCTTCAAGGTAAGTCGGGGAAGCAAAATTAATTTTAGGAACGCACGTATTATTGCAGAAACTGTTATTGTAAATATAGGAGTCGTAGAATGGTATGCACAGTTCTAGATCATCTGACCATAGGCTTTCCAAAGTTGAGTAATCTATTCTCGGGTAATAATAAAATCCTTCTTTGGCCGCGATTGAGTATATCTTTATTAGCTTCTCATAGCCATTAGAGTTTTTCATGAAGACAATAAACTTAGATTCGGTAAGTCTAGACTCTTCATCTTTTTTATTTATAGAGTCACAAACTGTAACCCTTAACCCAAATATAAAATTAATTTTATGTTTAGTAAAATTCGTATAAGCTTCCAGAAAGCCGCCCATACTGTCTTCTACTAAAATAGGTCTTTTAATGTTATGCTTTAAAGAGATAGTTATAATTGAATCTGGTAGGTTAGACTCAATTTCATCCCTGTCCTCTAAGGTCAATATACTTCTACCTACGCTGTAATGAGATTTAAATAAAGGTAACATTAATCAAAGAAATCAAAAACATCGTCAGTGGATGGCTTAGCATGACATGGGCAGCCATCGTATTTTTTCTTTTCCACCGATTGACCTTCCTCGGCTGCGGGTAGGTCTGCCAGTTCGAAAGCAGTTCTAATAATATTTCCACTCTCGTCATCTGTCAAGGCGAAATAGTCAAATGGAAATTTGTAGGCGCAATGCCACATTGGATTACCATCTTTTTTAAGTTGGCCCGGATACTTTGCGAAACCACACATGATAGGCCCTTTGAATCCATCTCCTTTTTCTGGCCTAGGTTGATTAGCTGCAAAGTTACCTTTAGCCTCGTTTTCCGTAAAGTTATTTATCAAGCTAAAAACTTGAGCTAAATAATACTCAAACCCCTCCAGCTCATCATCGGTAAACTGTATTTGTTGAGATGCGGCTCTGGCAAATTTCAGGAACAAAAACTCGACCAAGCTTGTGGCTTTTTTGTTTTTCTTTTTATTAGCTAGAGAATAAATCATCGCTTGCAGATTCGTTTCTAACTCTTTATCCGTAAATTTACTTTTCGAGCTTTTATAATCTACAATCTTGAATTTATTATTCTTAAACTTGATCGCCTTGTCTATGAAGCCTGTAACTTTGTATTTAGGGTTATCATTCTCCAGCAAGAACTCTTCTTCGCCTTCGATAGTGAGATGACCTTCCCCAAAGAAATCATAGTTAAATGCATTGATGATCATCTTATCCATCAGATCCATGTGCTCAGCATCTAACAAATCAAAGCCATGTTTTTCCCCCAAGGCTTTAGCATGTTTTTTAACGAGTCGGTAGACGGAGGGACAGCCTTTGATAGTTCCAGCTAGAACCATTTCATTATAATGCTTCTTTCTCATCTTCGTGATGATCATTTCTAGCACTAAATGACATATAGTACCCCTTAGAGCGCCCGTATTTGCCTTGTCAGGCAGTTTTAAGTGATACTTGGCCCAATACAGCCAAGAACAGCTTTGAAGCGTTTTAATCCTAGATGCGGATAAAATCCTTTCTTTTTTCTCAGACATGTTAAAGTTTATCCCATTCTCTTATTTCGTTAACCGTCATTTCTCCAAAATCGTTGAATGGCTTCGTTGGGAAACAAACTCTAGATTGGCTGTCATTAAAATATTTATTTAATTTTTTCTTTAATTTAAATGCTGCTTCGTTGCCAGCAGAGTTGTTTCCTTGGTCGTTGTTTAGTGAAATTTTTATATCTAGAGGATTAAGCTTTATGAGACTGTTTAATACCGAAATACTACAGTCGAGACCAAATAACACAATTGTATTCTTTACTCCCGCGTTCCAGAGAGAAAGCATGTCTCCAATACTCTCAACAAGAATAACCTTTTTTTGTTTTACAATTATGTTGTGGTTGTATTGAAGAGGATATATCCAGTTTGATTTTACCCCAATGTGTTTCCATTTGCTTCTAGTGTCAGAGGGAGAAACTACTCTACCAGAAACGCCAATAAGCTTTTTATGTTTATTAAAAACAGGAAACACGTATCGGTTTTTCATTTTACCGTTCAAAGCTAGACCTCCTTCAAATTTAGAAATTGTATCTAGCCTTATTCCTCTATTATCTGTCCAATACGAATGATCTTTTACTAAGTGGTCAAGCTGGTCTTTTTTAAATATTTTAGTTTTGGCTTCTTTGTTAGATGCAGACTTGATCGTTGAGACAGGAGCAGAAATATTTTTATTAGCTAGGATTCTATTAACTTCCTCCGAATCAGTTTTCAAAGTTAGCTTTACTAGCTCATCAAATCTGCCGCCGATCCTTTCTTTGAAATCGTACCATCTGCCATCTTCTTTACTAATGCACACAGATGTATTATTATCTCCTCCTCTGTAAACTGCGGATGTTCTGAATTCATTTCCTCTATCCAGAAGCTGGTAACCCATTTCTACCAAAATGTTTTCAAGATCTTGCATTATGACAAAAGCTCCTCTACTTCGTTTTCAGTGTTTTCAGTTTGCTCTAAATCTTCGGGGATGTTATTTGCCACAACATCTCTGAGAGAACCTCTGTCCGTTACAGAAAAGTTCTCTACGTTGAAATTCAAAAAATTGATAGACCAGTGGCCGGGAGAACCGTCTTCGTTTCTGCGTCTAACAAGGTCTTGGTGACCCGTTGCGTCTCTACCTTGGTAACGGGTTTTGAGGGGGACCAACTTGTGGGTGCCATACATGGTAGTATCTTCAGCTATCTCATCTTGAGTTTTTCTCCTAAAGATGGCAACGAAACTAGCAAACCATTGTAGTCGATCCGACAAAGATATAGCTGAACTATCATCAGTTACATCTGAACCTCTACGGCCTTGGTTTTCTCCTGTTCTGTTAAGCTGAACAGCGGTAAATATAGGAGCTTTTATTTCTTCTGATACTCTTTTGAGTTTATCTACCTTATCTCCGATGGCTTGATGTTCTGCCCAGTTCTGACCCATTTTCTCTCCCGTGAGTTTAACATAATCGTAGCAGATCAGACTCTTTTGCTCTCTACCGACTTTAGACAAATGCCACCTTCGGATAATGGAAGTTATTTGATCTATATTCTTATTAGCTACGTGTTTGTGGTAGTAGGGTAAATCTTTAATGTTTTTCCAAGCATCTCTAACAGAAGTTACCATCTCTGCGTTTCTTCTCCAGTTACCAGTTTCAATATACCACAAAGGCACGTTAGTCATACTGGAAACCATTCTTAATTGAATTTCAAGAGTGCTCATTTCCGTGTCCAACATTAAACACGGAGTTTGATTCCTAAGCATCGTCTTGTAGGCAACGTCATTTAGAAAAGTAGTTTTGCCTTGTCCGGGCCTAGAAGCAATCGCGTAAAGATTAGCAGGTCTAAGTCCCCCAAACATTGTATTAAAAGTTCTGTATGGAGTAAGGAGGCCTGTTTCGTTGTTGGGATTTTCTCCTAGATCCTCGACAATCTCTTGCATATCGTCGAAGAGATTTTTTGGGGCATCCTCTATGTCATAAAGAGAAATATTGTCGTTATAGATTCTGTCTGCTTCAGCGATGATTTCATCAATTTCTTTATCACCATTCTTTTCGACGTAATTTTTTAAGTTTTGAGCAGACTGTATGATTTCCCTGCGAATCCTAAGTTTTACTAATTCTTGAGCAGCTTTAATCGATGCTTGTTCAGTCGTGCTGATGTAGCTTATGTTATCTATATAATTATGGATATCTATTTCCCCAACAAAAGATATGCCGATATTATGAATTTGATGAGCTACAATTACTTTATCTACTTTATCGCCTTTTATTCTTAAGTCTCTGATTACATTATAAATAACATAATTCTTAGGCTCAAAAAAGTCGCTTTCAGTTATGACCTGATCTAGTTCTGAGAAAAGACTGGGGTATTTTATCAAACCGCTTAAAACAAGCCGTTCGACTGGGAGGGAATATATTTCTTGCATTATTTACTCTTCTGGGTCTTCACTGTCTTTCCAAAATTCAATATCGTCATCGTCATCAAGCTCGTCAAGAAGGTTATCTGTCTCTTGAATAGAGTTCAAGCATATTTCTTGATGAGTCATTTTAGCTGCTTTTGTGTAGTTTTCAGCGTGAGATAATAGTGCAATTGTGTGAAGATCTGAGTCAGAATGAAAGTAAACTTCAGGAGTTCCCTTAGCGTTGAAGTTAAAAAGCAGGAATCCTCCGTTGGAGCACTCATTAATTTGCTTCAATATGGCCGACGGGAAATGAAAGTCCTCGCTCATCTTTTATAATTACACTATAAAAACATTAAAGTTCTCTTCTAAGAACTCGGGAGATAGATTTGGGATATCTTTTTCTTCTATTTCTACTAATTTAATTTTATTCAATTCTAACCATTCAGCTTTCTCCCAATCCCTCTTTATAGATTGTAGATATTTAGCTCTGGAATTATTATGGAAGAATTTATTAAAATTAAAATGTTGCTGGCCGTGAACCTCTACAGCAATCTTTTTAGTAAAATTTATAAAATCAACTCTAAGTCTAGTCCCATAAACAGGGAACTCTTCGTAAACTACGTGATTTTCCCAAAAACTTTTAAAAAACTGTTTAACATTAAATTGCAGTTTAGAAGCAGATTTAGAGTTCCAGTCAATCCGATGCTTGGAAACATTCTTGTTTACTAACCTACCATTTATGTTGAACAGGCGCATTAAGATTCTGATTGGATAGAAGCTAACAAATCCCTAAACTTAGAAATCAAAAACTCCGTAAGTTTAGTGTCTGTCTCCAAAAGGTCAAAAAGCTTAGATTCACCATGAATTTTTTCCGGTATCTCTATTTCTTGCATTTTTAGCTCATCTACTAGCGCCGTAGATATAGTGAACCAAGCGCCACTTTTGGAAACAAATTCCCAAGCAATAAGTTGCTCTACGATTTCTTTCTCAGACCATATGCTACTCTTACTGATCCTTCCGTATTTTACTGGATAGGTTAAAGTATAATTGGTTTTTTCGTTCGGAGACTTTTTGACTTGAACTCTCGCCCAATGTCCTAGAATCTTGTTTTTCTTTGTGTCTGGCGGCATTTTATCATCTTCTAGAATCAAGTCTCTTTTTAGTGGTCTTTGAAACTCTAAAATCCAATTAGCAAAATGCAGTAAAGCGTTACCTCCTGTGGCGGATGTAGTCCTCATAGGAGCTTTAGAATATGGGTCGAGTTGGATATCTGCTCGGACTTGACTGATAAATATCGCCATGTGCCCTCTCTTGTTGAGAGCAGTTGCGACTTTTTTCATGAACACAGAGCTAATAGTTGCTCCGCTAGCTACTTTATTTGCGTCTTCTAAAGCTTTCTCTGAGTCTACTTTAGTTTGAAGACCGTCAACAGAATCAAGGACGAATAGATACTTAGTGTTTGTCCCCTTGCTGTTCTGGATGAGCTTCTTCATTAAATCGAATACAGTCTCATAAATATTGGATTCAAATACGAAACATGTCCCGTCTTGCCATTCTGAAGCGTCCGTGCAGAAGTTGATTCCCGTTCTATTTTTCATTTCCGGGGAAAGCCTGCCTTCCGCTTTAAAAAGGACTGCTCTGGAGTTTTCCACGGAGGTAAGGAAGTTCCTCATAATCTCTAAAGACTGAGAAGTCTTTCCTCCTTCGTTAATTCCGCAAAACCTGTGGAGACCCGGGCCTAGCCCTCCCCCTGTTTCGATATCAAGAAGCAAACTCCCAGTTGATACTTTGTAGTTTATCTCTGGCTCAAAATTATAGTGTTCCTGCTCTTTCTCCTTAAGGTAAGAGACTAGAATATCTTCAGGACTCACTGAGGCTTTGGCCGCTGCGTTTTTAGGTTTTCTTCCCATGATGTTTTTTTAAAAAGTCTAGCACAGAATTTTTTCTTGAATTCTGAGGAGGGTTTAGGCTTTCGCCTATCTTGTCTTGCTCAAGAACATACTCTTTGGGTTGGGGAAAGTCAAATAGAAAAGTTCTGTACTCTTTCCTTTTGTCATTCAGGAATCGAATTCCTTTGTCGGACAGAAACCAAAGGAGAGAGCTTAAATACTTGTCTTTTTGCGCTTCTGACTTGAGGAAACGCCAGAAACCCATATCAGGATTAGAGTCTAAAATCTTTTTCGCAAAAGAAATCTGAGCACGCCAGAAGACCTGAACCTGCTTGCTTTTAGCAGGTTTTAGACTTTTGGGGTCTACGAAACTAGATACCAAAAACTGACAATCTTTGTGCGTATATTCACTCAACAGCCAAATACTTTAGCTGGAGCATCGCGAAAAGTCAACCGCCATTTCGTAGTTTTTTTACAGCTGTAGTTTCTTCTACTTCCTGTAAGTCAGCTTTGATCATTTTCTCAACTAGCTGATCGAAAGTCACTTTGGGCTCCCAGCCAAGTTCATTTTTCGCATCAGTAGGGTCACCTAACAAAAGCTCTACTTCTGCGGGCCTATAAAATTCTTCGCTTATTTCAGCTAGGATAGTGTTTTCTTGGGAAAGTCTAAACTTAGCGTTCATGCCCTCTCCGCTCCATAAACCAGCGACTCCGGCGGCAGAGAACGCGGCAGTAACAAAATCTTTTATTGAATGCGTTTCGCCACTAGCCAAAACATATTCTTTTGGTTCGTCTTGTTGCATCATGAGCCATACTCCTCTGACAAAATCTTCAGAGTCAGACCAGTCTCTCCTAGACTCAATATTACCTAACTTCAGAGTTTCAAACCTTTCTTTACTGTCTAGTGAATTTTTGATCCTAGCTACAGCTTTTGTGATTTTTCGAGTAACGAATTCTTCTCCCCTCCTAGTCCCTTCATGATTAAATAGAATACTATGAATAGCAAATAATCCATACGATTCTCTATAGACTTTAGTCAAATGCCTACAGGCTGCTTTTGAAGCTCCGTATGGGCTTCTAGGTTTGATAGGATGTTTTAAGTCTTGAGGCGAGTAGTCCACATCACCCATTTCTTCAGAGCTCCCTGCGCTGTAAAGCCTACAGTTAGGGGCGTAGTTTCTGACAGCTTCCAAGCATCTGAGCAGTCCGGTAGTATTGGTTTCCCAGACGTGGATTGGGCTAGTCCAGCTACAGCCGACGTAAGAATTAGCAGCGAAGTTAAACAGGAAATCTGGCTCGTATTTCTTAACCGCATTATCAATACTGACAGAGTCTGTTAAGTCTCCGTGGAAAAGTTTAAATCTCCTATTAGATAAAAGATGTTTAATATTATCGTCATTGGGGACTGAGACTCTTCTGGACATCCCGTAAACAAACACATCATCGTGCTCGTTCAAGAGATAGTCAGCCATATTTGATCCGTCTTGCCCTGTAACGCCAGTAATGATGACTTTTTTCATTTTTAAATTATAGTGAATTAAGGAAGTTTATCAAATTTATTAATTGCTTCTCTTTTACTTTTTGATGTAGGCCAACATACATTCCGTATTTATGTAAGTATTCGGCGTTTTTATATTTGTAGTGATCATGCTCGTGGAATACAGTTTGTCTAGTTAAGTTACCGGATATAATTTGTCTATATTCTATTCCATTCTGATCACAATAATATTTAGCTTGAGTCAAAAGTTTTTTAGCTTCATTTCTGAATATGATAGGTAAGCAAAAGGGGACATCGTATAAGTTTTTGGTTTTAGGTAATAAGTATTTAGAATTTCTAATACGCTCTTTAAATATAGTATAAAGTTTTTTTCGAATAGCGATATTCTCTTCCATCCTGTCAAAATCTAATAAACCTATAAACGCCTCAATATCTGAGGCCCTGAAATTAGAACCTAAAGTAAAAAAGTCGAAACTAGAATCAACAAGGGAATTTCTGTATTTAGAAGGGTTTATACCGTATTCTGTTAAACTTCTAGTCATCCCATGAGATCTATTCATTAGATGAAAGTGATATTCCTCTTCAGAATCGGTAAATACAAATCCCCCCTCTACAGAAGTTGTATGATGTCCAAAGTATGTTGATATAGAGCTAGTCGCATAGGAGCATATGTGTTTAGTTTTACTAGATTTTTTATCATAATATCCGCTTAGCGCAGACTCACAATTATCTAATCCAAAGCTCAGTTTATATCTAGATAGGATAGATCTAAGTCTATTTAGATCCGGACAAAAACCAATTAAGGAAGTAACAAACACATAAGCAACTTTCTCATGATTTTCTTTTAGATATGTTTCTAAATGGTCTAAATTTATAGAAAAATCTTTGAAGTTAATGTCTATATATTTCACTTCAAAACCATTGACGATCCAAGGGGAGACAGAGGTAGCCCAAGTAACCGCAGGAACGATAATTACATTTCTATGTTTATTTTTCTTTTTTTGATATTGGGCTATGGAAAAGTTTGCAGTAGACCCGCTAGAGAACATGACTGCATACTTAGCGCCAACATATTTTTTGAAAGCTTCCTCATACTTTTTGACATAAGGTCCTTGAGTCCATTTATTTTCAGAAGATAAAAAAAACTTACATATTTTCAGTCTATCCCAAAACGTAAATTGACTATCATTTAATTTCCAAGCTTTTTGTATCATACCAAATATTTAGCAGCTAAAACGCAATTTATCATGACAAGCATTAAGATGATCCACCACCAAAGAATTAATTGTTTTTTAGTCATTCAAAGTTTGTTTGTACCAAGAAACTGTTTTGTTTAAAGCTTCATCAAAATTAGTAAAAAAACCTTGATCTATACTTAATGCATTTTTCAATTGACCATTTTCAAGAAACCTAATATCAGCTTTATCTTCTCTTTCGAGGTTCATGCAAATATCTCCTTCATAATTAGTAGCTCTAACAAGTTTATGAACTAATTCTGAAATACTTATAGTAGAGCCAGTAGATACATTAAAAGTTCCGGTAATTTTTTTAGAGAGGCAACTAGATATTACATTGCATAAGTCTTCACTGTACATGAAGTCTCTTTCATTGTGGGGGTTTCCAAGGACAGTGATCTCATTAACATCGGAGACCATTTGCCTGATTAAGTTCGGAATCACATGAGACATTTTAGGCCTAAAGTCATCATGGGGACCGAACATGTTTGTCGGTATTAGCGTACAAGTTTTTACATCACTTCTATTGTCTAAATGCAAAGATTCAAGGCAGACGTGGCCCAGCCTCTTACTCCAGCCATAACCGTAATTATTAATGTTTGGATCAGCAGAGAAAATATCTTGCTCGGTACTCTCTTTTTTACCGTAAACACAAGCGCTACTTATATATATGTAGTAGCAGTCTAGCCGCAGTTCTTGTATCGCGGAAGCGACGTTTAAAGCTATGAGACAATTTTTTCTTAATTGGGGCAAATTGTGATCCTTATTGTATAAAAAACCAGCAACGAAAGCAGCCATGTTAACTATGTTCTTAGGCCTATGTTCATTAAGGTAGTATAAGACATCATCATAATCTGTTAAATCTACAACACCTCTAGCAGGTTTTAAGCAATCATCGAATTCAACCCCAAGGTTGTTGCCAACAAAACCACTTGCTCCAAAAACTACAGTATCCTTGCCAAAATTACTCATTGTTTTTAAGATGATTTTTTAACCAGTCTTCTACATTTCCTTTAGGCTCCCAACCTAGAATCTCTTTTGCTTTGTTGTTATTGGCTAGAGTTTTAAAAGGCTCTAAACGAGCAGGTAGATAATCTATTGGAGAATTATACAAAGCTGCTATATCATTTACGGATCTATTATCCCCGTTGCCTATATTAAAAATTTCGCCTTTTAATGAGTTAGTTTTCATATACTGATCAGCGAGAATGTTAGCCTGTACAACATCCTGTACATATGTGAAGTCTCTCCTTTGATCTCCAGTTCCATATACAGTTAGGGGCTTGCCCTCCCTTTTAAGTTTGTCAAAAGTCCCCATGACTAGGCAGTATGCCCCTTCGTTAAGCATTCTTTCGCCATATACATTGAAATATCTTAAACATGCCGTATTCATGAAGCCACCATTGTATAATTCAATGTACTTAGAAAATAATTCACAGTATTGTTCGCCTATCAGTTTTTGCAAGCCATAAGGACTCATAGGCATCAATGGGGCGCTTTCCGGAGTGGGAAAAGTAGTAGTGTCTCCATAAACGGAAGAAGAGCTACTGAAGACGAAGTTCTTTACGTTATTATCAACACATCCTTTTAGTAGCTTTACTAGGGAATGAACGTTCGTATTATCAAAAGATATAGGGTCTGATATAGATGGTTGAACTCTAGCTTTAGCAGCTAAATGAAACACCGTGTCTGTTTCAGCTAATTCATCTGAATAAATTTTAACGTCTCCAAAATCGCATCTGTAATAAAAAGCGTCTGGGTTTTTATTTTCTGCTTTGCCTGTACTCATATCGTCGACTACAACGACGTGTTCGTACCGCTTCTCTTTTATAAGTGAATCTACTAGATTGCTACCTATAAACCCTGCACCACCAATGACTACAGCTTTTTTACCATTCATATTCTTTAGAAAAAATTTTATCGTAGCTTTCGTAAAGGACTTCTGCTACAGTGAAATCTTGAGGCTCGTCTATATCTAAGCTTTCGTACTTATCGAGATTATAGAAGCTTGGATGCTCGCCTAGTAAATCCCCTTCGGACAAGCAATCGACAGAAGTGATTACAGCCCCAAAAGAAACAGAAGATATGTCCGGCAAGTCTTGACTCGCTGGCTGCTCTCCCGGGGTATAGTTGACCGCTTCATATTTCGGGATATGAATAGGGCCATCTTTATCTAAGTAAATGTTTTCTTTTTTGGCTTCCCAAAGATTTTCTTTTACGGGATGACAAGCAGAAAAAGCAGAAACATAATTTATGGAGGAATATCCCTCTAATTTTGGATTATAATTCTCATTGAAAACTTTTATGATGTCATCATAAGTTTTAGGTTTGATAAAAGGATAGCACACGCTAGCCGAAAGGAAGTAGTCATCATTTGGGAAAATACTAGTTAAAGTATTAGCCATATACTTGTACAGATCTCTAGGCTTAGAGTCCGAAGAGCAATGCTCCTCTGGCCTTGAATCTAAAAGGCAGCCTAGTTCATCAGCGATAGCTAAACTGTCCTTACAATTAGAAGACACTAAAATATTACTTACATTTATGCATTTTTTAAGGCTCTCTATCTTAAGCTTTAATAGGTTGGTATCGCAAAAGGGTTTTATATTTTTATTGGGAATCCTTTGGGACCCCTTGCGAACCATGATAAATGCATTCATTCTAAGAGGAAGCTAAAGGAACTTTCTCCATGCTTTTACGAGAGACTTCTTGACCTATGGTTGGACAAACTCCGCCACCCGCATGGATAAGTTCATAAAACAAAATTAAAGCTAGAATCTCTGAGGTGTGGAAATATTTAAGATTACAGGCTACTTCCAAAATGTTTTCAACGTTTTTATTTGATTTACCTCCCGAGAGTAAGGCTGTAGAAATCCCTTTTGATTTACCCCAGTTCAAAACATTTAAGATATTAGCTGAATTACCCGAGGAGGAAATACCTATAATTAAAGACTTTTCGCTAAATTGAATTTTATTTTTCTGAGACTCAAGCCACCTTACGAAAATATTGTCATACCCCCAATCATTAGCAACGGAAGTTATCATGGTCGGGCTATCTAGGGTGATGATATTTTTATCGGTCAGCCTGCCTACATCACAAGCGGCATGAGTTGCTACGGCGAAGTTCCCACCATTACCAGCTAAGTAAATGTCTTCAGATTTATTAAAAAGATTTACCAACTCAGACCACTCTGGGCTTTTTACGATAGTGTCTCTACGGCTGATGATATCTTCTAAGTCTAACATGATATTATAATATTAGTCAAAGTTTTGCTTTTATCAAATAAAAATTCTTTTTTTACTCTGGCGAATTCATAAGAATGATCTGCCTCGATTAAATAGTCGATTTGTTTTTTAAATTCGTCAAATTCTAGGAATTTATCATTGTCCGTGCAAAATCCATAATTGTACATAAAATTACAAACTCTCTCAGTTAACCCAACGCTCTTTGCGTAAGCTTTAACATGAGGCCTGTCGGAGACTCTGTAGTTTAAGAAAGGGGTATTGCCCATGGCCATTTCCATGCACGCGGTTGAATCCATATTTATGCAGACATCTGAAATATGAATCAACTCCATCATATCATGAGGATACCAAGAGTAATCTTCAAAAACATAATCAACTTTCCTAGCCGCTTTAGGAACTCTAGATACTGAGTGTTTGCCTCTAGATTTAATGATAATGCAGAAGCCTAGTTTTCTGAGATGATCAAAAATTTTATACCATTCCTGCTCTGGGACATTAAAAGGGTCTTCGGGCCTAACGAAAAGAGCAATTTTTTTATTAGTATCTATTTTGTATTTTTCTTTAATTAGCGGAGATATTAAATCTACATTATACTTCGGGTCCCCGCTAAACCAAAAATCTTCATCTTGGATTTTATAGTAATCACAAATACTTCTGCTAGCTTGAAATAATTTTTTAAATTTTTTCTTTTTTTGAAATTGGTAATGAAATAAAAATTCCACTTGAGTTGGCAAAGAGTAAACTTGATTTTCTTCTTCGTCTATTGTGGGTTCTTTATCATAATCAATTATCCTTTTCCCTTCGACAGAAAATATAGTTTTGTCTTTAAAATTTTTAGTGAATCTATCAAAGTCAATTGTTGCAATTTTATTATCTAAACAAATTTTCTTAAGATAATCTTTATATCTGTGTGGGGAATTATATTTTTCTTTAGGGCAGATGATGAAAGAAGATCTAGCCCCTATAGAATTAAACTCTTTAATAAGCGGCATGTAGGTTCTTAGCCCGCTCATTTCTTGAAGTACAAAATAGTAATCACTCATACAAAAACATTAGCATATTTCTTAGCAACATTACCTATTCTTAAGTCGTCTCTTTGGTCAATTTCGCCCATCTCAAGAACTTCTAAAACTCCTTCGACTATTGTATTTGTGTCTACTTTGGGAGGGTCATAAAGAGGTACTCTAGTTCCGTATTCGTAATCTTCTTCGATTTGTATAACTACTCCATCTTTACCTACTAGCTCTTTAGTTCCACCATTATGAGAGCAAAGAACAGGTGTGCCTGCCGCTAAAGATTCTGCTACAGAGTTAGGGCAGGAATCAAGCCAGCATAAATGAATCATGGCATTTGAGTTTTTGTATATCAGTGCGGAGTCTTCGTGGCTTAATCGATCTAATAATATAACGTTATTAGGTTTGTCTTTATGAGCAGGGGAATAGTTTGTTCCTCCTAAAACTAAAAGCCCAACATTCTTTAGCCTACGGTCCCTGAACGCTTCAATTATTTCTTCTAATCTTTTATGTCTTCTCCAGCTT
>MDSW01075970.1_pt1 | contig 22084 bp, 16 predicted proteins | sample 811171 | NCBI WGS metagenome assembly MDSW01 (sample SAMN05326641, study PRJNA326480) | marine metagenome | isolation source: seawater | place: Atlantic Ocean: North West | collected 2012 | reverse complement strand
CTCCTCCTCGCCGCCGCTCGCACCCCCCGCCGCCCTCGGGACGTCTTCGCCGCCCGCGCTCGCCGCGTCCCGCCCCGCGCCTCCCGCGAGCGCCTCCATCCTGTCCCGCCGCCCCCCCGCCTCCGCCGCCGCCATCGCGGTGTTCACGCTGACGTGGTCGCGCGGCACGCCGACGCGCGGCATCTCGTCGAAGAGCTCGAGCGCTCGCGACCAGAGCCCGCCTCGCATGCACGCGCCCATGGCGACGTTATACGTGATCGTCGTTCTCTCGTGGCCGTCGGCTGGCATGGAGTCGAAGAGTTCCAGCGCTCGTTCCCACTTGCCCCATTTCACGCACGCGCTCGCCGTCGCGTTCACCACGATCGTGTTCACCTCCACGCCCTGCTCGCGCATGGCGTCGAATATCTCCACGCACTTGGACCACTCCCCTTTCTTTCTGCAGCGCGTGGAGAACATCGTGAACGCCCTCGGGTCGCGCCTGATGGGCGCTTCCGCGTCGTTCAGCGCGGCTTTTATCACGGCAGCCACGCCGCCGGGTGGAGCCTGCAAAATCAGCTGAGCGACCTCGTACACCCTCCCGCCGGGGGCCTTGCCCTTCGTCGGCTTGTGCGTCTTCTTCTTGCCATTCTTCTTGAATCCCATCGTCGCGACACGCTCGCTTCGCGGGACCCGCCGCCGCGTGCGAAGGTGTGACCCGGCGCGCCGCCGACGAATCTCGAGACGTACAGTAGCCCTACTGTATGACTTCGGACGACGACGAACTTCCAGTTCAATGAAATCTTAGTCAGCACGCATCCAACGTCACTTCGCATGACGCGCGCTTTGCTGGCGGCTTTGGTGGCGACCCTCCTCGTGCGAGAGGTCGCCGCCTCGCGACCGGTGCCGGTTGCCGCCCCCGCCCCGACGGATACCGTCCTGAGCTTGTGCGACTGCGCGTTCGAGGAGTACGGAGGGTGCGCGACAGAGCGCCGTGTCCCTCGACGAACGAAGAAACCAGCGCCCGTCTCGTCTTCTCGTCTCCTCCTCACGCTCTTCCCTCTCCCTCGCTCTGCTCTCGCCCGCAGGAACTTAAACGAGCCCCAAGACGGGTTAGCGTGCAAGCGAGATGGGTTCTTCGTCGCCGGGTTCGAGACCCCGGGGCAGTACGCGCAGACTCACGGGAGTTTCATACCGCTGAGCCGAGCGATCTGCTGTCGCCCGTGCCTCGCGCCGGGGACGACGAGTCTCCCGGGCGTGGGCAACGTCAGCGCGTTCGAGTCGGTCATCGCGTCGAACTGCCAGGCGTCGAAACGCGCGGGGAAGTCGTCGGATTCGTCCATAAAAGGCCTATCCTGCCCCGCGGACTCGTTCCTACAGGGCTTTCTCCACGACGTCCGCGCGAACCCGCAGAGCCCGAGTCAGTACTACTACCCGTTCGACCTCGGGCAGTGCTGCTCGCCGCGCGTGTTGCTCGCGAACGGCGCGGAGCTTCCCGTCGAGCGCTGTCAGTGCACGCGGAACTCCGCGGCGTACGCCGTGGGATGCGGCGCGGCGAACACCCCGGATTCCGCCGCCGCTTCCGGCGGTTTAATTTTCGCGTTCGAGAACTCTCTCGCGGCGGCGAGTCCGTCCGGGGAACCCGTCGACGTCCCGGTCAGCCCGGTGAGGTGCTGCAAGGCGTGCATCTCGCCGAACGCGAAACCTTCGATGGACGACTGCTCCGCGCTCGACTTTTGCCGCGGGAACGGCGACTGCACCGCGGACGGACACTGCGTTTGTCGAGACGGATGGGGGGGCGTCGACTGCGGCGACGTCGACGGAGACGCTCGCGCGTTGCGCGCGACGATGGTCAACGCCGCTCTCGTCGCTTGCGCGTTGGTCTTCGGGTGTCTGGTCGGGACTGGTCGTTTCGTGCGTTGCCTCGGTCTCGCGCGCGATCGCCGACCGACAGCGCTCGAGGAGCTCCTGATCCAAGGCGAAAGCGGCGAAGAACGCGACGGAAACGAGTTCGACTTTGAAGCGGACGACCTCTCGACGTCGGACGAGAGCGAGAGGGACGGCGGCGGCGACGACGACGACGACGACGGAGACGACGACGACGACGGAGACGGCGGCGGCGCGGGAGACGGCGGGGACGGCGCCGTGGAGGAGGGGGACGCGAGCGAACCCGCGACCGAATCGGACGCGACCAAACCCTCGGGCGCCGGCGACGAGCGCAAGGGCGCCGCGATCGACGCGCACGGCGGCGCGGATCCTCGATCGCAGGACGCGATGGAGTGCACCGTGTGCATGTCCGCTCGAGTGCAGACGGTGTTGATACCGTGCGGGCACGCGTGTCTGTGCAGGAAGTGTGCGCGGAGGATTCGCAGGTGTCCGTGTTGCCGAACTGTCGTCGAACGAAGGCAGAAGCTTTACCTCGGCGCATGACGCGGACGACGGAAGATCACCCTGAGGGCGCTTTAGAGTTGAATACGATCTTAGATCCTATTGCATCCCGCTGTTCCCGCCGCTGTACGCTTGAAGCACGACGGCTGAGATCATCCTCGTCGCGTCGACGTAGCGATCCGTGCAGCGCGACACGCACGTGGACTCGCCGCTGCTCAGGCTGCTACCCGGCTTCGTGATGCACTTCGCGAAACACTTCTCCCGCACCGTCGTGAAGAACTCCTGCGGATCGCGAGGGCGAGGAGGGGAATCGCGTCAGCGACGAGAGATCGACGAGCCGCGTGGGAAAGAGACGGCGATCGTCGGTAGGTGATCTGGCGCATTCGCGCGACTCGCGCGTCGTCGTTCGTCGCGGTGTCGAGACGCACCTGCGCGTACGCGTTCGCCAGCTCCGCTTGGACCTGGTGCATGACCGCCTCTGGGTTTTCTCCGTTCATGATGGCACCGGCTGTCGACCGCGCGGCGTGTCCGCGACGGAGAGACTGGCGGTAATCTGGTCGGGGAGCGGGAGCGCGGCTGCTGCGCCTGGCTGCGCGTTCTGTTCGCGGCGTTTCCGGCTCATCGGTCAGGTGAAAGGTAACTCGATCAAATGTTGAAACCGAGGGTGGGTGAACAGCATCCGATGAACGTGATTCGGTTTTTGGGGCTCTCGTTCGTTTGAACTGAACAGCCGAAAGTTCTCGCGGCGCCGACTTCCACGCGTCAGCAGGAGCGGCGGCGCGCGCACGACGCCGGGAACATGAGCGAGCAGGCGAGGTCGCTCCCCGGGCTGGCCGTTCACAAGGAAATCGTCGTCACGAGCGGCGCGATGCCGACGACGATCCCGTCGACGAAGCCGATCAGTCCGTGGTACCACGTGAAGCAATCCGGCGGACTCACGCCGTTGGAGATGGGAGTGAACTTCGGCCTCGTCGGCGCGAGCTGCGTCGCCGCTCAGGGCACCGTGCACTGGACGCGGACCGCGATGGTGCAGCAGCAGCTCGCGGGCATGCGCGGGGAGCAGCCGCTGGGCATGCTCGCGCAGACCGGGTCGATATGGAGGAGCGAGGGCATCCGCGGACTGTACCGCGGCTTCTCCGCCGCGGCGTTACGAGAGGCGACGTACAGCAGCCTGCGATTCGGTCTGTACGAGCCGCTCAAGGTCGCGCTCGACAGCAGCGGAGGCACGAAAGAGCTGCCGGTGTGGAAGAAGGTGACCGCCGGGCTCGTCGCCGGCGCGGGCGCGGCGGCGATCGCGTCCCCGACAGATCTGCTCATGATTCAGATGGCGTCCTCGAAACAGTTCCCGCCGCCGACGATGTATCAGGTCGCGACAGAGGTCATCGCGCGCGACGGCGTGAAGGGACTGTATCGAGGCCTCGGGACGACGGTGACGCGCGCCGCGGTGCTCGGGGCGACGAAGATGGCGACGTACGACGTGATCAAAACCGAGCTTCGACGCGCCGGGTGGACGGAAGGTCCCGGGTTGGTGTTCACCGCGTCCGTCGCGACCGGGCTCGCGATCACGGTCACGACGTCGCCCGCGACGAACATGCAGACGCTGATCATGAGCGGGAACGTCGGCGGGGGTGGGGGGATGGTCAACGCCGCGGCGGAAATATTGCGGAGGCAAGGTCCGGTTGGGTTCTTCCGCGGGTTCGGCATGCAGTGGGCGCGCTTTGGGCCGTACGCCGTCGTGCAGTTCGCGGTGTGGGAGTCCTTGAGAAACGCGTGCGGGATCGGGGCCATTTGACCGCGGTTCGGGGAGGGTTTCATAGCGTAGAAGTCGGAATTCCTTTATTTTTTTCAAGCCCCGCGCGTCGCCGTTGTCTCCGCCAGTGACTTTTTGGCACTCAGCTCGTCAGAAAAATTTCGAGCAAGTGCTGTGTGTCGCGTCGCGAATTGCCAACTCGACACCGGATCGGATAGATCGAGTCAGACTCCGCGACGGCGATGGCCGGCTGCTGCCGCGCGATGACGGCGAGCGCCGTCATGCGAGGCTGCGGCGTGCGTCTCCGCGAATTCGCGACGCGATCGTCGACCTCGACGACCTCGACGAGGGCGGCGAGGGCGTCGTCGCCGAGATCTAGAATCGCGGCGGTGCTGACGCGGTCGCGGATAGCCGACGGCGGACGTCACACGCCGTGGGGGCACGTCCGCGGCGGGCGATCGTCGCGATCGCGGTTCACGCGCGCGCGCGCGGGACTGACGACGGAGAGAGAGATCACAGCCGCGCCTTCGTCCGCGTCCGCGGCGTCAGAGACGGACGACGACGACGCGCCGACGACGACGGTGCTGTTTTCCGTCGAAGGAATGCGCTGTGGCGGGTGCTCGGCCGCGGTGCAAAAAGTCCTCACCGCGTCTCCTGGAGTCGTCCGCGCCGCGGTCAATCTCGTCACGGAGACGGCCGCGGTCGAGTTCGCCTCGGGCGCCGGCGCGGCCGCGACGAAAGAAGCCACGGACGCGGTCGCGAGCAAAGGATTCGTTTTATCCGTGCGCCCCGTGGGACGAGCCGCGGAGGAAGCCGCGATCGAGGCGGAAGCGCGAAGAGCGGAAGAGACCGAACGCACGAAGTGGGATCTGTACAAAGCGTGGGGACTCACCGGCCTGTGCCTCGCGACGCACACGACGCACCACCTCCATCACCTCGGTCTGCACGAGTACGCGCACGGCTCCGTGCTCACCGCGCTCGGGGAACCGTGGGTCGGGGGCGCGATCGCGGTTCTCGCGCTCGCGGGGCCGGGCGCGGGGATCCTCCGCGAAGGGTTCAGAGCGCTCGCGAACGGCGCGCCGAACATGAACTCTCTCGTCGGCGTCGGCGCGTGCGCGGCGTTCGGTTTATCGATCGCGGGCGCGTTCGCTCCGCCCGTCGTCGGGGACTACGGGATACCGATCAGTAACGATTTCTTCGAAGAACCCGTGCTGTTGCTGGCGTTCATCCTGCTCGGCAGGGCGCTCGAAGCGCGCGCGCGCGCTCGAGCGGCGTCCGATTTGCGATCGCTCTCGACGCTGTTGCCCTTGGACGCGAAGCTCGTGATCGCGGACAAGCTCGACGAGGACGCGGACGGCGATCCGATGACCGTGGTCGTCGACCGCCTCGCGCTGCGCCCGGGGGATCTCGTTCGGGTGCTCCCGGGGGAGGTGATACCCGTGGACGGCGAAGTCGTCTCCGGCGCCGCGGCCGTTGACGAGGCGACGCTCACGGGGGAGCCTCTGCTCGTGCCGAAGACGACGGGCGACGGCGTCTCCGCGGGGACGGGCGTCTTTGAAGGTCCGCTCACGGTGAGGGCGAGCACCGCGGGGGACGGCAGCGTCGCCGCGGGAATCGCGCGCACGGTCGCGGACGCGCAAGCTCGCGCCGCGCCGGTTCAGCGCCTCGCGGACGCGGTCGCGGGTCCGTTCGTGTACGGCGTCATGGCCGCGAGCGCGGCGACTTTTGGTTTCTGGACGTTAGCGGGGGACGCGTATTTCCCCGGGGCGCTGTTGGAAGCCTCAGGCGGCGCGGGATCCGCCCTCGGCGCGCTGAAACTCGCCACGGACGTGCTCGTCGTGGCGTGCCCTTGCGCGCTCGGGCTCGCGACGCCTACCGCTGTGCTCGTGGCGACGTCCGCGGGCGCGAGGTTAGGGCTGCTGCTGCGAGGCGGGGACGTCCTCGAAGCCGCCGCGGGGATCGACACCGTCGCCTTGGATAAGACGGGAACGATCACCGAGGGGCGACCGCGGGTGACCGGGGTCGCGGCCGCGTCAGGGGCGGTGATGGACATCGGGGACGCGATGCGGCTCGCTGCGGCGGTGGAGGCGAGCACGACACACCCGTTAGCGGCTGCGGTGGCTGCGGCGGCGGCGGGCGACGGCTCGAGCTCGTCGTCTCCTCTCCCTAAAGCAGTCGACGCGGAGACGTCGCCAGGTCGCGGTGCGTCCGCGATCGTAGAGGGTCGCCGCGTGTTCGTGGGTAGCCCTGAATGGGTGGACGTTCAGGTTGGCGCTGCTTCCGGGACGGCGGCGGCGGTTGGCGCGGCTGCGGCCGCGAACTCCGCGGAGAAGGGCGGTCCCGCGGCCGCGGCGTGCAGTCTCGTCGCCGTCGGCGTCGAAGGCGAAGGCGTCGTAGCCGGCATCGCGATCGCCGACAAAGTGCGTCCGGGCGCCGCCGCGGCCATTCGTCGACTTCGGGCTGATATGGGTCTCAAGGTTGTCATTCTCTCTGGTGATCGTCAAGCCGCCGTGGACGCGGTCGCCCTCGAGTTGGGGTCACGCGAGGGTGACGGGATCATCGCGAAGGGCGGGTTGCTGCCATCGGACAAGGAAGATTTCGTTAAACGACTTCAAAGCGAAGGCGCTAAGGTCGCGATGGTGGGAGATGGCATCAACGACGCCCCCGCTCTGGTAGCTGCGGACGTCGGGATGGCCGTGAGCGGCGGCATGGAGGCGACCGCGCAGGCGGCCGGCGTGGTTTTGATGGGGGTTTCCGACGACGAGAAAACGAGCGAGAGCGCGCAGGGCGGTGGTATCGGGCAGGCAGCGGACGCCATCGAGCTCGGCCGGTCGGCGTTGTCGAAGATTCGTCAAAACCTCGGATGGGCGTTGGCGTATAATCTCGTTGGCGTCCCCGTCGCGGCTGGGGTTCTCCTCCCTGAATACGGCATCTCGCTGAACCCAGCCGCCGCGGGCGCGATGATGGCGTTGAGTTCAGTCGCGGTCGTCACGAATTCGTTGATGTTGAAAGTACCCGGGGGTGTGGAACGCGCGGGCGTGCCCGGTGATGGACTCATTCGGGCGCGGAGTCCGTCTGCGACGCCGGCGGCGCGGTAGAGAAATATTTACAAATCCTCTTTACTGATTTTTCACTGCTGACTCGCCATCATCATCATCATCGCCATGCACGTCGTTGGGTCCATCCCACCCATTCCCATTTGAAAGTGTGCGGGAGGCGTGGGGGCAGCCTGAGGAGCGAGCATCTCGTCTCGGGCGACGGGAGTTGGAGCCGGCGGCTGAGCGCCCATCCCCGCGGCCCACCACATCGCGGCGAACGGGTTTACCATGGCGTTCGGCGGCATCATCGGGAAGCACGTTTGGAACTGGTTCACGTTTGAGGGCTGCAACATCTGCGGGTTGAACCCAAACATGTGCATCGGGTTCGTCGCGCCACTGACGCCTTGCACGTTTTGTTGCGCCTCGGTTTCCTCTTTTTTGTGCAGCTCGTCGAGCGCGGACGCGGCAACTTCGAGCAGGTCATTCTTAGCCATCCCCGACGGCGCCGCGCCCGAGGGAAGCGACACATTCGAGGTCATCCAATGCGGTCGCTTCGCGCCGATGGCTTGGTGATTTCGTCCTTGCGACTTCGACGCGCCCTTTGCGCTGCCGGTCCACCGCATGTGTTTCTGGCAGTGTTTGTGACCCGGCGACGCCATCTCAGAGCAACGCCAGTTCTTTCCGTCGTTCCGGCTGCAGCGTACTTGTCCCACGGGGATGTCCACGTGTTTCCCGTAAGATTTTCGAGGGGCGCCGGCAGCCTGCTTCTCAGCTTTCACCCCCGCTTTCGTCTGCGTCGCTTCTGGATCGTCCGGGAGTTCGATTTTGACGCGGTCGCTGATCTTGCTCAGTATCCAATCCTTGTTGTGAACCTTCGTCGGCACCCCGAACACTTCTTCGTATTTCTTCTGCAGTTGCTTCGTGGACAGACGTTGCCGCAGCGCCTCTTGCGCAGGCGTCGTCTCGATCGATTTCGTCGGCGACGCTTCCACGCGCGCGTCGCTGTTACCCTCGGCGACACGCTCGTGGACGACGTTCCCGTCCGCCGCCGCTCTCGTCTCGTCGTCGTTCGGGCCGCGGTCGCCGCTCGACCCGGCGGCGTGGTCGCCGCTCGACCCGGCGGCGCGGTCGCCGCTCGACCCGGCGGCGTGCTCGCCGCTCGACGTTTGCCCGCCGTTCTCGCCGCTCGACGCCTGCGCGTGCATCTCCAGCGGCCCGCCCGGTGACGTGTTCCATTTTTTCACCCTGCGCTCCTTCTGAGGAGACGCGCTATCTCGCGGCAACGCGGTCCTCGGTTGAAGCGTCGGCGCGGACATCGTGAAAATATCCACGCCGGACGAGAAGATATCTATCTGCTGCTCGGTCGCGCTCGCGGGGGCGCGCGAACGCGGGCTCGTCGCGATATGCGCGCGTATCGAGCGCGCGGCGGTGTTTTCTGCACATGGGAGGGCGGGGGACGCGCATCGTGAGCGCTCGCGAAGACGCGCGGCGAGTATCATCATCGCGAGACCCGCGAAGACGTCGACCATCGCGCGGGCGGAACGCATGACGACGTCGAACGAACGCGCGAAGACTTGACGGAAAAAACTCCGCTGCGCGGAGCCGGAGATGAACGAGAGACGCGAGCGCGCGCGACGATAGGACGCATCGGACGCGGGAGCGATATGCGATGGGGTTGATTTGTAGCGCGCGATTATCTGCGCGTGCCAGGGCGAAGCGCCGGTCGGGTATCGGGTCCGGGCGGTCTCTATCCCGTCGCGAAAAGCAAGTGACAGCGTCGCAGAAAAACTAAAAATCCCCGGGAGATGGACAAGACGGAATACTCGACGTGCGCGGCGCGGCGTCGCACCTCAGTCTGTCGTCGACGCTCGAGATGATATCGTGTTCGATGCCTGGCGTTACGAAGACCGCGAGGTGTGAAGCCGTCTTCGCGCGCCGAAGGAAGTGCGGGAAGCGCAGAAGGAAAAAGACAGCACTGCCACGTGGATCTTGTTTCGCGCGAAATTTTCGCAGAGATTTTCACGGATATTTTCCACGCGAGCAGAGGCTACACTAGCAGGTAACAGGGTAGCGAGCGGCTAAAGTTGTCGTGGGAGGGAGAGGCGACAGAACGCGTCGTGCGGTCTTCGTCGTCGCGGGCGACGCCAGCGCGCGCGCACGATACGCCTCACACCAGACGCTCCTTGACCTTCTCGAAGTCGACCTTGTAGTCGTCGTCCAGGACCTCGAAGGCGATGCCCGAGGATCGAATCGCGTCCAAGAACGGGCGACCGCCCGCGACGGACGGGGTCAAGACGCCGCCTTCGAACGGAAGCGAGTCTCGTTTCGTCGTGAGCAAGAGCACCATCTCGACGGACAGTCGCGCGGTCTCGTCGTATCCGTCCCCGGCGGTGACCTTCGTGCGGATGGTCGTGCCGTCCCCGGCGTTCGCGTGGAGATGATACTCCGTGAACAGCTTGGAGCGGGTTTCCTCGTCGAGGCCTTGACCGAGCTTGAAGAGCTTTCCCTCCGCCTTGAGCTTCTCCTCCTCTTTCTTCGAGCTCGTGTTGGACGACGCCATGGACTTCGCGGCTTGCTCGGTAGGGAACAGCAGGTGCTCGCTGAAGTTCATCTTTCGACCCATCGGCTCCGCGCCGAGGTCTGACAGCAGCCAGTTGGAACGACGCACGAGCCTCGTGTCGAAGAACGCGTACTGGGTTCGACGGGGTCGTCGAGGAGCGACGCGCGGGGTCGACGCGTCGGTCAGTCGAACGCCTCATCGGTCGGTTCAGCGCGCGTTGCGTTGCGTTCGTCGTGAGGAAGCGGCGCGGCGCGGCGCGGGATGCGATGAAGAGACAGACAGACGCGCGGGGTCGCGTCGCGTGGGAACAGAAGCGGTCGGTCGGGAAGGAGGGAGGCGTCGCACCGTGAACGCGCCGGACCACCCTTCGAACTCTTTGAAGTAGCGCACGGAGTTCAGTTCACGGTCCTGATCTTCCGGTCTTTTGCCGTCGCCGACGACCCCACCCAAGGCGAACGGGTTTCCCATTATCTTCGCGACGTGTTTAATCGACGCCGTCATCGCGGCCCTCGTCGCGAGCGTTCCACCCGACGGCGCGCCGCCGTTGGAGAACATGAAGCAGTGCATCTTTTCGACGTCCGCGTCCTTCTTCGCCTTCTTCTTGAGCTCTTCGGAGGTGTAAAACGCGGCGACGTCGGGTAAGCCGCCCGCGCCCGCGGAGTTTGGCACGATCAAGACGTTCTTCTTCTTCGCCCAGTCGTGCATGCCGATGAGCTTGTGCGTGAACGGCACCTCTCCGTTAACGTCCACGTAGTCGCAATCGTACTCGATGCATCCCTCGACCAGGAGATCAGCCTTCGTGTTCAGGAACGGACCGGCGACGTTCAGGACGCAACGGCACTTCAGGATCATCTCGCGAATGTGCGCGGTGCTGTCGATGTTCACCTTGAAGATGTCGGGTCTGTACTTCACGTCCGGGAATTTCTCGAGGACCTCGTCGAGGCGCGCCTGCAGCTTCTCGGGGGTCCGACCGGCGAGCGCGAACGTCAAGTCGGTTCCGAGGTTGATCTTGTCGGCGTTCGAGTAGATGTATTCGAGGATGAGCGAACCTGTGTACCCGCTCGCGCCGTAGACGACGAAGGCGTACGGACGATCTTTCTTCTCCACTGTCTTTCCGAAGTACTTACGGAAGAAGTGCCTCAGCTCGTGCTCCTTGATCGTGTCCCAGTACTTCTCGAACAAGTCGGACCTGCCCTCGAAAAAGTGACGGGTCATCGCACTCGCGACGCGGTCGCGCGTGAGAAGGCCGTCGAGGAAATTGGTAGGCCCGCGCACGGACGGGCATTCGTCCTCGAAGTTCTTGATTGACATTTTCTCTCGTCGGATGGCGGTGGCGGCGGCGATACGTGACGCGCGTGCGCGTGCGACACCAGAGTGCGCGTCGATACGACGAGAGTAACGCTTCGACTTCGTCGTCCCGTCCGATGCGATGCGACACTGCAAGATAGAGTGATGAAAGCGAGGCGACCGCGACATCTGAAGGTTCAAGCACACCGTTGAAAGGTAAAATCTGATCGCAGGTATGGGGTCGAAAAATCCTTTTCATCGCAGGCCGCAAATTCAGGTCGTTCCCAAAACGACCGCGACCAAACGAGCGAGAACGGGACGAGGTCAACGTCGAGCACTCGCGACGCGCGTGCACAAGTCGCCTCGCCGAAGGCGCGGGTCAGAGTCGCGAGCGATACCGTCATCGCTTGCTGAGCGACCGGATCGGACCTCGGACGCGTCGATCGTCGTCGTTTGGACGTAAACCCGGCGTCACGTTCGCGGCGTCTGTTGTAATTTCACCCGCGCGAAAGGAATTCGGCAATTCCGTCGTCCTATCGTCCGGAGAAGCGACGCCGCGGACGTCATGGGGAAAGGCGGCGCGGCCGTCGCCGCGCAGAAGAAGCGTGATGAGTCCTACACGGTGGCTGAGCCCGCGGCGAGCGGGTCGCTGAAGCGGGTAAGTCCCCCACCGCCGTGCATCCCGGCGCCGAACGAGGACTTCGGCTCGTTCGGGCCCCCGTTTCCATCCATATTAGGTCGAACGACGAACGCGTCCCTGACCATCCCCGCGCTCTGCCTCTCGCTCCCGCAGCCGAAGTTTCGCCCCCAACCTCCTGAACCGGAGCAAGCGAGCTACCCCGCGAACATCATGTTCGACAGACGCGTCGTTCGCGGGAGCACGTACGCCACGCACGTCGTCTCCGCGCCGGCGCCCGAGGAGAGCGTGACGATGAATCGACGACCGGCGCGACCGCGGATGAAACCCCCGCGAACGCCCGAACCCGTGGAAGGGCGCAGACACATGGACATCCAGACGGACGCGTACCTCGAGGAGCTCATGGACACCGTGCCCGAGGCTGAGGTGATGACGCAGACGGACGCGTTCATGGATCGCCCGCCCACTCCGCTCTTCGTCCCGATGAAGATCGGCGTGGACGTGGAGACCCAGATCGAGGCGGGGGAGCTGTTCGACTTTAACTTTGAAGTCGAACCGATACTCGAGGTGCTCGTCGGTAAGACGCTCGAACAAGGTCTCATGGAGGTGATGCAGGAGGAGGAGCTCGCGGCGATGCGAGCGCACCAGGAGCACTTTGAGCAGCTCAGAAACGCGGAGCTCGTCGCGACGCAACGCATGGAGGCGGCGGAGAAGAGGAAGTTCGAGGAGAAGGAACGCCGCATCGCGCAGGAACGAGAGCGTCTCGAGAGAGAGCGAGCCACGAAAGAGAAGGTTGCCGCGGCGACGTTCGCGCGCGGGTACGTCTCCGGATTACTGGGGAGCGTCTTCGACCGCCTGCACGACTCTGGGTTCTTCTACGACCCCGTGCAGAGAGAGATCGAGAACGAGTTCATGCCCTGGCTCACGGACACCGTCGTCGCGGAGTGTTCCACCGCGGCAATTTCCAGGCGGTGCGTCAGCGACATCATCGCGAAGGCGATCAAGGATGGGATCGCGGCCAGGGAAGCGGGCGTGGCGCGCTTGAAGAAGGAAGCCGAGGAAGCCGCGGCGGCCGCCGCGGCGGCGGTCGCGGCGGAGGAGGCGAAGGCGCTCGCCCTGGAAAAGGAAAAGGAAGAAGCAGCGGAGCTCACGTTGAAGTTGTTCTCGGAACAGGATCCGCCTCTGATCACGGAGGAATCTCTCGCGGAAGCGAAAGCCGCGCTCATGCCTCCGCCGGAGGAGGGTGAGGAACCCGCGGAGGGCGAGGAACCTGCAGAGCCCGCGGAGGGCGAAGAGGCGAAGGAGGGTGAACCCGCGGATGACGAAGAGCCCGCGGCCGCGCCTGAACCACCCCCAGAACCCACGGCTGTGGAGATACTCACCTATTTCTTGGACAACGGGGCGGTCACCGAGGAGCAAATCGCGAAAGCCCTGGCGGAGTACACGCCGCCGGAGGAGGAGGAACCCGAGGAGGCGGAGGCAGAGGCGGAGGCGAGTGCGCCAGCTGCAGAAGAAGCCCCCGCGGCCTGATTTCGACGAAGCACCCATAGAGATAGAATAATTTGACCTTAGGCGGCGTATTATGCGTTTGTTCTATTATCAAAGCAGCTAAAATACAAGGCGTCAGTTCTCCGCGGCTCAAGAACGAACGCGTCAGAGCCCGTCGTCGTAGTCCACGAAATCTTCTGAGCTAAGATTCGTCAGCCCGCTCAACGCGGTTTTCGTTAATAAACGCAGGACGCGATACATCCACGTGCACGCGATGAGCAGGATGATCACGTTTACGCCGCTCAACTCGTCGCCGCGGCGCCGCGGACGCGCGCGGTTCGTGTTATTCTCTTCACGGACTGGAAATCCTTCTGGCAGTTGGTTTGGCCACTTGACCTCCTTGTACGGACTCGCCGCGCTACCGGCTCCGCGCCTTGTTTCGCTCAGGATGCCCTTCGGCATCGGACTCCGTGAAGTCGTCGCTTCCGCTACTTCGCTATCGTGTCTATCGTGTTCGCCAGAACCCCCGCCAGAACCCCCCACCGCCTCTTCTTCGCCGTGGACGGTCATCAGAGTTCGTTACTCCCGTTCGTCCTCGTCGCCAAAAGCCATCGCTCGGTCGCTGCGCGTCGCCGTCGCGCGCCTTGATCTCTCGCGGGCACTGTGTTTCGTTCTCGCGAGTTTATCTAACACACGCGCGCTGCCGTTCGCGCGGCGTGCGGTGGTCTGTCGCGCCGGTCCTCGGTGGAACTGAACACGTGTTTTCTCTGCTTGACGGACCTGGTCGGTCGCGCTCGCACTCATCAGCTCGCGATCTCGATCTCGCGTCCAGTCGTCGCGGGCCGGCTACAGTACACCACCACCCAGCCAGCTGACACGGGACTTTCGCCAGACTTCGCCCGCGCACTCCACGAGCGTCATGCTCGCCCGCGGATCATCGATGCCCTGCGAAGCGCGTTGTTCTCCCGGTAACCTCGTCCTCGCCGAGCGGCTGTCCTCGCGCTCGAGGCCGCGAGTCAAGACGTGCGGCGCGGACGTTCGTCGTCGTCGTCGTCGTCCTCTCCATCGCTCGTCCGTCGTCATGGCGGCGGTATCCGAGAGCTGCTGTCGCGATCTCCTCGTCGTAGGCCCCGGAGTTCTCGGCAGTCTCGTGTGCCAACGATGGCTCAAGGTGCGAGCGCTCGCCTCGTCTCGTCGATCGCGCGTTCGACGCGCGCGCTCGACGACCGATCTCGACCCTCGTCGCTTTTTTTCCATTGTTTCCCAACAGAACGCGAGCGAATTCGTCTCCCTCTCGCTCACGCGCCGCTCGAACGGTCACGCGCAGACGTTCCCCGCGGCGACGGTGATCGGCCAGACGAACACGGACGCGTCGCACGAGCGGTTGGTCGCCCTCGGAATCTCGCCGCGTTTGAAAGCGGACGCGGGGGAGTCTCGCCGATTCCCGTTCGTCGTCTTCAGCGCGCCGCCGTCCGGAAGCGACGACTACACCGCCGAGGTCGAAGCCGCGCTGAAGCTGTGGGACGGCACCGGTGGATTCGTGTTCACGAGCAGCACCGCGGTGTACGCGGGTAAAGACGGCGAGGACTGCGACGAGACCACGGCGCAGTTCCAAATCGGTGAGTCCCCGAGGGCGGACAAGTTGCTGAACGCGGAAGCCGCGGTTCTGGGCGCCGGCGGGTGCGTCGTGCGCCTGTCCGGTCTGTATCACTCCCAACGCGGGGCACACATGTACTTTTTGAAGACCCCGACGTTGGCGTCCAGACCCGACGCGCTGGTGCGTCCTCGTAGTGCTTGTCCTCGTGACCCCCACTCGCGCCCTCTCGTGGAACGAACGTCTCGCGGTGGTTCGCGTCTTCGGTTGAACGAACAGTGAACGAACGCGCATCCTTTTTCGCCCTCGACGAAACCGCAGGTGAACCTCGTGCACTACGAAGACGCCGCGGCCGCTTGCGTGCGCGCGTTATCCGCGCAGCTCGAGGGCAGCTCGGAGGGTGGCGAGATATTCCTCGCCACGGACGGCGTGCCCGTTACGCGAGAGAAGATGGTCGAGGCGTGTCTGGCGTGCCCCGACGCGTACGACGACGGAGCGATGCCGGAGTTTAGCGTGAGCGACGGGCCGCTCGGGAAGAGCATGACGAATCCGCAAACGCGCGAGAAGCTCGGCTGGGAGCCGGTGTATCCGAGCTTCGTCGAGTTCGTCGCTGCGGGCGCGAAAGACTCGTTCTATCCTCCGAAGAAGAAGAACACGTGGAGTTAGGAGGCGTGAGAGAGTGAGATGAGAGAGCACTGGTCCAGAAAAAAATCCCTATTCATGAAAACCCGGATGCAGCACCGCGGTCATTCTGCGCCTTCATCTCACGCGACTGACCGGTCAAGACTCATTTTTGACCGGTGGATCCACGATGAAGAATGGCCGTGCTGATTGAACGTGTTCGATTTCCGATTTCCGGAACCAGCATTTACTAAAATTCTTATTTTTAGAAATCCGGCAATTTACCATTGTTCCGACTGAACGACTACTCCGGCGAAATTTGCCGTGAAACTTGTATCCCATACGAATCCCCCGTAGTGTAGTTCGGTTATCACGCCAGCCTCTCACGTTGGCGACCCGGGTTCGAATCCCGGCGGGGGAACACTTCCTTTTGCTCTTTGAGTAGAAGAACAGAGGTCGATGCTTCGTGGATAAAGCATTTTGTGTTGCTCGCGCTGATGTGGGCGAGGCCTCGGATTTTTTGGTTTTGGTTTTGGTTTTTTGGTTTTTTGTGATGGATGAAGGAAGTGGCAGTGAGATCTTCTTACATAACTCACGGCGTCTAACTACCGCTTAACTAGCCCTACCGCTTCGTCGCGGTCGCCGTCGCCTTACTCTGAGACATCACGATGTCCGCGGTGAGTTCCTCCGCGGACTTAACGATGCCCCACACGTCCAGCTCCTGAGGCACGTCGAAGGGCGCGGTCGTCGTAGGCGTCGGCGGCGGAGGAGGAGGACTCGGCGTCGGCGGAGGCACGGCAGCTTCGCCAACCTCTTCTGACGCGACATTCTCATTCGGCATCTTCCCCGCCCCCGCCTCGCGCTTCAGCGCCGCGGCGACGTCGGCGGCGGCGGCCAACACCGCGGGGTCGTCCTCGTCATCGACGTCACCCACTTTCCGCTGGTCTCTCATGAACGCGTACGCGTCCTCGATGGAATCGACGTTCGCGTCGCCGCCGGCGGCGTCGTCTTTCGCAGGCGGCGCCGCAGTGTCGGTCAACGTCTCCGCCGTCGGGGGCTCCGCCGCGTACGTCGTCGCCGTCGTTCCCGCCGCCGCCGCCGTCTCCGTCTCCGTCTCCGTCGGGCTCGACGTCGACGCGCGCACGACTTCGGGGTCCAAGTACCTGTCGAAGAGCTCCACGGGAACCATGGGCTTCAAAAGCTCGCGTCCGGGGGCTTCCGCGACGATGCCTCGCTCTTCGAGCATCTCCGTAATCTCCTCCGCTCGGCGGAGGAGCTCCGCGGCTTTGTCCTGGGGCGGACGAGGATCTTGCATCAGCGTGTTCAACTCCGCGGGGAACCGCGCCGCGACGCCGAAGAGCTCGCCGCTCTGCAGGAGATCGAGCGCCTCGGTGGCACCACCGAGCGCGACGCGCGGGGCCATGACGAACGCGGTCAGCGGATCGTTCGCGACGCGCTCCAGAGGCGTCCGCCTCCGAGAAGCGCCGGAATCGTCCGCGGTCGCGCCGCGCGCGTTCTCCGTCGTGGACGCGTCCGCGTCCGCCGCGCGCGTCGCGATGTCGCGATCGCGCGTCGATCGGCGGCTATGCGACGCGGGGTTCGCGCGATGGAACGAGCCCGCGTGAGCGAGACGCGCGGTCGTCGCCATGGTGGTGTCGGGTTGCTGGACAGGAAGAGTGAACAGATAAGCGGCGCTGTAGAACTTTTTTCCCTCGCTGGATGCGCTCGCGCTCGCGATCACCGACCCACCGAGTCGGTCAATTTTCACCGCGATGTTTTTTCGTTGAAAGGTTTTTTTTCTTGATCGCCGATGACGAGAATCTGGAGGCTCTGCTTGCCCGATGGAGATGGAGGTTGCTCGTTCATCAAACGAAAGGCGGAAGAAACGCCAAGCCACAACCGTCGCGCATCAGTCGGCAGCTGGGGCCTCGCCCTCGCCAGCCCGGATAACATGTCCGCCATCGCGTGCATCGGCGTCCCCGTCGCGACACGCGCGCTCGCCGCGCGTCGCACGGCCGGGACCGCGGCGTCCGCGAGATCGACGACCGTCGTCGTCGCGACGCGCGGTGCCGGCGCGTCGCCGCCGTCGGCTCGACTTTGCGGAAAGACGAGCGCGGTCGTCGCGAAGCGCTCGCTTCGAGGGACGTCCGCCCCTTTCGTCTCGCACGCCGCGCGCGGCGATGCGACGAGGACGAGCGCGGCCGCTCTGGAAGTCGCCGCGCCCGTGGACGGCGAGGAGGACGCGAAGAAGCAGGTGCGCGCGCCGATCTCGTCGCTGAAAAATATCTTCTCGTGCTCGTTCGTGCGTTCGATATTCCGCCGGCGTCAGACGACGGCCTCGAAGGATTGAAACGACCCCGGTACGCGCGCGAGCGACGCGACGTCCTGACACCGTCTTCCCTACCGCCGTCCTATTCTCTCGCAGATGTACGTCAAGATCGTCATCGCCGTCGCCGTCGCCGCGCTGGCGCTCGCGTTTCCATGTGCGTCGCGTCGCGTCGCGTCGATCGTTTTTCATCGTCGCGTTTCAAAACGCCGCCGCCGCCGCCGCGCGCGAGCGCTCTCGCCGTTCGATCCGCGTTCTCACCCTCGCCATCTCGCATCCTCTAACAGGCGCATCGCTCGCCGCGGCGAAAGCGAAGGGCGGCGCCGTCGTGGCCGCGGGGCCGATCCCCTTCCTGCCGTACACGCACAACCAGATCCTCCACGCGGTGAACCTCGGGTCGTTGCCCGCGTGGTTCTCCCTCGTGTTCCTCCCGCGGTGGAGGCACACGAAGACGATCACGCTCTTCACCGCGGTGGCGTACTCGCTGTTGTACGTCACCCTCGCGTACGTTCTCTTCTCGAAGGCGATATTCTCCCTAGACATCGCCTCGTTCAGCACGACCGCCGGGATCGGTCGGATGTTCTCGGACGCGACGGCGGTGCTCGCGGGGTGGGCGCACTTCATCGTCTTCGACCTGTGGACCGCGCGCTTCTTCGTCATGGACTCCGCGAGTGCGGGGATACCGCACCTGTTGGTCGTGCCGTGCATTCTCGCGTGCATGTTCTTCGGCCCGCTCGGGCTGGTGTCTTACGTCACCGTGCGCAAGCTGTGCCAGACGGCGCAGACGCGGAACCCGTTGTCGACGAAGACGTTCAAGTTTTGAATCGACGCGCGAAGCTCGCGAGAGAGGGGGAGAGAGAGCGAGGAGACCGCGCGGCTTGCGCGATAGTTAGCTAGTTTGGCGTTTAGGAGTAAGTTAGAAGTGCGCGAATACACGGAATACACGGAAAACACGCGTCGAGTCCCGAGTCCTGGAATACGCCAACGTGGAATATAAAAAAAAAATCGCGTTTTCATCACGACGAAGGTTTGCGGTCCAGTGCAGTGCTTGCGTCATTTTGAAACGCAGCGGGGGGGCGCGTCCGAGACGTCCCTTAGCACCCGCGAGGATGTTCGGCAAGATGTTCGCGGGGGGGAAAGGGGGCGCCCAACCCGCGGGCGGCGGAGGACCAGGCTTGGGAGTGGGAACGATGCCGATGGGGGGCGCCCAACCCCAGACCGCGGGTGGAGGGGCCGCGGGAGGGATGGCGATGTCAGCGGAGGACGTAAAGGAGGCTTTCCGGGAGTTTGATCTGGACAAGAACGGTTACGTAGGCGCGGCGGAGATATCTCACATCTTGCAGAGCATGGGAGAGAAGGCGACGGACGACGAGGTGGACGAGATGATCCTCATGGCGGACTTGGACGGGGACGGGCAAGTGAGCTTCGACGAATTCTTCAAGCTCATAAACTCTTTTCAAGGGATGCCGCCACCGCCCGGGGTGTCGCTGCAAGGGATGGGGAAAGGAATGGATGGGTCTTCGATGCAACCGCCGCCACCGGGGAACCCGGTACAGGACATGGAGTCGTTCCAAAAGATGCACGGCCTGGACAACGACGCGTTGAAAAAAGTGTACAAGCAGTTCTTATCAGTCGACGCGGACAAGTCCGGGATGGTAGACGTGAACGAATTCTGCCGCCTCCTTCGCGTGGACCGGTCGCCGTTCGTCGAGCGGCTGTTCTCGATGTTCGACTCCGACCGCACCGGGCTCATAGACCTGAAGGAGTTCGTCGTCGGTCTTTCAAACGTCGGCACCGCGGCGAGAGAGGACAAGGTGAAGTTCGCGTTCCAAGTCTTCGACCTGGACGGCAGCGGGAGCATCGACGCGGACGAGCTGCGTAAGATCGTCAAGGCGACGAACATGGCGAGCGAGAAACAGTTGACTCGCAAGGTGGAGTGGCTCATGAAGCAGTGCGACTCGGACGGAGACGGGCAGATATCCTTCGACGAGTTCGTGAACCTCGCGAAGAAATTCCCGAACATAGTTTTTCCCGCCTACAGCCTCGCGAGCGGGCTCGGTGGGCTCTCGAAGTGACGGGGCGGGGACTTTTTTAAGTATTAGCAACGCAGAGTCGACATCTCTCCTCGTCCAGCACTCGACCATCATCACTCCGTCCCGAACGCGCGGTCCCCGGCGTCGCCTAACCCGGGGATAATGTACCCGGCATCGTTCAGCTCCTCGTCGATCATCGCCGCGTACACGCGCAACCCTGGGTACTTATCCGATAACACCGTAAGCGCGGGCGGGCACGTCACGACGCACACGACGCGAATGTCGCTCACCTTCGCGCCCCGGCTGACGCACTCGTCGATCGCTTTCACGATCGTGCCCCCGGTCGCGAGCATCGGGTCCGAGATGAGGACGCGCTGTCCTTCGGGGAACTGCGACGGGAGCTTGTTCAGGTACATCTTCGCCTCGAGCGTCTCTTCGTCGCGCGCGAATCCGAGGTGGTACGTGTTCGTCACGGGAAGCACGGTTTTCGCCTCCTCCAGGAGCACCAACCCCGCGCGTAATATCGGAACGACCGCGATCGGCTGATTCGGGTCTACCATCTCCACCGTCGCGGTGCCCACAGGACCCTCGACCTCGGCGCTGAACGTGGGAAGCCAGTCGCGCGCGGCTTCGTAGATGAGCAGCCGGCCGAGCTCGCCGAGGGTGCTCCTGAAAATCGAAGGAGGCGTCATCGCGTTCCTCGCGATGGCGAGCCAGTGATTAATCAAGGGATGAGGGGGCACGAAGACGAGCATCTGGTTCGTGGAAGGGCCCTTGGCGCGTTCGGGTTCGCCCTCCGACTTCGCCTCGTCATCCGCCGCCGCCGCGCGCGCGACCGCGAGCCGGAGCCCTGGACGAAGCGGCGGCGTTGGTTTCCTCCTCGAACGCTCGTTTCTCCTCGCCGTCCCCGTCGCCGAAAGCGAACACGCCGCGACGCTGCTCGCCATGGTCACTCGCGGGATCGCTCAGGAACGTACGAAGGATGCGAGGCGGTCCCGACGTGTATCGAACGACGCGGCCGCGACGGATGCGAAAAAGTGACGTGACCATGAAGCAGTCTCGGCTTTTTGGATAAGTCGGACGATGGTCCCCGCTCGCGACGCCACACACCGTCGCGCGCGATCAACCGCGGCGAGTCTGGTCGATCGTCCGAGTCGCAGAAGTCATGTCCGCCGCCACCTCCGCCGCTAGACTTGCGCCGCCGTCCCACGCGCGGGCGTTACGCACGCACCGACGCTCGGCGACCGCACCCCGTCGCGCTGCGAACGCTCCCTTGCGATGCGTCGCCGCCGCTGCCGTCGAGCGCGACTCCGTCAGTCTCGTGCTTCTCGCCGGCGGCGTCGGCAAGAGGATGGGAGCGAACATGCCGAAGCAGTATCTCCCCCTCCTCGGAACGCCGATCGCGCTGTACAGCCTGAAGAAGTTCGCGGAGATGGACGAGGTCGGCGAGATCGTCGTCGTGTGCGATCCGTCCTACCGCGACGTCTTCGAGGAGTGCGCGGTGTCGAAACCGGTCAAGTTCGCGCTCCCGGGGAAGGAGAGACAAGACTCGGTGTTCAACGGTCTCTCCGAAGTGCGCGACGGCGCCGCGCTCGCCGCGATCCACGACTCCGCGCGACCTCTCGTGTCCCTCGACGACGCGAGACGGTGTTTCCAAGACGCGATGGAGCACGGCGCGGCGGTGCTCGCGGTGAAGTGCAAGGCGACGGTGAAGGAGGCGAACGACGACTTGTCCATCGCTAAAACATTGGACCGAAGTAAGCTGTGGGAGATGCAGACGCCGCAGGTCATCAAGCCGGAGATTCTCAAGGAAGGGTTCAAGCTCGTGAACGAGAAAGGGTACGAGGTGACGGACGACGTGAGCATCGTCGAGTTCATGGGACGACGGGTGCAAATCACCGAGGGGAGTTACGTGAACATCAAGGTGACGACGCCGGAGGACATGTTCATCGCGGAGCGGCTCATGAACGAAGACCAATAGAAAGAGGGTGCGGCGCGATTTCATCGTCGTCTCAGAAGCGCGCGTCCGCGTCGCCCGGGCGCTCTGCCGGAGGGACGCGGCGTCGCGGCGGCGCCGGGCGCCGCCGCGGCGTCGTCCGTCGCGTGAGTAGTTATTGTATTACAACGATCCCATCGACGCGTATGAAGGACACGCGCGCGCCGAGTTTATCGCCGACGCGCGGCGACCGCGCGCGCGCGAAGACGTCGCGTCGCGGTCGCCGCACGCGCCGGCGTGCAAGCGAACACTCTAAAAAGTTACAGTCACGCAGCGCAGTCCGCACTCCAAATCCACTCGTAGTGGTCGCTGAATTGGGCCAATCGCGGTCGCGCGTCTTCAGACACACACGCACCACGCCGTCCATCGCGGTTGTGATAATCTTCATCG
>MDSW01186961.1_pt1 | contig 22085 bp, 20 predicted proteins | sample 811171 | NCBI WGS metagenome assembly MDSW01 (sample SAMN05326641, study PRJNA326480) | marine metagenome | isolation source: seawater | place: Atlantic Ocean: North West | collected 2012 | reverse complement strand
CCCTCCGCTTAAACATACTCCTACCGGAACGTCACTTCTCAATCTTAAATCAATCGAAGAACGAAGCATTTCCCTATATTGCGTAGAGTCTTCAAAAGGCTCACTTTTTGAAACTTCCTTTTTTAAATCATACCATTTACCTTTAAGTATGATTGATTCGTTAGAATGAATTTTTGTTGATTCCCAAGGGATGTTTTTATAGTAATCCTTATTAGGATCTAAATCAAGAGATATATATCCGCCATGCTCAAGCTTATAGATATTTTTAAAAAATGTTTGATTGCTATGATCCGTTCTATTAAATACAAGATAATCAAAAATTATTTGCTGATTTGGTTGAGGTTTATATTTTATAGCTGATAAAATTGGTTCTATTTCTGATGAAAAAATAAAACTATTGTCATTTAAATAATAGTATAGAGGTTTAATTCCATACCTATCTCTACATAAAAATAATTTATTTGCTTCTCGGTCATAAATACAAAATGCCCACATGCCATTAAATTTTTCTAAACAATTTGGACCCCATTCTATAAAACTATATAAAATAACTTCAGTATCTGTGTTTGAATTAAAAATATAACCTTTTGACAATAATTCATTCCTTAGCTCAACATAGTTATACACCTCTCCATTATGAATAATCATAAATCTACCAGATTTATCAAACATAGGCTGATGTCCTGCATCCGACAAATCAATAATGCTTAACCTGACAAAACCAAAACCAATATTCTTTTCAACAAAAAACCCATTATCATCTGGGCCTCTGTGTTTCATAAGTTTCATCATTTTCTTTATTGATGAATTTTCAACCGGCTTTTTATTAAAATTAGTTATTCCTGATATTCCGCACATAAATCAACTGTTTCTTCTAAATCTTTTTATAATTTTTTGTTTCTGTATTTTAATTATATGCTGTGAAACACGCTTAGGAAATGGCTTATTTCTATCAAAAAATCTTGCTTTAAAATATCCTATAAATTCTAAAATACTTCCTAAAATAAATGGTCCTTTAAATAAATAATAAATAATTTTAAATAAAAAATAGGGAAAGTAATATGGAACTCTTCCATTGTAAAGCCCAGTCCAATATCTAAGCATAATTGATCCGCTTTTTTTCCCTTCTTCTTTATTGTGTTTAAAATAAATATCATACTTTTTCGTTTCCCATCCTAAAGACTGGGCGGCATAATTATCAATAGTGTCCCATCCTCTTGATAAATAAGCTTGGCCAATTTCATTAAAACAATCCTTGCGATAAAATTTTGCCGCACCTCGAGTTAGATTATCATCGTGATTTCTTTCTTTTGCTCCTCTATATTCAACACAACCTGATGCAATACCTAATCTTGAGTTTTTATTAAATTTTGAAATAAAATATTCTGAATATTCGCTAGGCAGAAATACATCTGCATCTAATTTTAATATTAAAGGAGGTTTGTTTGTTAGTAATTCATAACCAATATTTAAAAGCTTCGCAATTCTTGCACTTATTTCTTTAATATCTATTTCTGGTGCAGTTATTAATTTAATGAATTCATTATTTGCTGAATGTTTAGAAATTATTGATCGAGTGTCATCGGTTGATGCATCATCAATAATAATCCATTCTAGAGGTAAAATTTTCTGATCCAATACTGATTTAATAGTTGCAGCAATAAAATTTTCCTCGTTTTTTATTGGAGTAATAATTGAATATGAATCATTCATTTAATTCTTTTTGCTTTTGATAATAATATACAGATATATAAGAAAGGATAATTGCAAAAATCTGCGCCACTCCATTTGAATAAAACGTTTCAGCTGAGACCGCCATAACAAGCATAGTTAATATAATTATATTTAATACAAATATATGACTATCATGATAATATTTTTTTTTGATAAAATTAATTTGCTTGAAAAAAGTTCGAAAAAGAACTACAAACATAAATAAACCAATAAATCCTGATTCATTAAAAATTCTAAAATAAAAATTTTCAGGATTGCCATGGGATGCAGTGCCTCTTAATCCCCCAGGACCATTACCATATAAAAACTGAGGACCTTCAAACATTATTTTGGTAAATTCTGTCCAATATCCCCATCGACTAGTAAGATTATCGGGAAGTATTCCTCCAGGGCTCCACTTTTGGTAAATCCTTTTTTCAATTATTAAATAAAAAAGCTCAATATTCATAGCTAAAACAAATAAAAAAGAAGCTGATAATGAAATAATTAATAAAGATCTAAAGCTTATATACTTTTTCAAAATAAAGAACATTCCAAAAAAGTATCCAATAATTGACCCAAAAGAAAGTGACATTAGTACACATAATGAAAAAAGTGCAAATTGATAAAAATATTTAGTCTTTTGAGTTGTTTGATATCTATAAAAAGTAAATAATGATACTATTGTAAAATAATTTCCAGCAGTATTGGTGCCACCCATAGTACCCCATAATCTTCCCCAGTAAAGCTGCGAAAGAATCTCTCCATTTGAAGTAATTGGCCATGTATTATCAATAAAAAATCCAAAATTATTTGGAATATATCTTAGCAAGCTGAGGAGTGCACTTATAGAGCTAAATAGCAATAATATATCAAATATATCTATCAATTTTTTATTCAAAGAAAATGAAAATTCTTTAAATAAATATGTAAAAACAACATAAGATAAGTATAATCTTATTGGATAAAAAATTCCGATTATATATTTTGTAGATTTATAATCATTATTAAATAACAATGCAGGTACACTGCAAAAAATTATTAATAAAATAAAAATTATATCATATCTTGATAAGAAAAGTTCATAGTTTGACTTAATTATTTTTTCTCTTATCAAAAGAATAATAAAAGAAAGCACTAGTAAAATATCGTAATAATCAATTACCGTTTGAAAGCTTGGGTGAATGGCTCCAAGAAATATAGCTGAGAATAATAAAATTATTATTAATGACTTATTTAACATTTTATTTTAAAAAAATAATAACGAAAACCTTTTTTTATAATTATTGATAAAAAAATATTAAAATCTAATAAGAACTTTGATTTTTTTTTTAATGAATGATAGAAAACCAAATAAATATCTATTGAACGTTCGATAAATTTTTCTTTTTATTGGAACCTGAAAGATTTCATCTTTATTTAAAATATGAGTGCAATCGGAAATATCTTTAATCTGCCAATTTTTTAAATTTGCTATAGCTTCATTTTGATTTCTTTCAATCCCCTTGTTTGTTGTTTTATTATTGGTGCTTTTTATATGATTATAATCATGATTTTGATGAACTGTTGTGATTGATGTACCATCAATTAGTGGAATTTTTTTATTCAAAAAATAGGTTAGCAGCCAGTTATCCCACCATGCTCTACCAATAGCAAATGGTGGCATTTCAGGCATAATTTTTTTTGGAAATAAAAAATAGTCAACACCAGTTTCAGCATGCAAAACTCCTTTTTCTTTAATTAATTTTTTTAATTTTAATTCCCAGTCGCTATTAAAATCAATATAATCAGTAATATTTAAATCCCATCTTCTTCCTGCAAGTAGAAATTCATCAAAGTTCACTTTTTTTGCTCTTTCAAAAAAATCACTAAACAAAATTATATCTGTGTTAATATAGCAAATCAAATTATTTAAAGAACTTTTCTTAACTATTTTCCAGATATCACTAAGAAGTGGGGTTCCATAACTATTGGATTTAAAACTTTCTATTAATTTTAAATTATTTTGTTTGCAAAATTCAGCTATGGAAGCGTGATCAGAAAAAACTATTATTTCACATTTTGGATAAATCTTTTTCCAGCTTAAAATAGAATTTGACTGTATGATTTTATGGAGATCAGTAAAAGGCCTTGGTATTGTGAAAAAAGTAATCAAAATGTATTTTTCTAGTTATAAGAAAATAAATTACCATGCATTTTTTTAAGTTGGGTTATGATTTCATGAATATCATTAATCTCAACCTTAAACCCATGCTTTGCTAGTTTTACTGCAAAATTCAATTGTTGTGAATCATCTAAAATACTTGTTCCTTTTTTATAAGCTACGCCTTCGAATATTTTTATATTTTCATCTGCATTGTTTATTTTATTGCCAATACCATCAAAAATTACTTTTGTTGAAATATGATTATTTTTTATAAAATGATCTAAAAGAAAATCGAAGTGATAATTATTGATTCTATCAGCGGCATCATTTAATGGCGTAAAGGCATTAATCTTATTAGAATAGTGTAGTAGCGCTTTATTATCTCTTGGAAAACAAGGACCACCATAGCCAAACCCATATCTAAGATTTTTTGGTCCTATTCTTGAATCTGCTCCAATAGCCTCTAAGATTTTTTTTGGATCTCCACCTGCTTTTAATGCAAGGTCTCCTATTGAATTTGCATATGATATCTTTACAGTAAGAAAGCAGTTCAGTGCTAGTTTTGAAATTTCTGCGCTTAAACGATCCATTTGAAAAAAAGGTGGATCATTTTTACATACACTTCTGATTACAGTTTCTAATTCATTTCCCACTCTTTTTTCATTAGCTCCTATAACAACAATTTCTGGGTTTTCATCCCAATCAATAATTCTACCTTGCTGAACATATTCAGGATTGAAACTAATTGAATAATTCAAAGGTTCAAGAATTTCAGCTAATGAGTCACAATATCCAGGATTAACATTAGTGGCAATAACTAAATGCTTTGGGTCGTCTTGCTTGCCTATTTGAATTATTGATTTTACCAAATTATCTAGCTGAGAATGGTCATATTTCCCATCACTATCTGATTCAGTTCTTACATTAACAAAAATTAAATCTGAAGATGAAATTGCTAATTTTAGATTAGTAGTTGCGGAAAAATTATTAGCATTATTCAAATAATCATTAATCTTAGGTTCGATTGTTAAAAAAGATTTATTATTTAAGGATTCAACATATTCTTCTATTATATCACACCCAATAACTGTATAGCCTGCCTTTTCTAAAACAAGAGCCCAGGCTAACCCTAATCTTCCAATACCAATAACTGTAATATTATCTAATTTATTTGACATTTTGTCCTAAAATTATTTTTGACTAATTATAAATTCCTTCAAATCATCAAGAATTTCATTTTTCATATAAAGATAATTATTTTTTTTATTTAATTTTTTTGAATACTTGCTTAGCATATTCTCTTTTCTCAGTAAGGCCTTCAAATTACCTTTTATTTTGAAATCAAAACATGATTTTAAAATCTCTTCTAGTTTAATAGGTTCTGTTGCCAGATTTAATATGGTTAAATTATGTTTTATAGCATTATCAATATCTTTTGTTAAATTATCTAGATTATAAAATTGATAAGTTGATTCTAGATTAATTTTATCTAAATGTTTCTTATGAATTAAATCATACAAAACATTCTTTTTTAATCCATTACCAAAAAGAGCCGGCAGTCTAAGAATAGTTGTTTTAAATCTCTTTTTAAGTTGTAATTCTAAATTTAATCTATTTTTTCCATAATAATTTAGTTTGGTATTATCAATTTGAGAATCTTCATCTACGTTTATAGGGTTTGGATAAACAGCAATTGTAGAAATAAGAATTAGTTTATTTATTTTTGCTTCTATTAAACATTCGATTAAGTGATTAATCGAATTCAAATCTCTATCTGGATATTTATTTGCAATCCACTGCGTTCCTGGCGCTCCAGCACAATATAAATAATCAAAACTTTGACCTTTAATTTTTTCTATTGAGGAGCTATTATATAAAATATCAAAAGATTTTTGATTTAAAATATTACTTCCAACAAAACCTGAATATCCAATTAAGCCTGAATTAAAAATTGTTTTTTACTTCTCTATTATTCTTGATTTAATTAGTATCTATTTTTCATCAAATGATTTTATATTATCAACAATTCTATTTATATCATTTTCAGTCAAGTCATTATGCATAGGTATTAATATTACATCATTATCAGCTCGCTCTAAGTTTTTCAAATCTGCTTGTAGCCCCCCAAACATCTTGTATATATCATTACGTCTATTATTAATATTTACCTGAATTCCATTACTCCACATATGCTTAGCAAATTCATCTCTATTTTCAACGTGTATTGGGAAAATTTGATAATTTGGCTTTCTATCTTCTTTATAATGCATCAATTTGACTTTTGAAAGTGAGCCAAGTTCATTTCTGTAAATATTTCCATAATGAAATCTTAATTCTAACGCAGTATCTAAATAATCAATGGCACTACACGCAAGAGAAGCAATAATATCATTCATGTTTGCTTTTAAGCCTAGGCCATCAGGCTCATGAGGTAATGGATCTAAAATATCCAATTTTTTTGCATCCCTATTTATTCCATACCATGAAATCTTTTGCATTTTTTCATGCAATTCTTTGTCTGTTGTTGTTACAACTCCACCATCTCCGCAGGTTACAATTTTTACACATTGAAATGAAAAACAAGCCATATCTCCCGTAGAGCCAATAGGTTTACCTTGATATTCAGTTGCCATAGCATGGGCACTATCTTCAATAATAGGTAAGGAATAAGATTTTGCAACATCTCTTAGCTCATTAAGATCTACAGCATTTCCAGCATAATGAACACACATAATTGCTTTGGTTTTTTCTGTAATTTTTTCAGCAACAGAAATAGGATCTATATTTAGTGTGTCATATTGAATATCAGCAAAAACTGGCTTTGCCCCCAATTCCAATATTGCTGTATTTGTTGCCATGAATGTGTAAGGAGTGCTAACAACTTCATCGCCTGGGCCAATACCTATTGATTTTAATGCTATCTTCAAAGCATTAGTCCCACTTGTAGTCGCTGTAGCATAGGGGGCTTGAAATCTTTTGCATACTTTTTCTCTAAATTCTTTTTCTTTTTTACCAGTATTAATCCATGTAGAAGCAAGAGTTTTTTCCACTTCACTAGCTGCATTATCAGGAATACAAACAGACCATGTTCTTATTTCTTCACCAATTTGATAATCTTTTTTCATTTTATTTTCCTTTTTCATTTAAAAGATTTTCGTAGTAATTAATAGTTTTTTGCAGGCCCTTATAATGATCAAAGAATTTGAATTTAGGAAATAATTTCTTAAACAATGTGTCATCAAGAACTTTTACAGGTGCTCCGTCTTGATAGTCAGAATTAAAGAATAAAGTTCCTTCATATTTTAATATTTTTTGAATTAGGTGTGCAGATTCACTAATAGAATATGCTTTATTCTGCGCTAAATTGACAGGATATAACAATTCTTTATCAAAACTCAAACACTCAATCAAAATGTTTACAACATCATCAACATAAGCCCATTCTCTAACGGGTTTTCCAGTCCCCCAAATTTCAAAGGTTTTATCTTTTTGCTTCATTGCATTAATCATTCTAACAATCATCCCATTCAAAGCATGTGTTTTGTTTGGATCAAGTGAGTCACCTGGTCCAAATGTATTAGGGATAAGAATGTTTTTAGATTCAATGCCGTACTGCGTTTGATAACACTTTGCAATTAAATATAGAATTCTTTTTGAATTTCCATAAGAGTATACAGAGTTATGCACCTCACCAGATAGCCATTCATCTTCACTTTGTATATCGCTTTCACCTGGATATGAACAATTTGAAAGAGGGTTTATTATTTTAGCATGTGGGCATGATTCTGAAACAGCCTTATATAAATTTATCAGCATCTGAACATTGCTATATATAACATCAGCCGAATAATCAGATACATAGTTTACGCTTCCAACATTTGCTGCGCAGTTAATGATTGAATCAGGTTTTGTATTATTTAAATAGTCTTTAATATTATTGTAATCAAATAAATTAACACCATTTTTTCTAGATGCTGGTAAAGCTTCATAATCTTGATCTAATAATTTATTAATTACATGGGAACCAATAAATCCAAAACCACCTAATACTAAAATTTTCACGATTTTTTATTAAACCTATAAAGAAATATTTGCAAAGCTTGACTGAAGCTTAAGGTTCTTGAACCCTTGAACTAGCTCCTTAATTCCTTCATCAATATTTATATTTAAGCCGAATCCAGTTTCTCTAAGTTTTTTGTAGGATACTTCATAATCCCTCTGGTCAGGGTCAGGTATTCCTTTATCAGCATAATAAACTTGAAAATCAATTAATTCATGAATTTTATCTACAAGTTGCTCTTTTGTAAAATTGTTTTCTTCGGAGCCAATGTTATAGGCATTACCTTTCACAGAATCAATTTTTTCAATCATATGAAGGTATGATCTTACAATATCAGTGACATGAATAAAAGTTCTTCTAAATTTCTTATAATATATCACAAGATATTTATTTCTAATTGCATTTAAAACAAAATCATTAGGCAATAAGTCAAGCCTAAGTCTAGGAGACAATCCATAAGCAGTTGCAAATCTAAAAGCTACAGAATTTGATTTATCAAGAGCCATTTTTTCTCCTTCAAGTTTTGTTGAGCCATATAATGATAGCGGATTTGGTTCCCAATCTTCATCGCACATACCTTCAATCTTTCCATAAACACTTCCAGTTGAAGCAAATAATAAAATTTGGTTTTCAGAAATGGTGCTAACAATATTTTTTGTACCATCAACATTAACTTCATTAGCTAGAGTAGTGTTTTTTTTGCATGCAGGTGCACCAACAATTGAAGCAAGGTGAATAACAACGTCAGCATCTTTTGTCAATTCTTTAACTTTATTTTCGTCTCTTATATCACCATATTCAAAATTAAAGTTTAGATTAATATAGTGTTCAAGAAAAACATTTTGATTATACATTAAGTTATCCAATACGGTAACTTTGTAGTTGTTATTTAAAAGTGCAGGAACTAATGATGTGCCTATATATCCAGCACCTCCTGTGACCAAAACTTTCATTATTTAATTTCTCCTTTGATTAAACAAATTCCAATTACATCAGGAAAATTATTTGGATAAAGATTTTCAGGTTTTTTAAAATATACGGCATCTGAGAGCTTTAGATTCGTATGCTTAATGAATGAGTCTGTCAAATCCTCATAATTGTCATATGTTATGATAAGCTTTCCCCCTGGCTTTACTACCCTAGCCATTTCTTTGACACCAATAATTTGAGTCTCTCTTGGCATGTGCTCAATTACACTAACACAACTAACAACGTCAAATGAGCTACTGTCAAATGGTAATTTAAGAAAATCTCCCTTAATGTAATTAATCTTATATTTTTTTAACATTCTTGGAGGAATTGGTCCCCAAAAATCAGCTTTCCACAATCGACCAAACAAAATATAAAAATAATTTAAAATTAGAAACAAAATTGATTTCTTTTTTTTAACAGCATTTGATTTTGGTTGTTGTGTTTTTTGATTATTTATTTTGTTCTTCTTGAAGAAACTTTTCATATCTCGAAAGAAAATTGGAAAACATTTAAAGAAATAACCTAATTTTGATGAAATGATTATATCTCTATCTATTGCATGAACCTCTGCTCCAAATTCTGACCAAAGAAAAGGAACTGGAGAATAACCTGCTCCACAATCAAGTGCTTTTTGTCCATTTTTGATTTCTGATTTGATTAAAACCCAAGGATATTCCCAGTCTCTTGACCATTTTATAATAGTTTCTGGTCCATCTTTTCTCACCTGCGCTTTCATAACCTTTATAAAAAAATCAGAAACATATCTCATTGTCAGTCCAAAATGAAATCCTTCATCACTAACGCTATTTATTATTCTATATTTATCATTCATTGCTTTGCTTTTTCTTCTATGCAATATCCTTAACTATATCTTCAAACTCATCAAGTGATACTGGGAATTTAATTTGAACTTTACTCATATCTATTAGTCTTTTTTTTACTTCTTCTTTTAGATTTGAGTCTTTATTTGCTATCAAATCAATTAAAGAAATTACGACTCCATTATCAATAGAAGCTAAAGAACTGGAATAAATACTAATATAAAGTTTGGTTGAATTAGAATACAAGAATTCCGAAGGTATATAATCATCTAAAATAATTCCTTTTTTTATAATTGTATCATTTTCTCTTCCGGGATGATATTTAGAAGCTATTTTATTTTTTTTAAAATACTTGCATAAAATATTAAAAACTTCATTCAATAATTTTTCAAATTCATATTTAGAAGATCTAATATTTAAAGCATTATGGCCAAAATAAAGAACATTAAATTGTTCTTTATTCCATAATTTAAACTTATTCATTTCCAAATTATTTATCATATTCTCTCTTTCAGGTATCCGAACCATTTCATCAACATTTTTTTTCATAAAAGAATCATCCATAAAAGGGAAAATATGAGAGATATATTCTGTTTCTGAGATTCCAATCCCAAATATTAATTTGTTTATCATCAAATTTGCTAACCGCTTTGGTTTAAAAGAAATTTTTCTTTTTGTTGGTAATAAGTCTGCATCAGGTGATGGTATGTAAATAATTTTATTATTTTTAGCTAAACGGCTAATGATGTAAAACCCATAATCACTAAAATGTCTACTTGAAAAATATACAGAGCAATTTATGGCATTTTTAAAGTAAACATTGAATTGATTAGCTAAATATTTTTTTTCTCTAACTATATCAAATAATTTAGGTATTAGAAGTTTATTCTTGAGTGAATTAGATTTACTTTTATATCTTTTAATAAATTCAATTTTAATATCATTATTATAAACCTTTTCGGAAATATCACTATAGGCTCTATAAAGATTGTAATGATTTAATACAATAATTGTAATATTATTTTTATTTTTTTCATTTTCAATAATGCAAAGTGCATTTTTCAATTGCCTATAGGATTGAGAAATTATTATTATATTTTTCAATTAATTTCTTTTCCATATAACATCTTTAAAAAAAATGAATTCAGATCTTGTAATACCTTTTAATATAAAGAGCATTATAAAATAACAAGCTGATCCAATAGCAATAATTAGCATTATATTGATTTCAGTGTATCGAGTTAAATTTTTTAGAGCAAAACCCATTATCAAACTTGAAAATATACTTTTAAAAATAAAGTTAATTTTTATGTCAAAAGTGAATTCTCTAAAAGCAAAGTAAATAATCAAAACCATTGCGATTAGATATGAAAGCACTGTTGATATTGCTGCACCATTAATTCCAATCTTTGGAATTAATATTAAATTAAGACACAGATTTATTGGTAACGAGATAAGCCAAATAAATGGTAGGATTTTTGTTTTTTTTGTTATTAATAATATATATTTCATAATATTGTAAATACCTAAAAATACAAAACCCAATCCAATCATTGGTGTAATGACTTCACCAGCAAATGCGATCTCTTCAGTAGAAAATAAAATCAATACTTCTTTTGTTAAAACCAATGAGCCAAAAATAAAAGGAATTGAAATAGTTAAAAAATATTTCATGGCAAAAGATAAATGTGTTTTAACCTCTTCTATTTTACCTTCGTCGTAAAGCTTTGAAAGTGAAACCATTAAAACAAAGTTGATTAATGCTGAAAGCATGTATGGTAAGCTACCTATTTGATATGAAGCAGTATAAATACCCACTGCAGAGGTTCCTAAAAAAAAAGTTACAAGAAATCTGTCAGATAAATTAACTAACCAAAATCCTAAACTAGCAGGCAATGTTGGTAGCCCATATTCAAAATAGCCTTTTAATGGTTTGAATTTTGGAAATTTAAACCCCACCCTTGGGAAGGTGTATAAAAATAAAAAAAATGTAATTAATATTTTAACAATTATCACAGATTTTATTATTGATATCAAGCCAAAATCAAAATAGAATAAAATTGCAATGATGCTGATAGGAAGGTAAGCATCTATTATTCTTATAATTGATCGTGTTTTTATTAATCTAAATATTGTTACCATCCTCATATAGATTGGTTGAATAGTATTCACAATAATAAATAAAGTCATTAATTCCACAACTTTGATATTTTCATCGAAAAATCTAAGCGCGACAAATTCTTTAAATATTAGTAATAATGAAATAATTAACAAGCAAAGTGCAATTCTAATAGTGAAAACAGAATAGAATCCTTCACTTAACTTATCTTTATCTTTCTCACCTGGTAGAAATCTGCTCATCGCTACGCCTAGACCTAGCGTTGTAAGGGGCAAAGCTAAGCCTGCTGTGGTATGCATTAGGCCCCACATTCCATATTCTGAAGCTGATAAATTTTTTGTTAAAAGCGGAAGCTTAATAAAGGTTAAAGGGATTAAAAGAAAATCAGCTAAACCATTAATGAATGTATCTTTTGTCGTAGTCTTGTATGAAGATTTCAAATCTAGTTTTTTAATTTATTTTTCATAAAAAAATCATAATGCATTCCAATTACAATTACTGGAATTTTTTTTACTTTCAGTAATTGAGCAATGGAAATTCTATGCCCACCTCCTCTTTCAGCAATATACTCGCCATTTCTTCCAATTGATATACAAATTTCATCAGGGTAATATCGTTTTCGGGTATTCTGATAAATAGGTTTAGAGTCGGAGGAAGGTTTAAAGGAATCGTTTTTCATATCATTGTAAATATCAAAAAGCGTTTGAAAATACAAATCTAAATCCCTTTCATTCCTACAATTTCTGCTCATATGCCAATCTTGCTCATCTATAGAGCTTTTCATTTGCTTATATTGGTCAGTTTCATATGGATCTAGATTCTCAATAAATAATTGATTAATTGAATCATTCCATTTGAATTGGGTTTTCATTTGATCCCAATCACCACCTTGGATATATGGAGAAGGGCCAGAACTTCTTCTTACGCGATATTTTATTTTTAAAGGGTCAATATATTCAATTTTTAATGCATTGTGTCTAATATATTTTCCAATTCTCATGGTTCTATAAAAAATTTTAAGAAATGATAGTCTAGTTTTTTTGAACAAAAAAATTTTTAATTTGAATGCATTTTTTGATCCAATCAAAGCACATAGGAAGAAATCTATAAACTCAAAGAAAAAATAATTGAATTTATTTATGGAGAGTTGAATAAGCTTTGAGGTCAAAATTTTTTATACTACTAATAAAAAAATGAATCGATTTATTAAAATGAAGGCTAATCTTTTTGAATGTTCATTGGATCAATTCCAGGAGATAGATGACGTCTCCACATCCAAGTGCGTTTCATTAGTCTTGTTTTTGATTTATGTGCATCATCGATAAATGAGGTTCTATCATGAAGTATAAATCGATTATTATTATATGCAATATGCCCTTTTTCTAAATGGTGTTCAAAAATGAATTTTTCTGATTTTAATTTATTTTTAATAAAGTCAAGGGCTTCATGATCAGTATTTGTTAAATTAATTTTTGTTTTTTTAATTCCCTCCTCTAAAAAGAAGTTGATATAATGAACAAGTAAATCATTTTCTTCGGTAGAAAATATTGGATAATTTACTATTTCCTTGTTCTTATCTCTTATGCTTCTTGCATCAAAAGGAAAATTTTTAGATAATGATGTGATATAATCAGGATTATAGTTCATTATTTCATTATATAGGGAATATCCTGAAAAAAACTGAGAAGTTCCTCCGCTTTGAGCTGGTCTATTACAAAACATTCCTAAATAATCACAAGATCTATGCTCATTCCAGTTGCAATCTGTATGAAGTCCAAGTTTTAAGTTTGTTTCAGCATATTTTGCCCCTTTTTTACCGAGTTTATTATGTTTTGCCTGCACAAGACCTAGTTTGTCACCATTCATATTTTGTCGAAATACTCTTCCTAGGTAATTGCTTATACACCAATATATTAGATCTAATTCATGTTCGTTATAATCTTCATAGTTTAAACCAGTAATAACCAAAATGCCGGTTTCATGGTCAAGTTGATTTCTCAATCTAGATACATCTGTAGCAAATGAATTTAAAATAAAATCCTCTTGCTCAATATTATTTAGATTTATATGTCTGTATCTAATAGATGTTATCTCGCTTTTTATTTCAGATAAAGTCTCATCTTTCAGTTGATAATAAACCTTGTCTGAGTTGATACTATTTTTATTCCAATTTTGACTATCATTCCCTAACATTAATTTTTTCCTTAGCTAATAAAAATAATTTTCTTTTTCTAGAACTTTCACCTAAATACTCATAATGATTTAGACAGCTATTACTAATTATATATTCTACGAACTGCTCTGGATTGTAATTTACATAAAAGCCATCATCAATCTCGTCACCTTTGTGAGGTTCAAAAAACATGTATTTCATTTCTAATTTCGATAAAAGTTCGGTCATTTTATCATACGCACTTTTATTTCTAATAAATCCATGGAAAATGCTTAGCGCTAATACTATATCGTAGTTCATTTTTGGAATTTTAAAAATTGATCCATTATAAATATCAAAATTTTTTCTTTCGATTTCTTTAAATCTCTCAAGAAAGTAATTGCACTTAAAATTTCTTTCAACAGCAGTGCATTGAAAATTCGTATCTTCAAACTTGTGAGAAAAATAACCCCAGTTTGATCCTATATCAAGAACAGAGCCAGCATTAATTGGCAATGAGCTTTTTATTAAATTCCACCGGGCTTCACCTTTGCGATGAAATTTGACATCTTCAAAATCAGGATGTAAAACTTGTTGATAAACACCACTATGTTGTTGTTCTTTTTTTACACTAACTTTAAACTTAATCCAATTATTATGCCTTTTTACAATTTTAACTGCTATTTTTTTTATGTTCAAATTCTTTGCAACCATAAGTCTTTTATAGCCATTAATTAAAATGTATTGACCATTTGAATCAATAATAGTCATTACTTCATCATTTTTTACATTATTTTTTAGTTCTTTTTGGGATTTAAAACCATTCATTTTTATTTGCTTATATAATTCATCTTCATATGAAAAGCTATGCTCAGGAAGATCTATGATATACTTGGGCCAGTAAAATTTATTTTCTAAAAAATCATCTAAAGAGAAGTTTGATTTATCAACACAATGGTTTATTCTTTTAACTGCAATTTCAATGATTTCATCTCGTGAATTTATTTTTTCTTTTTCAAGAGAAACTAAATTTTTGATGGAATCAACAAATTTATATAGGTACCAGTTGAACTTGGAATTCATATAAGCATGATCGCCTCTATAAATACCTTTGAGATAAGATATAAATTTTCTAATCATTCAATATTTCTTTCATTTTATATAGTCTAAATTTGAAAAATAATTAAATTTATGATTAACATTATTTATTTCGTTTTTTTCAAAAATTCTGCATGTTAATTCTGCAGAAACAAGCAGAATTAAAATCTTATGATAATCATTTTCCCCAGATATGTGTGATTCGATTATAGATTTAAGCGACTCTTTCTTTAAAAAACTATTGCTTAGAAAAGAATCTTCACCCAACAAAAGGTTGATAAAATATTTTTGGTATTCAGGATAAACGCGAATGTATTCTAAAAAATTTGCTTCGAATCGATTTGATTTAAGATATATTTTTTTTCCTGAATCAAACCATATTTTATGTTGAGTCTTCTCAATTTGTTTTACAATTTTTTCAAACTCCAATGTATGCGGCGGACAAAGCCAAGCCGGTTGCATCCAGCGATCGTATACAAAATCAGAAGATTTTTTATCAATATGCATTAATAGCTTTGATCTAAAACTACTATCCTCCCTTATTTTTGTAGGGATAGTAGATAAAATCTCAAGAAAATCTAAATCATAAGTGGGCAATATGGGCCTATGGGAATAAAGAATATTTATCATATTGTAGTTTGCCCAACGTTTAGTTCTCTCATGGAACATTAAAGATTGATGAGCATCCCTTAAATTATCATTTCTCATTTGAGATAGTGATTTCGTAAGATTTTCTACTGTTAAATCATAATAATCATCTCCAAGTTTATTTTTTTGAAAAAGACCTAAAAATAAATCTTTTTTAAAATTAAAAACATGTTCTTGGTAATATTTAATTAGATCATCTTTCGATTTTAATTGGTCTATATTTCCTGGAATCAAATGTCCACCAATTAATAGTCCTGTTGCTGGTGCCTCTATTAGACCCTGGCATTGGAAATTATTTTTTAATGTTGCATACAGGTGTATTTGCAAACCCATTTGGAATAAAGATGCACCACCAGTATAAAAAACTCCATCATAATCATAATTCAAATATGAAAAATCATCAACTTCTATTGGAATGTGCTTTATGTTAAAATAATTAGCAAGTTCACTTGCTGTATCCCTATCTATACACTTCTCTCCTCCAAATGTGAAGCTAAGCCACTCACCTTGAAAATCTTCAATTCCCGAAGATAGCACTAGGCGGGAATCGATACCTGAGGTAAGACCAATTGAAACCTTATCTAAATTTTTTACCCTTCTATGAACCGCATTCCTAAGTGCGCTTGCTGCATCTGAAATTAGATCATCCTCATTAGCTTTGGTCGATTTGAAGTAAAATGGCTCGCTTTTAAATATCGATAAATTTTCCCTATTGATAGTAAGAAGCGATCCCGGTTCTAAACGATATACTTCATTAAATCTAGTCTCCCCATTAAAACAAACTCCACCAAACAATAGTCCAGAAAAAATAGACTGAAAATTTATAGATGAATTAATGTTGGCCATTGATAAAATTCGACTTATATCCCAAGAAAGAAATACGCTTTTATTTTTTTTTGTGTAATAAATAGGTATAAAAGAATGTTGATCAGTGCCAATAAAATAAGTATTATTCTTTTTGTCATAGATTAAAAAGGCATAAGAGCCATTTATCTCTAGACATGACTGAATTCCTTTTTCAAAATGAATTTTTTTTAAATATTCAGCTTTTGAGGTTTTTTTAGAATAGCTGAAATCATCGTTGTAAAAATCTCCTACCACAAAATAGTGAAAACTATCATCATTCGACTCGCAGCCTTTAAGGTCTTCATCATAAAGAGATATAAAATAATTATCAGAAGAAAAATCTGAAGAGTTTATAAGTGAACTTTTAAGCAAGCTTTTTAGCTTTTTAGCTTGAGACTGCAATTTATCAGCAGAACTTTCAAAACTTATTACTCCTGTAAAACCAATCATTGAAATATTTAAACTAGCAAATCTAGTTTGTCACTATTTTTCCAACCAGAATCACCTGAGATCAAAACAATGTCTCCCTTAAGACTCAATTCATTAATTGCATCGATTGTTCCTTGAATAACTCCACCAGTTTGAATTCCAGCATAAAGACCATTTTTTCTTAGTTTTAAGATATTCTTTTTGGCATCATCTTCATTAATAACGGCAGTATAGTCAATTCTATTTTTTTCATTTAATTCTTTAATAAATGGGGTTTCGTATTCACCATCAAGAAAGCCTGCTGTTCCAGGAATCTTAGTACCCTTTTCTGCAGTTACGGCTATTATTTTTGTATTTGGGCTTTTTTCTCTCAAGAATCTACTAACTCCACATAGCGTTCCCCCTGAACCAATTGAAAATGCAACAGCTGACAAATTTGGAAAGTCTCTTAATATCTCTGGGCCAGTAGTTAGATAATGGGCTTCAGGATTATCCCAATTATGCAATTGATCGAGAAAACAAAACTTTTCAGGACTCTCTACTATTAATTTATTTTTACAGTATTCATTGCTCTCGATAGTAAACTTTGCATCAATACTTACATTTTTAGCTCCAAAGTAATTGACAAATTTTAGTTTATCTTCTGTCATTTTTGTTCCTGTTACTGTCAAAACAGGAAATCCGTACATCTTACCAAAGTAAGACATTGCGCAAGCAAAGCTTCCGCTTGAAGCATCTAATATAGTTTTTCCATCAGATAATTCACCAGAAACTAATTTTTTTCTTATGATATTTAATGCTGCTCTATCTTTAATGCTTCCGGTGGGGTTATAACCTTCAAGTTTAATAAAAGTCTTTACTTCATCATTTTGAGATAAATTAACCTTTAGAGTTGGAGTATTTCCAACAAGATTTTCTGCATGCACTTTTTTCATTTAAATAGATTATATCCTATTAAAAAGTAAATTTAAAATATTTAAATGATTAACTATATTTTCTCCATATAGTCCTTTTTTACATCCTATTTCAGAAAATGTTTTTGACTCATCAATTTGATCTAAATTCCAAATTACAAATGGAACCGGATGGCTCGAATGCGCTTCAACTCTAGATGAATCAATTGCAGTCAAATTTGTATAGTGATCTGTTGTCACAAGTATTCCACCTAATTCATCTTTATTTTCATTAAAGTAATTTATGATCCTACTTAAAATTTTAGAATCTATTTGCTCAAGTGAAAAAATCTTCTTGTCCAATTTCCCTGCATGCGAAGCTTCATCAGGTCCATTAATATGTAAATAAATAAACTCATAATCTTTTTGAATGAGCTCTAAAGTCTGTTCTGCTTTTTTATCGTAATCAGTATCCCAGCTTCCATTTCCAACATTATAAAATTCCATTCCAGCAGCTATAGCAATCCCGTGTAAAAAATCCATATGACCTACAATAGCACTTTTACCTCTTTTAGCAAATTCAAATTCTGGTAACAAAAGAGGGGAAGAAGCGCTCCACGGGAAAATAATATTTGAAATATTATTTTCTAATATTTTTGACGTGGCAAAAATATAATTATTTAGTTGATTTAAATCGGCACTTTCATCCTGATTTTTTGATTTAATCAATCTGCTAAAATCAAACTCATTTCCCATATTCTCATGTGGCTCTGGGCAAATTAAATCTGAAGGAATCAAGCTAGTATTTTTAATTATTAACGTATTTCTAAAATCAGAATTATTGTGAAGATAAAAATTTGGAAAATCATTAGCTAAATGGTCGTTTATTTTTTTTACTAACTTTTTTGCATCTTCTGTTTTAATGTAATTTGCATTATAACTTTTTAGTTGGTTTTTATTTTTTAAAGCTAGATTTGCTCTAAATGCAATATCCTTAGTACCTAGCTTTAACCCTAACGCAAGAGCCTCACAAGAGGCTCTACCATTTGGATAGTACTTGTAAGGGTCAAACCCCAATATTCCCATTTGTGAAACTATGCTTCCCTTTGGAAGATCCTCATAAAGAGTTTGCATTAATCCAGAGTAACCATTCAATACCATATTGTCTAGGTTTGGTGTTTGCGAAATTTCAAGTGGAGTTTTGTTATCAATCTTTTTTAGATCTCCTGCACCATCCATTATTATTAAAATATATTTTTTCATAATTGCTGTATAGATTAATTTTTAGATAAGTAAAAATTAGTTCAAATCTTCAAGCTTGATTAAGCTTCCCCTACTGATATTTTTGTTAATTTTTTTTCCAATTAATTTTTCTTCGCTACCAATAGGCAAACCATTTCCTGGTCTTAACCAATCTATATCATCTATTTTAAGTATATGCCCTTCATTTAAATTTTTAAGTGCTGTAATCGATCTTCTTGATCCTTCTAAAGATTTCTTTTCTTCGCTTGATATATCTGAAGAGTATTTACCCAGATATTTTTCAGCTTCTCTTACACCGTTGACTAATTTTTTCAAATTTTTTGGATTTACAGATAACTGATGATCTCTAAAATTAGAATAATTATTGTCAATCGTAAAATGTTTTTCTATAATTCTAGCTCCTGCAAAAATAGAATAAATTGATGCCTTAGTTCCCAAAGTGTGATCAGAATAGCCTACAAAATCAGACATACTTTTAAGCAGATCTATTTGATGAAGATTAGCATATTTTTTTGGAGTTGGATAAAGAGATACACAATGCAAGAGTGCTAATTTTTGGTCTGTTTGATTTCTACTCCACACATTTTTTATAGTGTTTACAGAGGTCTTTATTTCATTTAAACGACTAAGACCAGTCGACATGATTATCGGTTTTTTTGTTTTAGCTATCTTTTCAATCAAAGGGGTGAAGTTATTGTCTCCTGATGAGATTTTAAATGCTGGCACAAGGTCATTTAAAAATGCTACACTTTCTAAATCGAATGGAGTTGACAAAAACGTTATATTTGCTTTGATTGAAACCTCAAATAATTGTCTAAATTGGCTGTAGGTAAATTGAAATTTTTCTAACTGCTTAATTCTCTCTTTATTAGTAATTGATACAAGCTTATTAGGGACTATCGTTTGAAATTTAACTGCATTAGCTCCGGATTCAGCAGCAGAAAATATTAAATCCTCAGCTAGGCTATAATCGCCTTCATGATTATTTCCTATTTCAGCAATAACCATAACTTTCTCATTTATATCATGTTTTCCAATTTTCATTTGAGTCCTTCGGGTCCACAATTCATAGCTAAATCTAGTATACTTAATCCTGGAATAAAATCATCATTAATTTGACTATATTTGATGTGACTATATTCAAAATATTCGAAATCTATTTGATGCTTTCTAAAAAAAGATGATGGGTGATAGTGCTCCGTATTTGGCTTTACTATGAATCTGTCACATTTTAATACCTTACATAGTTCAACCAATTTATCATCACCGCTTGATTTAATTTTAAAATCTGAAGATTTATGCGTTTCTATAGTTAAATTGAAAAATGATATAAATTTTTCAATTAAAGCTATATTTAAATCAGAAAGATATTCCCAATCATTTGAATAAATTTCTTTTAACGGATCACACAAATATTTGAAATAAAGTGCTTTACGATAATTATTTTCAATCGTTTTCCAATGTTTCTTTTTCCAATTCTGCTCATTATTAATTTTTATATCAGAAATAAAATCATGACTGTGACCTTTATGTAAAACAGGGACAGTTAACATAAGTTCACCATTTGCTGTTTTAATCCTATTTCTATTATGGAAATTATTTTTTGAAAATTCAACATCATCAAGATAAACAAATATATCTGATTGTTGAATTCGTTTAAAAAATGGAATCCAAGGTAAATATCCAGGCTGAACGCAACCTAATTTCATAACTAATAGTGAATTATTTTTCTAGAGTTATAATCCAGTTGGAACCCTTGGAATTTAAACCCTTATGATATAAATCGTTTTTAATATATTCTACTTTCGTGAACTCTGAATAGTAGTCAACAATCTTTTTTTCATTTATAAAATGCATTAATACATTATTTTCGTTTGTTTCGTTATTTAGTAAAAAGGTAGAATCCTCTAATTTATCACCTTTATTAAATCTAAAATCTTCATCAGTTCTTGATACAACTATTGCTTTAGCTCCTTTTTTAAGAACACGATACATTTCACTGATCGCTCTCTTCATCCCAGCAGAATTAGTATAATAAAACACTCCAAAAGAAATTGCGCCATCAAAAGTCTCGGTTTCAAACGGCAAATCTCCCATGTCAGCCACTGAGAATCTTGCTTTTAAATTTGACTCTGAAAGAAGCTTTTCTGATTCAACAACTCCTTTTTTTGAGAAGTCGACTGCATAGGTATTAAATCCTTGTTCGGAGCACAACCTAGTATGTCTACCGGCGCCACAACCAATGTCTATTATTTTGATATTTTTTCTTTCATTAAATTCATGTGAAAAATTTGTGAAAAGAAATTTTACTATTGATTCAGCGGGATATTGAGGTCTAAATCTTTTCTTACTGTGGAGATTTTCCCAATTAAGTTGAGATTTCATACTAATTTAAATAATTTACCTGAACTGCTGTTGATTGGTTGATTGATTTTTCTATTGCAAAACAAATAGATAGAGCGTCAAATATTTGTTGAGAACTTACACTAGGTGATTCACCGCTCAAAATAGAATTAATGAAATCATTTAAATGCATCCCTTTATTCAAAACACTATACGATGTACTTAGTTTTGTTAATCCATTATATTTTGAAATGTTTGGATTAAGTAGCCTATTTTCATTTATGTTTTTATTATCTCGAGCATTGTAAAATTTGGCATAATTAAAATCATTTACAAATGTTGCTTTTGTTCCATAAACCTCTAAGGGGTGAAAATGCGGATGAACGCAACCTAAATTCACATTAAGACTGCCAATCATTCCGGAAGAAAATTTCATTGTTGCTGCAATCATGTCATTAAATTTAAAGTTTGAGGTTTTAGACTGAGTATTATTTCCATAAGAAAACACTTCAGTTATCTTGTCATTTGTGAGCCACAACATTAAATCAATAATGTGAATACCTCCCGATATAACACCCGAAT
>MDSW01057950.1_pt1 | contig 22087 bp, 12 predicted proteins | sample 811171 | NCBI WGS metagenome assembly MDSW01 (sample SAMN05326641, study PRJNA326480) | marine metagenome | isolation source: seawater | place: Atlantic Ocean: North West | collected 2012 | reverse complement strand
TTTAATATTTATATTATCAACAGATAATTCTTCTGCTTTTAGAAAACTATCATAAGATGATTTATAATCATCTATTCTCTCTTGATATATACCTTGAATATTGTATCCAAAATAATCTCCAGGATATTTCTTAATATACAAAATAATTTCGTGTTTGAGTTGGTCCAAATTATTTTTATTCAAGTTTTCAAGTAATATTTTTCTTTGTTCATTCATAATTCTAATTTCTTTAAGCTGGACAGAGGTCAAAAGCAACTACAACTCTGTCTTTTTTCGACTGATAAGGAATGGTCTTATGATAAAGTGAAGATGGAAATAACAATAGATCACCCTCTTTTGGTTTATATGTGTAATTCTCAAAATTATTGTGAATAATCTTGTGGTCATAACCATGTATACTGAACTCAATAGACCCCTCATTATCAAGCAAATCATCGGGAACTTTTAAGTAAAATACACCACTAATCCAGCCATCCGGATGGTTATGGGAAATCTGGTGACCTTGTTCATAAATCACACTCCAAGCAGTAAATCGAGTTTTATTTGGCCATCCTTTTATGATAAAATCATCTTCATTTGAATAAAAATGCTTATAATTTTCTATTTTTTCAATGATTTTTGATCTGAGTCTTCTTATATCCTCTTTAGGAGATTGAAATAGATTTGAATTCGTCTGTCTGCCCCCTTTCGTTGCCTTTCCAGTTTCATCTCGATAAAATGTATGAGTATTTATTTCATCATATAGTTTTTTACTATCTAATTTATTGTCTAGTGATCTATCATCATAAAGATTATAGTTTTTTAAAAAATATAATGGATCCTTGCAGAAGGGATATTCTGCCGTAATCTCTAATTGGTTAGAAACAAATGTATCTATAGCAGCAACAGATGTAATACCTTTATCATATTCGATAATTTCATTTAATAGTTTTTTATAGGATGAGTAATTATCAAGATTATAGTACATTGCTAAAAGACTATTATAAGCTTTTTTGATAACTTTTTTTGAAAGTTCATCTACATATGCTTTTGGTTCATTATTCTTAACTTCTATTAATTTTTCTAAGTTTTTTTTCCCATACTCAAATTCCCCTTCTTCTTTTAAAGCTTCATATAAATTAAGATAAGCGACAATATAGTTTTCCTTGAGCTTTATTGAAGTTTCATAACATTGCTTGGCATTCTTAATGTCATTATTAAATTTATAGTTTGCTCCCTTGTTGCAAAAGTGAATATATGCATTTTTTTTATCTAGGCTGATAAGTTTATCATGATACTTAATGGCTAGGATGTAATCTTTTTTCTTTTTAAGTTCTTCAGCATATATAGCGTAAAATGTAAGTAGATTACTTCTAATAATTTCATATTCTTTTCCAATATTAAAAGCTTTTTCAAATGCAATCTCTGATTTTTCAAAATTCTTTATTTTTAGATTTACTTTACCTAGAAGGGTTAGGGATTCTAGGATTGGTTCTTCTTCATTAGCAACTAAATCATTTAATATAACAATAGACTCATGGTACTTTTCTTCAGAAATTAAATCTCTTACCTCATCTAACTTGTTGCTGCTCATAATCGTATTTTATTAATAACATTTTTTTTATTTTATTGTTGAAAATATTCAACGAATACCCACCTATAAGTATATATAATAATAAACAAAACATTAACAGGGAGTAAATTATGATAATAGATGATATAAGCGCAGTTTCATTACATGGTGGAGTTGTCAGGATTCAAGGCACCAGTATGAATGCTGATGGTCAGATGGTTAATACGGTAATCCTAGAAATACCAGCTACAAACATAGGTATGATTATTGATAAACTAGCTTCTGGAGTAAATCAATTAGGTGAAAAAGTTCAAGAAGCTCAAGAAAATGCAAAGTCTGAAGAATCAAATGGCTCGTCAAAATCGAAGAAGTCTTCAAAAACTAAAAAAAAAGATGATGATGAAATAGAAATTATAGATTAAAATAATCATGTATTTATTAAAAAAATATTTTCTTATTTTTTTTGCAATAATTTTTCTATTTTCAGAAAAGATATCTTCAAACGATTTATTAGAAGATGATTTTGCTTTCACTTACTCTGAAAAATATGGCGTTTCAATTAAGGAATTTGACTATATTGAATTAATATCTTCCGCCGTAATCATTCAACCTGAATATAAACTTGCACTTGCTAATAGATCCGCAAATCAATTTGATTTAAATTATGCTAAATCTGATCGTTTTCCAACAATAACTTCTAGTTTAAGAAATGATTATGTTTTAGACAGAAAAGTTACAGACATTAATTCAATTAGAAAAATTCAAGATGATAGTTTGGATGCTATTGTAGAAATCAATCAATCTATTTACGCTGGTGGAAAGTTAAATGCATCTGTTGCAGCAGCAAGAAATTACTATGATGTTGCCCAAATTCAAATAAGTGACAGCACTTCTAAATTAGTAATGAAAGCAAATCAAATATATCTGCAGGCTATGTATCAAGCTATTCTTTTAAATTACATTGAGAGTAAATTAGATGAGATAAATAATATTGTTAACTCAATAAGAAATAGAGTTGAAGCAGGAATAAGTCAGCCTGAAGATTTAGCTTTGACTCAGACAAGATCTAATAATCTGTCTATTACTCGAGCTAAAACAAAAGCGGATCTTCTTGCTTCCAGAAATGCTTACTTATTGTTTTTTAAAAAGCCTTTTGAATTGAGCTTTATTCCAAAAATATCATTAAAGAATATTACTTTTGAAAAAACTCAAATAAAATCCTATTCCGAACAGATTGAAAATTACAAATACTTAGCTCTAAAAGAGGAAATAGCAATAGCTAGATCACCTTATTTACCAAATTTTGGTTTTAATGTTCGTTATATCCAATATGATTTAAATAAAGATGCAGATGAATTTGATCTAAAAGGGGGTATTTATTTTAGCTTACCGATTTTTAATTTCGGAAGAGGAAAAAATGCAGTAAGCGCTGCAAGAGCTAAAGCTCAATCAGCGATGTGGACAAAACAGAGTGTAATGCTAGAAGAGTCCATTAAAAAAGAAGTAATGAAGAATACTTTGCTCGGTTTATTGGATACAAGAAAAAGTATAAGTGAAACTCTCTCAAATACTTTGAAAACAGAAGAAATACTTAGAAGTAGAATGGCTGGAAGTAATTATTCGGCAGTTGCATTATCAGAACTTATTCTTGAAGAAGTTGGTATATTTTCTAATTTATTACAAACAGAAATAGAAATATTCACTTTAGACCTTGAAATAAGTCATATAAACACCACCTTATTAAGTAGATTCAAAATCGGGATTTGATAAATAATGGGGGTTGGGTCAAATAATGTCGAATTTTCAAGATAAAAATCATTGGTTCTGGGGGGCTGTTAGAGAAAACAAAAAAATTTATTTTCAAATTATTTTAGCTTCTCTTGTAATTAATATTTTCGCTCTTTTTGGAGCCTTTTATATCATGACGGTCTATGACAGGGTTATACCTAACAACGCTTTCGACTCGTTATATGCACTAACTATCGGTATAATTATTATAGTTATATTTGATTTCATAACTAAATTAATCAGAGGTTATTTTGCTGATGTCAGTAGCAGCCTTCTTGATGATAGTATTGCTGATAAATTATTTAGTAAATTTGTTTCTCATGAAGCAGGAGAATTATCAAAAAACTCAAATAAAGTTACATCAATTGTAAGAGAATTCGATGGCGTCAAAGACTTTTTTGGATCGCAAACAATGGTTCTACTTGTTGATATACCATTTATGTTTCTTTTTATTGCTGTCCTGTTTGCAATTGGTGGGAGTATTGCCTTAGTTCCTTTAATAATTATTCCAATTGTTTTGATTGTATCTTCAATGGTTTTGCCATTTTTGAGGAATTATTCTGAGAAGCACATAAAAACATCTGGCTCTAAGATGCATACTTTAATTGAATTACTAAATAATTTAGAAACCGTCAAAACATCCTCTGGAGGAAGTTTCTTAAAGAAAAGATGGAAAACAGCTGTAACAGAACAAAATTCCGTTTCAATAATAGTTAAAACAATTTCAAATGTTGCAGCAATTTTTGCTCAATCATCACAACAACTAAGCCAAAATGGAATGGTTTTTTATGGTGTATTTTTAATAGCTAGCGCCGATTTAAGTATGGGTGCATTGATTGCTTGTATTATTTTATCTGGAAGATGTATGGCCCCTCTTGCCCAATTGGGAATGGTTTTATCAAAACTTAATAATACAATAGGCGCATATAAAAGATTGGATGAAATTATGCAAACCGAAGTTAATGAAGATAGGTTTGGAGATGACTCGCATACTATAGCAATAAATAATGGTTCACTGTCTATTGAAAATCTTGAATTTATTAACGATAACAGGCCCATATTAAATGATATAAGTTTTAATGTTAAGCATGGAGAAAAAATATCAATATTAGGCCCAATTGGTTCAGGAAAATCAACATTATTAAAATGTTTAGTTGGCTTTAATAAGATAAATGATGGACAAGTATTAATTGATGGTTTTGATGTAAATAATATAAGTAGCGATGAATTAAGGAATTCAATTGGATATGTACCACAAAAGACTCAACTTTTTTCTGGATCTATTTATGAAAATATAACATCAGGTGTAGATGATATCGATATGCCAAAGGTAGAGGACGCATGCAGAATAGCTGGGTGTCATGATTTTATAGGAAGACTTCCAAATGGTTATGACTTTATTTTAGGAGAACACGGTATGAATTTGTCTGAAGGACAAAGACAAACTATAGCGATAGCAAGGGCAATTATCAGAGACCCTAAAATTTTAATACTAGATGAACCAACAAGTTCGATGGATGGACAGCTTGAAGCAAGTTTTATTGAAAATATAAAAGAATTTGCCCAAGATAAAACATTAATCTTAACAACACATAAAAGCGCACTTATTCAATTAACAGATAGAACTATGATAGTTGTTGGTGGTAAGTTAGCGGCAAATGGTCCTCGAGATGAAATATTGAACCATTTAGCAAACTCACAAAATAATAATCAGGTATAAAATGAAAAATTTAATAAAAATAATGAAAAATTTTGTATTTAGATTAATAAGTTTTCCAGGAAAATTTGCTGATTACCTACATTCTGATAAAGTTGATGATGGTTTATATAAATTAAGTCAATTTCATTCATTTAGAAGGTCTTCTACCCTTTTAGTTATTATAACAGTTGCTTTTTTCTCAATAATTATTTGGGGTTCATTTGCACAAATTAATCAAGTAGTTAGAGGTTCTGGAGAAGTGATACCTTCATCAAAAATCCAACTACTTCAAAGTGGATTTGATGGTGTTGTTGAAAGCATTAATGCAGAATTAGGGCAGAGAGTAAATAAGGGTGATATTCTATTTGGAATTGATTATGAACAGGCAAAAGAAGACTATGAAATAACGCTTAGTGAAGTCGAAGCAAGACAAAGGAAAGTAGAGATTTTAGAAAACCTAGTTTTAACCGGTTCTGAAGCTGAGGTAAGACTGCTTGATGAAAGACTAGCATTAGGTGATGCAAAAAAAAGATTTAACTCATTTAAGAAGAGATTTGATCTTAGTTTAGTTCGTGCTCCAGTTGATGGCATTATAAATAATGTAAATGTTACCACCAACGGACAAGTAGTTAGAATGGGAGAGCCGTTAGCAGAAATGATAGCTGACGGAGATAAGCTAGTTATTGAAATTGGCATTAATCCAAAAGATATTGCATTTGTAAGTATAGGTCAGGAAGCTAAAGTAAACTTTACCTCATACGATCCGTCAGTATATGGTTCTTTTGATGGTTTAGTGATGAAAGTGTCTCCTACAACTAAGAAAATGACAGATGACTCACCTGCAATGTATGTTGCAAGAATAGAAGTCGTAGATGATAAAAAGCTTAATAAAATTAATATTCAATCTGGTATGATAGTTGATGCTTCAATTATCGGCGAGGAAAGGTCTGTAATTTCCTATGTATTTTCACCTATCACAAAACTCTCACAAAAAGCTTTCAGAGAATAATAAAAATTTAAAATTAAATAAAATAGTTTTATAATCATTCATATGAATACAGAAAATGACATTAGCAATACCTATTCTTTGTTATCTGAAGGAAGGATTTTAGAGGCTAGAGAAAAGGCAGACAATCTCTTAGAAAAAAACAAGCAAAGTATTGAAGTATGGATTTTAAGATGTTTCGTTGAGATAAGATTGAAGAATTATATAGGAGCTAAAGAATTAACAGAAAAGGCTATAAATATATTTCCTAAATCATCTAAACTACTGAATATATTAGGTATTTCAAATAAATATCTCGATAATTTTGACGAGGCTATTGACGCATATAAGAAGTCAATAGAAAATAATAATCAGGATCCTGACCCATATAAAAATTTAGGTGTGCTGCATTTTGAAAACAATAACTACCAAGAAGCACTCTTTTATCTAAGTGAATATGAAAAGTTTATAGATAATATTGATCCTGAAATCTTTTTAATAATTTCAAAATGTTACTCAGGGCTAAAAGACTATAAGAAAGCCATTAAAGTTCTAAAAGAAAGTATTGTTCGCTATGAAAATATTCTCGAATTAAGGATAGAAGTCGCAACAATATATCAAATAATAGGCAAGAAAATAGAAGCGATTGATGAATTAAAAAAGATAGTTGAGATAAATAAAGACTTCAAACAAGGTTATAACTCAATTGGATTATTATATGCCGAAATGAACGAAACTAGAAATGCAATCAAGTATTATGATAAAGCCTTAGAAATAGATTCAAATTATTTTGATGCTTTAGTAAATATGGGTAACAGTTTCCAAAATGATGAAATCTACGATATTGCATTAAATTATTATGAAAGAGCATTAAATATAAACCCAAACAATGCTGATTTATTAGCTAATCTTGGCTCGCTATTTCTTAAGAAAAATAATGCTACAAAATCAATTGAATTATTTACAAAATCTTTAGAAATAAGACCTAATAACTCAAAAGTTCAATATAATTTAGGAATGGCTTTTAAAAACACTGGTTATAATAAAGAAGCAGGCACATGTTTTCGGGAAGCCCTAAAGAATGACCCTAACTATGGGGATTGTTTCTATGCCCTCACCCATTTAGAAAAATTATCTATTAATGATGCTATTTTTGAAAATGCAATTCAAAAGGTTGATAATATTAATGACAAGGACGCAAAATCATCAATGCTATTTGCAATTTCTAAAGTTTATCATGATAATAATATGTATGCTGAAGCTTCAAAACACCTAATAAAAGGAAATAAAGAATATCGGGAAATTCTTAAATTTGACTCAAAAAATGCAATAAAGGATGTTTTTGAAACATGGAAGTCTTTTAATAAGAAACCGAGTAAAGATTATAAAAACAGTAAATTTAATCATGATTATCAACCAGTCTTTATTGTTGGGCTTCCTAGGTCAGGAACAACATTATTAGAACAAATAATGTCAAACCACGATAAAGTATATGCTGGTGGTGAATTAAAGTTTATTAATCAAGCACTAACAAAGAGTGGGCTGATGGAGAATATAGTTAATAAAGACAGTAATATAGATGATGACATATGGAAGAATTTTGCTAACATTTATTTAGATTCGTTAAATGTTATCAACATAAATAATTCACCGTATATTACTGATAAGCTTCCTGGTAATTTTTTAAATTGCCATATAATTATTAACACTTTTCCAAATGCTAAAATAATTAATCTTAATAGAGATACAAAAGATATTCGTCTATCTTTATATCAAACGAAATTTGCTGCAAGCCACCCTTATTGTTATGATCAAGGAGATATAAAGGAATATGAAAAATATTATAATGATATAATGGCTTTTTTCTTAGAAAAATATCCTTCAAAAATATTTCAAGTTCAATACGAAGATTTAGTAACAAAACCTAAAAAAGAAGTTAAAAAGCTTTTTGAGTGGATGGATCTTGATTATAACGATGATTTACTAAATACAGACAGTAATAAAATAATTAAAACAGCTAGTGATGTTAACGCAAGAAAACCGATATTTAAAACATCAATTGATAAGTATAAAAATTATGAAGAATATCTTCCTGAGTTATTTAAAGAAGAATAGACTGTCATCAGATGGCAAATAAAGTTAAATACACCACCCAAGAAGCTAAAGAGAAATATAATCAATTAGTTACCAAAGGCAAATACAAAGAAGGTCTTAATATCTTATATGCTTTATACAAGAAAGATCAGTCCGACATTCAAGTTCTAAGCTCTCTTGGGTTAATTAATGAAACAATAAACAACATTGATGAGGCCATAGCATTCTATAAAGAAGCTATTTCTAAAGGGAATGATCTTAATTCTTACATAAATTTAATATCATTATTATTAAACTCAAATCATTTTGATGAAGCGTATAATTACTTGGTAAAGGGACTCAAAAATCATCCTAATAACTATGAGCTGAATTATAATATGGCAAAGTATTTTTATGAAAAAGATGATATGGAAAGTGCTTTAGATTTTTTTCAAATCACTCAAACAATTAAACCGAATGATAAAAGAGCTATAATAAATATCGCAAACATTAATCAAAGACAAAAAAAATATCTCGAGGGCTTATCGTTATGTGATACTTATTTAAAAAAAACTAATGATGATGATTATGAAATTTTAAATTTATTAGGTACCTTTCATTTCCACCTAAAAAATCATAAAGAAGCTGATAAAATTTTCAATAAGTGTATTAAAAAAGAGCCAAATAATTATCGAGCATATCTTAATCTTGGTATTTCTTTATATGACAACAATGAACATCACAAAGGTTTAAAATTCTTAGATAAAGCTAATAAAATAGAACAAACTGCAGAGGCAAATTATTGTATTGGTAACTTATTAATGCAAATAGGATCGCTAAAAGAAGCAAGTATTTATTTTCAAAAGGCTATAGATATAGACAATTATAAAACTTCAGCATCGTCAGAAGCTTTTCGGAGTTTAGTTAATTATTGTGAAAGAAAAGATTATCAGAAATATGTAAGCAAATATAAAGAGCTCTACCAAACAATTAGTAATACTGAGATAAAAAGTGCAATAGCTTTCGCCTTATCAAAAATACACCATATAGATAAAGACTATCCAAATTCAGCTCTTTATCTTAAAGAAGGTAACTTAATAGAGAATAAATATCATAATTATTCTTCAAAAGAGAATACTGAAATTACAGAATCAATAATAAATACATACAAAAAACCACATCGATATACTCTTAAAGATAAGATCAAATATGTACCAATATTTATTGTTGGGATGCCAAGATCAGGTTCATCTCTTATAGAGCAAATGCTTTCAGCAACTGATAATTGCTATAATTGTGGAGAATTATCACTACTACCAGATCTGTCAAAGAGAATTAAACGAGAGGATCTTTCTCCAGAATTTAAAAGTAATACTATATTCAACTTTATCAGAAGCGAGTATATTAAAGAAGTTGATAAATTGATTGGTAAGAATAAATCTTTTTTTACAGATAAATTACCCCAAAATTTCTTAAACATTGGTGCTATCATAAATGCGTTTCCAGAAGCAAAAATAATAAATATGACAAGAAATCGTAATGATAATTTATTATCTATTTATCAACAGAAATTTACACATGGTATATCTTATGCTTTTGATGAAGAAAATATTGTTGATTACTATGATAATTATTTAAAAACAATGAAAACTTGGCATAAATTATACCCAAAACAAATTTATAATTTAAAACTTGAAAATTTAATTAAAGATGTTGAATTAGAACTTAGACAATTATTTAAATATATAGGTATTAACTATACAGATAAGGTTAATAACTTTTACAAAAATGATAACGTAGTAAAAACTGCCAGTGCAGCTCAAGTAAGAAAGCCTCTCTTTAATAATGAAGGTAGTTGGAAAAATTATGAGTATCTATTGCCAAAACTTTTTAATAAAGAATAAAGCTTATGGTTACTAAATATACGAAAGACAAGGCACTAAAAGAAGCTGATTTATGCATTTATAACGGTAATTATCAAAAAGCTATAAATATCTATATGGCTGTTCTTGAAAAAGATATCAATGCGCCCGTAGCTTTAAATAATTTAATAGCTTTAACTCTCCAAAATTTATATTACGATAAATCATTAACTTTTTTATATTCATTGGAAAGAAAATATAAAAAAAACCACAACCTATTTCATGCTATAGCTAAATTATTAATGAATATTAATGATTTTCAAAATGCTTTAGAATATTTGAATAAATCTATCGATGCTAAGATTAATATAGACGCCTTAAATGATAAGTTGGATTGTTTTCGACTGCAAGGACAGTACGATAACGCATTCATTCTGATTGATCAAATGTTAACAATACATAAAAAAATATTGAATGATTATTCATATAATAATATTGGAACTGTTTATCACGAAAAAAATCAAATAGAAGAAGCTGAAAAGTATTATAAAAAAGCAATAGAATTTAATAAAGAAAATGTACTTCCTTATAATAATATTGGTAACATTTACAACTCTCTTGGAAACAAAGAAATATCCTCAAAATATTACTTAAAGACACTAGCTGTCGAAAAAGACAACTCTGAAGCTATTTTAGCCCTTTCTTTTATGAATAAATTAAAAAGTTCTGATGAACAATTTAAGCAAATGAAATCTCTTTTAAAGAATAGTAACTATACAAATAAAATGATTGGGGAATTATATATATCAATTGCAAAGGTATATGATAATGAAAAAGAATTTAATAAATCATCACAGTATTTAAAAAAAGGAAGAGCGCATTTAAAAAATAAAATTAAATACGATATTAATGATGATTTAATTAAAATGGATAACCTGAAGAAAGCATGGGCTCAAGATACTGACAACATAATTAATCCAAAGAAATATAAAACTACACCGATCTTTATTTTAGGAATGCCACGCTCAGGGTCTTCACTATTAGAAAATATACTGTCAACTCATGATGAAATAAATGGTTTAGGAGAGCTTAAATTCTTAGGTGAGGCAGTCAATGAAACATTACTAAAAGAAGATATAAGTGAAAATAATATTTACAATAATGTTAATATATGGACAGCAATCGGTGATTGTTATCTAAATAAAATTCAACAAACTTATGGAGAACAAAAATTTTTTATTGATAAAATGCCTTATAATTTTATTAATATCGGTATTATCCAAAAAGCTATACCACAATCAATAATAATAGATATAAAACGAAATAAAAAAGATACTAAATTATCTATATTTCAACATCATTTTCCAGAAGGAACAGATTACAATAATGATATAAGCGATTTAAATGCTTTCTATGACATATATGAAGATATTATGAAGTATTGGGACAAAAAGTATAACAATTGTATATATAATGTCGATTATGAAAACCTTGTTTATGACTTTGAAAAAACAATCAAATTAATCATGGAGAAAATAGGATTAGATTTTACTAGTAATATGAAATCTTTTTATAAAAATAAAAGAATTACAAAAACAGCTAGTAATATACAAATAAGAGAACCTTTAAATACAAAAGGTATTGATAAATATAAAAATTATATTAATTACTTACCAGAATTATTTTCTGAATAAAAAAAAGGGCCTCTATAAGAGACCCTTAATTTAAAATACATTTTATTTACTAGACAAAGTCAATTGCACTTGTAGAAGTTAGTGAATTAGCTGTTAGGTCAGTAATATCAGTAAATGTTGCGTATGTTGTTACTGTAACATCATTGTCATCATCAGTATCATCGTTAGTTGCTTTAACTAATTTCACACCTGCTGTAGTATCGATAAGGAACCATCTAGACATTGTTGTCGCATCAAAGTTTGCAGCATCAAGTGCAGCATCTAAAGCAGCAACTGATGTATCATCAACAGCCATAACAACAATAGCATTTGTACCAATTGCAGTTTTGTCATCACCATCAGTTAATGCAGCAGCTTGTTTTATAGTATTAGCTGGAGTTCCATTACCTGATGCAGCAGAAGCATCACCATCTAGAATATCAGAGTCTAGTGTGAAGCCTGTAACTGTAGTTGCTGAAGCAACTGTAACAGTAAGTGTATCAACAGCAGCAACTGTTTCAGTAAATGAAATAATGTCAGTACCACCTTTACCATCAATAACATCAGCGCCGTTTCCACCAGTGATATTATCGTTTTGTGATGAACCAGTGATAGTATTAGCTTTAGCTGTACCAGTAATGATTGCACCAAAGTTAGCATAAGAAGATACATCAACATTTTCAAAGTTCTTCTGGATTGCAGTGTTACCTGAACCATCCATATCAGTAACTTGGTCATCAGCACTTAAGTCAACAACCACACCACCAATAATACCAGTGTATGAGATAACAAGTGTATCACTTGTACCACCAGAACCATCCATGACATCCGCAGTGTTTTCCATTGCTAGTGAGTCATTTACAGCACTACCAGTAATAGTCATTGCAGTACCTGGTCTAGCAGTAGCAGCTAATGTTAGTGCATCAATAGCAGCAGAAGCATTAATTGTATTAGTTGCAGCAGCTAGAGCTGTAATAGTTACGCCGCCAGTTCCAAGACCGCCAGTTAATGTAACTGAACCTGTAGCTCCAGTTGTAGGTGCAACACCAGCTAGATCGATTGAGTGAGTTTCACCATTTGCTTTAAGCTTGATAGTAATATCCTCAACACCAGCAGCATCAATATCAGTTGTAGTACCATTTGTGTCAGTATCAGTTAACTGAATTGTTAATGCAGTATCTGTTGCAATCGTAGATGTTAATGAGAATGAAACATTAGAAGCATTAGCAACACCATCAGTAGCTGTTCCACCAAATTCAAATACTTGACTTCCGTCATTTACAGAAACATTCAGAACATTAATTGTAGCACCTGATGTTCCAGTATTTAACTGAATAGTAGCATCTGATTTTAATACATCAAGATGATAAGTTTCACTACCATCATTGCCACTATCAACAGTAACCTTCACTGTTTCAACATACTGAGTATTAATTTTATCAGCAGCACTTGCAGTACTTGCTGAGTCATAAGTACCAATTACAACATCAAATGCGTTAGTTTCAGAACCTTTAATAGCTTGCGCTCTTAAAGCATTACCTAAAGCTTCAGCATCATATGTAGCAACTAATTTACCAGCAAAAGCTGATGCATCAACATTAAGCAGTGTAGTACCAGTTAATTTATCGTTTGTACTACCTAGTGTAAGTGTACTCACAGCATTACCACCTGTAATTACAAGCGATTTTGCTCCAACAATACCGTCTAATTCATCAGCGTTAGCACCAATTGTTATGCTATCACCAGCTGTAATAGCCATGTTAATTGTTTCAAAGCCTGTGATATCATCAAGATCTCTAAAGCCTGCACCAACAGTCATGTTTAGTGTATCAGCTGTACCAGCACCAGCAGTAATAGTTGGTCCTGCAGTTGTTGAAGTTTTACCTATAGTAACTGTATCATTGTAAGATGAAAGTGTAACACTGTAGTTAGCTGTAAGAGGTCCAATAGATGAAAGTGTAACACCTGTTACGCCATCAGTTGAAGCATAGTTAGCTAAGCTAATGTTAATATCTCCTAACCATGTACTTGAAACTGTTTTAAGTGTTTTATATGCAGTACCAAGTGTTAATACATCAGTTGCAGATCCTAAATCACCACCAGATATAGTAAGTGAGTTAATTAATGCAGCAGCAACACTAACAGTAGAATCGCCTGCTTTCACAGCACTTATGGCAAGATCTAGGTTTTCAATTGCTGTTGTCTTAAGAGCAACATTAGTTGTATCTGCGCCTGAGAATACTGATACCTTCAATGTATCATCAGCACCTGTTTCATCAGCTAATGATAATGTTAGTGTACCACCACCTAAGTAAACAGCGTCAGTTCCAAATGTATCATCGTTATTAACACCAATTTGAACAGTTGTAGCAGGATCTAAACCAAGTATTTTTTGTGCATTAGTATCATTTGCTTCATGAGCAAGCTCTAATGTGTTTAGACCAGTAACATTAGTTAATGTAATAGTGTTAGCAGTTGTTGTTAGTAGAGCAAGTGTCTCAACATCAGATACATTTAAAGCACCTGTTGCAGTTGTAAGACCACCTACTGCTGTAACAACAGCATAGTCTGCAGTACCTGCACCACCTACGATAGTGTCATAAACATTCAAACCAGTCATAGAAAGTGTTGAATTTTTTCCAGCTAATTTGATTGTATTACCACCTAAAGCAGTACCAGTAGCGTCAACGCCATAAAGTTCTAATTTAGCGTCTAATGCAGAAGCATCAATGCTAAGTAGTGTTGATGGAGTTGAGCCAATATCTGTAATTCTTAGATTTGTAGTACCAGAGATATTGATAGCTTTACCAACTGTTGGAACTAATAGGTCAATTGAGTTCTTAGTAATAGCAGCATTTGTAGCGCTAGCATTAGAAACAATATTAACTGTTTCAGCGTTAGATAATGTCACTGTATCAATACCAGAACCTAAAGCATCGCCACCACTTGTATAAGCAGATGCGCCAATACCAGCTAATGTAACAGAAATATCATCAGAAGAACTATCAACAGCATGTGTTACCGTTAAAAGAGTTCCTTCAGCATTATCATCTGAGTCATCAGAAGCAGCATAAATTGTAATATTATCACCATTATCAGCTTTTGTGAAAGTTGTTGTAAATGCTGTGCCATTATCATTTGAGTCTGCATTAACAAGATAGAATTCAGACACATCAATCGTATCCATTCTCATTGTATCATTTGCATCAGTAGTTGATAATCCAAATACTTCAAAACCAGATACACCTGCACCCATTCCAGCTGTATTAGCATCAGCACTTGTTAATAATGTATCAATACCTTCGCCACCAACAATCGTGTCAAGCTTATCAAGTGTTGTACCCATTTTGATTGTATCGTTACCAGAACCACCTGTAATTGTTAGTCCTTTAGAGTATGTACCAACACCACCAATTGTAACAGCACCGGTTGAACCAGAGGCATCAACAACTCTTGTAGCATCATCAATGTTTGTTAATACAGTTTTACCTGTTGCGTTAACATTAAGTGTTAGAGCAGATGTTGTTGCAAGCTCATCAATTGTACTCTTACCACTTGCAGAAACTGTAATTGCTTCAATACCTGCAATTGTAATGAGATTTGACTTAGCAGTATCAAGAGCTAGAGTTGCTGTATCTGTTAATGCTGTTGTGAATAAAAATGTAAATGTATTATTCGAATTAGCATCACCACCTTTAACACCAACAGTAGTTCCTAATGGAATATTAGTAATGTTTAAAATATCAGATGTTGCAGATGAGTCATTGTTAGATGCCCATGCTTCAGTAACACCTGTGAATGTAGATAAGTCAAACGTTGTTGTGTGTGCAGTATTAGCTAAACCTTCATCTGTATCAACGAAAATTCTTTCAACATTTGAAACAGTAGCAGTTTGAGTTGAATCAGCACCAACTGAATATCTAGCATTTAATGTATCAGTACCACCTTTACCATCAACAATATCAGCAGATGTTAATGATGCGGCAATAGTAGCATTAAATGTGTCATCACCACCAGCACCAGTTACATTATCAACACCACCAGTAACAGTGTTTGTTGTTGAACTTAATGTAAAGGTTTGAGGTGCAGTTGCACTATTATCAGAAATACCAAGTATTTTTGTACCTAATACATTTAGACTATCATCTAATAAAGATACTTTTAAACCTTCAAGTGGTTCAGATACCGTATCGTTAGAAGCTGTAACAGTAAATGTTTGAGCGTCAGAAGAACCGGCTGGGAAAGTTAAAGAACCAGTACTTACTTCAAAGTCACCAATTTCGGAAGCAACAAGAGCTCCACCATTATCATTACCTGAAACTGAAACAGTAACATTTTGGTCTGATGTTGGAGCTGCGCTTGGAGTAACTGTAACTGTTATAGCTGAACCTTCAGCAACTGTAGTTGCATCTGTTGTTATAGTATAACTTACAGAAGCACCAGCAGCACCAATTGAAGTTCCAGAAACAGAAATGTCAGCACTACCATCAACGAGTGTTGTCCCTGTTGGGAGAGAGGACACACCAAGAGCCGATGCAAATTCTGCAAATGTATTTACCGCTCCTATTGTACCTGATGTAGCGTTACCGCCTACATCAAAAGAAAACTTATCCGCGCCATTAATTGTTACGACAGCCCCATTAGATAATGTTAGCTGTACAGCGTCTGCGGCAAACTTTGTTGACGCAATAGACAAGCCATCCACTAATTGAATCTTGTTATTACCTGAAGTATCAACAATGCTAATTGAAGCATTTGCTGTTATTGCATTGGATAATATATATGTATCATCTCCCGCAAGACCTCTATAGGTCACTCCATTATTTGTTGGAATTAATATATCACTCGATGTTGTTGCATTTAACGTAGCCATAGTTACTCTCCCTTTTGGACGTTATAAAAATCGCAAAAAATATGCGAATCACTAATTAAAAAACACATTTTCTTCAATTTTGTCAAAAACTTTATCCTTTTTTTTTTAACATACAAATTGTAACAAAATGTAACAATATTGTCTATACCCTTTTTTATTTTTAAAAAATGGCACAATTATGGCCAAATTTTAAAAAATTATTAATAAAATATGACTAACCTAAATCTCCACTAGAAGATGCAGAAACATTACTATCTGATAATATTTCTACAACTAGTGTCGTTAGTTCATTGTCATATATTCCTTCAACTTTTAACGTACCAGATCCTCCTGCACTGTCAGGTGCAAAATAAAACCCAGTAAAGTTATCGAAAGAATTACCTGAGATTTCAAGACCACCAAGAGCCTTAAAATCAGCAATTGTTAAGTCGTTACCACCGACATTAACAAAAACTACCTTATCATTAGCAGAATCAAAACCAGTAATTGTGATTTCAAAATTACCTTCAGATGAAAGTGCGTTATCGCTGCTAACATTAAATTCATATCTAAACTCATCAGCTCCATCTGTTGCAGCAATTGAAGTTGCTTCTGTAGCAGTTGGAATATCAATCACATTATATGTAGTTGATGATGAGTCTGAACTTGAGCTGTCATCTGTGCTTGAGCTGTCGTCAGTGCTTGAGCTGTCATCTGTGCTTGAGCTGTCGTCTGTGCTTGAGCTGTCGTCTGTGCTTGAGCTGTCTGAACTTGAGCTATCCGATGTTGAATCACCTGTTGAAGCCTCAACAACTGAAAGTGATGATGTGAATACAACAGTCAAAGAACTTAAATCACTATCAACAATTCCATCTAGTGTAATTGATTTTGACGAACCATCAGCATCTGGAGCAAAAAAGATAACCGTTCTGTTATCAATAGTTTGAGATGAGATATCAATACCAGAAGCATTTTTAAAATTAGCTAAGCCATATCCGACCGGCATATCCGTAGCTAAAATAATAAGTTTATCATTTGTTTGATCAAAATTTGTAATTGTTAAAGAGCCATCATTACCAACAAGGGTTGAATTAGAATAAGTAGCATCAAAAACAAAATTTTCAGCTGCGCTAGTTCCTTCAACATCACTTGACGCTAGCTCAACATTTGTACCTCCAACGATTTCTTGGGTTGATGCAGTAAAGGCTCCAGCTTCTATTGCAATATTTACTGAAGACAAATCACTATCAACTACACCATCAAGAGTAATTGAAGAAGATTTACCATTGGAGTCTGGAGCAAAATATATAGTTGTTTTATTCTCAATTGTTTGAGCTACAACATCAACATTTGCTGCAGTGAGTAAAGAGTTTTTTGTGAAACCGCTTGGAACAGTCTCAGCTTTCAAAGTAAGTGTATCATTATTAACATCAAAACCTTTAATCACGACATCGCCGTCAACGGCAATTGGAGATGAATCAGTAAAAGTTACACCATATACAAAATTTTCATCAGCATCAGTTGCTGTCACTTCTCCTGAACTGAGATCAATACCAGAAGTAACTGGAGCAGTAGAATCTGTATCGGCTGAACCTTCCTCAGCAGAAATTGTCACTGAAGATAAATCAGCATCTACAATACCTTTAATTGTTATTGCAGAAGATGTGCCCGATGCATCAGGTGCAAAATAGATAACTGTTTGGTCGTCGATTGTCTGTGCAGAAATATCAACTCCACTAGCTGAAAGTAAATCTGATGAGGAATAACCTGCAGGTGCACCTTCTCCTCTTAATTTAATTGAATCTTGTGAAGGGTCGAAATCAACAATAGTGACATTGGAGTCAATTGCTATAACACTTGTACCATCAAATTTTACATCAAAAATAAAAACATCTGGTCCTGACGTTGCTGTAACTGAACCACTATTGAGATTAATACCAGCGTCAGTAGTTGTATTGTTACCTGAGCCTGAGCCTGAGCCTGAATCTGAACCTGAGCCTGAGCCTGAGCCTGAACCTGAACCTGAACCTGAGCCTGAACCTGAGCCTGAGCCTGATCCTGAGTCAGGTGTTGGAGAAACAGCTCCACCTCCGCCTCCACCGCCGCAAGCAGCAAGAACTAATGATAAAGTTGTAGCAGAAAAAATTCCTACTCTTGAATTAATTTTTCCAGGTTGAGAAAAAATATTCCTATAATCCTCTAAACTTAGTTCACTAGTTTTTTTATATGATGATGGTTCAATATCTCTTTTTTTAATGTCCATATTTCCACTCCGGCTTGTTGATGCTCAGTATACAACTAAACTTAATATCACGAAACGAATCGCATTCCTACATTTTTTTTATTTCTAAATGTAGAAAAGTGCAAGCATATTGTTAACAGCGCAAAATCTTCTTGTCTATAAAATTGTAACATATTGTAACAGAATTTTAATTCACTCATAAATTAAGATAAATTTGTTTTAGATAAAATGAAGTTATATAGGCTTTTTTCACATTTATCAACATCTTCGTCTTTTGTATTAATAATTAAATTTGGGCTATCAGGTTCTTGGTAAGGGGAATCAATCCCAGTGAAATCCTTTATTTCTCCATTTCTAGCTTTTTTATATAATCCTTTAGGATCACGTTTTTCACAAGTTTCTAAATCACATGATAAGAAAACTTCAAATGAATTTTCTTTATATGCCTCTAATGCCCTTTGTCTGTCCTTAGAAAAAGGTGATATAAATGCGGTAATAACAACGAAACCTGCTCTAGCAAAAAGGGCAGCTACCTCACCTATCCTTCTTATATTTTCCTCTCTATCTTTATCAGAGAAACCTAAATTAGAATTTAAACCATCCCTAATGTTATCTCCATCTAGCATATATATATTGTATCCTTTATCAAACAGCATCCTTTCAACATTTCTAGCCAAAGTTGTTTTTCCGGAGCCTGAAAGACCTGTTAACCAAATAACAGCTCCTTTGTGGCCAGATCTCTTTATTCTCTCGTCAGACGTAACATCATGTGAGACAGGAGTAATATTCATTGCTTTTCTGACACTAGTTGCTGAAATATTTTCTATTTCGTCATCAAAAGATATTTTTTCTACTTTATAACCTACATCTCTTCCATAAATTACATTTGTAATATTTGGTAAATCCAAGACCTCATATCTACCTTTATAGTCTTTTGCTAAATCCTCATCGATGAATTTTTTAACTTCGTCAAAAGTAAAAGGATTCTTTCCATCGGTTTCAAATGTTGCTCTCACCCCTATCGCAACTCTTTCAGCTCTATCTAGTGCAGCTTTGAATAATTCTCTGTGACCTTTATGCCAGGGCTGCCATCTTCCTATAATTAAGGCAGTATTTAATTTTTTTTCTTTCATTTTTTAATTTAACAAACGAATTTGTCTTGTCCCTTTTATTTTTAGCGATTAGTCTATTTGATCAATTAAATTTTTAATGATGTTTATATACTATATTAATAAAGCGCAAGACTAATATTTACATGTTCAAAAGTTCTCATCCAAAGGGTTTGTTTGTTTTATTTTTCACTGAAATGTGGGAAAGAATGTCATACTACGGCATGCGCGGTATTTTAGTTCTTTTCATGACCGCATCTATTATGAATGGTGGTTTAGAAATTGATGCAAAATCCGCAAGCGCTATTTATGGAATCTATTCAGCAAGTGTTTATCTTATAGCGTTATTAGGCGGTTGGATTGCTGATCGTCACATTGGACAACAAAAAGCAATTTTGTATGGTGGAATAATTATAACTCTAGGTCATTTCTTATTAGCCTTTACATTAATTGTAACATTTTATTTAGGTCTTATTTTAGTAGTAATTGGCACTGGGTTGCTAAAACCAAATATCTCTGCAATTGTTGGTGGTTTGTATGATAATTCTCCTGAAAACAGGGAGTCTGGATTCACCATATTTTATATGGCTATAAATATAGGAAGCATTCTAGGTTTTTTCATTTGTGGTTTTTTAGGTGAAAATATCGGATGGCATTATGGATTTGCAGCAGCGGGAATTGGAATGTTATTTGGGTTGTCTCAATACATTATTCAAAGGAAATCTCTTGGTGAAATTGGTAAAAATCCTTCTCACATTTTAAGCACCAAAAGAAAAAAGAATGAATTATTAATTCTCTTATTCTCAATATTGTTTTTTTCACTGTTAGTTTTTCTAGGTGTTCTTGGATTTTGGGATTTCAATGCCATTACAATTGCAAATTATTTAACACTATTTATTGTCTTAACTGCAGCACTATATTTTGCATATATTTTTATTTTTGGAAAATTAGATAGAAATGAGACTAAAAAAATTATCTTGATTTTAGTTCTCTTCATTGGAGCAGCCTTTTTTTGGTCAGGCTTTGATCAGGCAGGAAGTTCATTCAATATTTTTGCTAAAGAATATACCACAAGGTTTATTGGTGGTTGGGAGTATCCTGCTAGCTGGTTACAAATTTTGAACCCTGCTCTTGTTGTAATTCTCTCTCCATTCATGGCTTATCTATGGATATTTCTAGGAAAAAGAATGCTGGATCCCTATCTTCCATTTAAATTTGGAATTGGTCTAATTTTTATGGCAATTGGATTTATTTTTATAGCATTAGGGGCAGAAATAGCTTTAAAGGAAGGAATGGCTGGAGCAAAATGGTTATTGTTAACCTACCTATTTCATACAATTGGTGAACTAACATTAAGTCCAATTGGATTGTCAGCAATATCAAATTTATCCCCTAAAAGATATGTTGGTCAAATGATGGGGATATGGTTTTTGGCGTCTTCTTTAGGTGCTATAATTGCAGGTCTTTTATCTGGTCAAGCAACTACTGAGGGTTTAAACACTATGCCAGACTTATTTAATAAAATAGCGATTATTTCTTCAATAGTAGGTTTAGTTTTAATTATTATATCGAAGCCATTAAATAATTGGGTTTTTAAAAAATAATGAGCTGGAAAAAAGATATAAAGGAATTAAGAAAAAGAGAAAAGCTAGCCGAAGAAATGGGTGGCGAGGAAAAGTTAAAACGTCAAAGAGATAATAATCGTCTTAATGTTAGAGAAAGAATAAATCTATTATTTGATAAAGATACATTTCATGAAATAGGAAAAATCGCTGGTAAATCTGAGTACAATGAAAAAGGTGAATTGATTAGCTTTACTCCTTCAAATTTTGTTATGGGAAGAGGAAATATTAATGGTCGAAAAGTAGTTGTGGGCGGAGATGATTTTACAGTAAGAGGAGGCGCAGCAGATGCTGCAATTGCGCAGAAACAAATTATGGCAGAACAATTTGCCAATGAATATCGCCTACCTTTAGTTAGATTAATAGAAGGAACTGGTGGGGGAGGATCAGTTAAATCTCTAGATATGGATTCAAGGACATATATTCCTGGTAATCCAGGTTGGGATTGGGTTGTTAAAAATTTAGCAACAGTACCTGTCATTGCTTTAGCTCTAGGTCCTGTAGCTGGACTTGGTGCAGCAAGAGCAGTTACAAGTCACTTTTCAATTATGGTTAAAGAAGTGTCTCAAATGTTTGTAGCTGGTCCACCTGTGGTAAAAAGAGTTGGAGAAGATTTAACAAAAGAAGAGT